>ERZ1034980.1054-NODE-1054-length-17315-cov-35.933604_pt1 | contig 17315 bp, 16 predicted proteins | sample MGYA00520622_ERZ1034980 | MGnify/ENA primary metagenome ERZ1034980 (study PRJEB33766, sample SAMN09781791) | gut metagenome | biome: gut microbiome | host: Homo sapiens | place: Madagascar | study: EMG produced TPA metagenomics assembly of the PRJNA485056 data...
GTTCGATCTTTTTAAAATTATACTTCATAATCTGTATCCCCTTGTGATTCAGTTTCTTACGAATTAACGTTTATTCAACAAACTCCAATTATAACAGAAACCCGTGCCGCGTCAAAGGGCTCTTTCATAATGTATCATCATATGCGCTATAACTCAGTAGCAGTTCAGATAGTTGGGACCCTCACTGCCTGAACTGTTATCAGCTTTCGGAAGACTCCGCGGCGGTTTCGACGGCGTTTGCGGCGTCTTCCTTCGACTGGGCGATGGATTCGAGGGCGGCGGCGCGGCTTGCGGCTTCGCTTTCCTCGGCGGCGCGGCTCGCGTCGACGGCGGCCTGGGCGGCGGCGGCACGCTTCGCCTGTATCTGCTGGTCTTCCTGAGCGGCCTGTTCGTCACTCAGGTAGGCACTCCAGTCGTATTCGTTGCTGGCGTTCCAGATGATCCACTCGTCATAGCCGGCGTCGTAGACCGCCTGGATCTGCTCTCGGATCTCCGTAGCACCATAGCGTTTGAAGCTCTTCAGCCAGCTGGCGGTGAAGCCCTGAAGCCACGGGCGCACGATCGCCTGATGCACGCCGTCGGTATAGTCGAGGGCGAGGTCCTTTCTGGAGGCATTGCACGCGCCGAGAATGGCCTTATATGGTTCGAGATCCGGGACCTCGAGACCGAAATTTCCGTTTCCATAGTGGGATGGATAGATCATCGGACACATGTAATCGACCGCACCGGCCATCACCGGGTAGTCCTGTCCGACAGAGACGGTATCGACGTAGGAGCCGATGATGGTTCCGAAGACGTCGGTAGACATAAATACATTTTTCGCTGCGAGGCGATCAGAGGCGAAACGGACGAACTCGGTGATGATGTCCGTCTTATCCATGCCCTGGGTTTCCTCCTCCGAGTAGACGACGTCGTTCATGCCGCGTTCGGTACAGAAGCGGACGTAGTCGAACTGGATCTCGTCGAAGCCGGCGTCGGCGCACTGTTCCGCGACCTGGACCTTATACTCCCAGGCGTCGCGGTTATACGGGTCGACCCAGGCCATGCCGGAATTATCCGTGAACACGCTGCCGTCAGCCTTATGGTTCATCCACTCCGGCTTCACGGTCGCGAGGTAGGGGTCACGGAAGGTGACGATGCGGGCGATGGTGTAGATGCCATGCGCCTTCAGGGTCGTCATCAGGGACGGGAGGTCCGGGATGGTGTCTTCGGCGGAGCCGATCTCGTCAATCAGCGGGGAGGACATCCGGTACTCGATGCGGCCTTTATCGCCGAGGATGTCGATCACGACGGCGTTCAGCTCGGTCTCATCGAGGTGCCCGATGATGTCCTGCATGCGCGAGGAACCGGCAGTGACTGCCGTAAGGTAGATTCCCTTGACGCGCGTTGCTGTTTTCTGTGGAAGCTTTTTCGTCCAGACCGCCGCTTCTGCTGCGGCGAGACTTTCTGCCTCTTTCATACTCTCCTTCTGTGCCAGGGACTCGGCGAATCGGGACTCCTCTTCGGATTCGGATTCGTATTCCCGGAGCTCGTCGGACTTATTCACGTTATAGACCAGCGGGTTCTGCCGCTGACATCCGAGAAGCAGGACACAAAGGATGAGCAGGATGCTACTTAGCTTTTTCATATAAAACCTCAACGTTTCGCTCAAACTTTTGGGCTATTATACCACTTTCTCGGAAAACGGCAAATTTTTAAGGCTTCCGGCCCCCATTTAGCCGATTTTTCCAGGGGGTCAGCCCCCCTTCTGGCTAAATCCATGGGGCGTCGACCACTACGCGGGGGGGCAGACCCCTTGGCCTCTCTGTAAACACAAAAACCGAAGTCCCGTGGGACTTCGGCTGAATGTCATGTATTACTGGAGGGAAGCAGCGACGGCGTCCGCGAGGGCGTCGAGGGCTTCCGGGCTGAAGGAGGCGGACTTGATGGTGAGGGTGTCACCGATGTACGCGCAGTTCTTCAGGGTGTCGAACTCGGCCTTCAGGAGCTTGCCGGCGGTCGGCGCCCAGCTGCCGTTTTCGATGATGGAGATCTTCTTATTCTGGACGCTCAGGGCCTTCATGTCAGCGACGAGGTTTTCCATCTTCGGGAAGAGGCCGTTGTTGTAGGTCGTGGCACCGAAGACGAGGTTCGTCACGCGGAAGCACTCGGCGATCATCACGGAGACGTCGGTCTTCGATACATCATAGGCCCGGATGTTCTTTACGCCGCGGGCGGCGAGCTTCATGGTGAAGGCATTGATCACGGACTCGGTGTTGCCATAGATCGAGTTGTAGAAGACAGCGACGGCCTTCTCTTCTGCCTCGTAGCGAGACCACTGGTCATAGAGCTTCAGGATGAAGCTGAGGTCCTCACGCCAGATCGGTCCGTGCAGCGGGCAGAGCATCCGGATATCGATGCCGGCTGCCTTCTTGAGAACATTCTGTACCTGCATGCCGTACTTGCCGACGATGTTTGCGTAGTAGCGGCGGGCATCATCGACGAAGTCCTGTGCCTTATAATCGAGCTCGTCGGCGAAGATATTGCCGTTGTTCGTGCCGAATACACCGAAGGCGTCGGCGGAGAACAGGATACCCTCCGTCACATCATAGCTGAACATCACCTCCGGCCAGTGTACCATCGGTGCCATCACGAAGCTGAGCTGGTGCTTACCGAGGGAAAGGCTATCACCTTCCTTCACGACGAGCTTCCGCTCCTCCGGGATCGTCAGCGCGAAGAACTGGGTGATCATCTGGAAGGTTTTTGCATTGCCCACGACCGTCGCCTGCGGGTACTTCTCGAGTGCCTCGGCGATGAGTGCACAGTGATCCGGCTCCATGTGGTTCACGATGAGATAGTCGAGTGTACGGCCATCGAGCGCCGCCGCAACGTTCTCGAAGAACTGCTGCGATACGGTCGCATCCGCAGTATCGAGGAGCGCGGTCTTCTCGTCCCGGATCACGTAAGAGTTATACGTCACACCGCGATCCAGCGGGAAGATGTTCTCAAACAGATGCAGGCGACGATCCTCGACACCTACATAAACGACGTCATCTGTAATATTTCGAATAGAATACATGGCAGTCTCTCCTTTTATCGATGCTTCCAGCATCGAATTGCAGAATTCAAATCGGATTATCGTCAAATCAATAACGATTATCGATTCGAAATTTAACACGTTTTTCGTTTCTTGTCTACACCAATCAGATATGTATGAAAACAAAATCACGACCAAAAAGAAAAGCCCGGAGCTTTCACTCCGGGCTTCTATCTTCTATTCGGTGGAGATTAGTCCTCAACCTTTACGATCTCACGCTTGTTGTAAGATCCGCAAGCCTTGCAGACTCTGTGAGGCATAACAAGAGCACCACACTTAGAACACTTAACAAGGTTCATCTTTCCCATCTTCCAGTTCGCTCTTCTAGAATCTCTGCGAGCCTTCGATGAATGATTCTTAGGACAAATTGACATATTTACACCTCCTTCGTCATACCGGGTAATTATATCCATACGGCTTTTTTATGTCAAGCAAAAACCTGAAAGTTTTTACGATTGCACACTCGAGTAAGGATACTACGAGATGCGATGAAATGCAAGTGGAAATTTCAGAAATTCCGTGGGGCAATGCGGTCACGAGTATTTATTTTCTCTTTGGTGATCAGCTCATCGCCCCTGCTTCTGTCAAACTGATACATTTCGTATCAAAGAATGATCAGGAGCGTTGCCGTGATCAGTACGATGCTGATGACGATGGAAATGGAATTGACTGCACTGGCGAGTCCGAAGTCACTTTTCATATCCGCTGTAAACGCAGGCGCTGCCGATGCGATGGGGCTTAAAGGCAGGATAGCCAGAACCTGACGGTATTCCAGTGGAAGCGGCATGAGAAAATACAGCGCTGCTGCCATGGCGATGGATATACTGTAGCGTACGGTCAGGATTTTCACTATCTTTCCCTTCTGGCTGGTGTCTCCGGAAATCTTAAATCCTACGCCCATCATCAGCATGGCCAGAAACGCATTTGCTCCGGCCAGAATGCCTGAGAATGTGATCACAGGCGCAGGAAGGGACACGTGGATCAGGGACAGTACGGTCATCAAGACATAAGCGTCAAAGGGAACGGAGCGTACCAGCGTCTTTACGATCGGCATCAGAGAAAATTTCCCATCCCCTCCCTTTACCATTTTTGCCGCGCTGTAGACGCCTCCCAGACAGATAAACGCATTTCCCGCATCAAAAAGGCTGGTTGTGATCACGCCTGCGGATCCAAGGAAGCTCTGAGCAAAGGGCATGGTGAAATTTCCTATATTATAGCCAGAGGCATTTAACATAAAAAATGCCTTTTCCTCCCTGTCCTTTCCTGAAGTCAGATACGCGGCGGCCATAAGGATCAGTCCGCCTCCCAGCCCAATCACAGATAAGATCAGAAGCGAGACCTTTACATCCGCCCCCGAAAAATTAGATACAATCGCTGCGGGAAGGGTGATTTTTAAAACGATCTTTGAAAGCACATGAAAATCCTCTTCTTTAAAAAACCCCTTCTTTCTTAACAGATATCCCATAAAAATAATGGCAACAAAAGACGCTGCCTTTATCAGTATTTCAGCCACGAGGAATCTCCTTACCTTTTATTTTATATTCTGCCTGCGCTGTAAGTACACGTGCGCTCAGAGCATGATCCGCTTAAAAAAAGACCTGGACATCGTCCAGGTCCGAAAGGATGCGAAGATTACTGAGCCTCTACGAGACGAAGTGTATCTCTTGCGATCGCGAGCTCCTCGTTGGTCGGGATCAGGAAGACCTTGACCTTCGAATCGTCTGCAGAGATCAGAGCCTCCTTACCGCGTACGTTGTTACGCTCCGGATCGATCTTTGCGCCGATGAAGCTGAGGTACTCATCGATGATGATCTGACGGGAAAGCTTGTCGTTCTCGCCGACACCAGCAGTGAAGGCGATGGCATCTACACCGTTCATAGCTGCAGCGTATGCACCGATGTACTTCGCTACTCTGTAACGGAATGCGTCGAGTGCAACCTCTGCCATGTGGTTGCCTGCCTTTGCAGCGTTCTCAACATCACGGAAGTCAGAGGATACACCGCCGGAAAGGCCGAGTACACCAGACTTCTTGTTGAGGATGTTCAGAACCTCATCCACGGTCTTGTTCTCGTGGTTGCAGATGAACTGAACGACGGCCGGATCGATATCGCCGGAACGAGTACCCATGATCAGGCCCTCAAGAGGGGTGAGACCCATGGAAGTATCTACGCCCTTACCGCCGATGGAAGCAGAAACGGATGCACCGTTGCCGAGGTGGCATACGATCACCTTTGCCTTCTCCGGATCGAGACCGCCGAACCGGATGGTCTCCTTCGATACGAATGCATGAGATGTACCGTGGAAGCCGTAACGACGGATGCCGTACTTCTCATAGTACTCGGTCGGGATTGCGTAGTAGTACGCCTTCTCCGGAAGGGTCATACCGAAGGTAGTATCAAATACAGCTACGTTTGGCTTGCCCGGAACGACCTTCTCGCATGCCTCGATACCCATGAGGTTTGCAGGGTTGTGCAGAGGGCCGAGATCGAAGCAGGAACGGATAACGTCCTTCACGTGCTCGTCTACGATGCAGGACTCTGTGATGTTTGGACCAGCATGGAGTACGCGGTGTCCGATGGCACCGATCTCATCAACGGACTTTACTACACCGTGATCTGCGTCCGTCAGGGCGTCAAATACCAGCTTTACAGCGACGCTGTGATCCGGCATAGCGGACTCAATGACGAAATCCTCCTTGCCCGGTACCTTATGTGTGAGCTTACTGCCCTCGATGGCGATACGCTCGCAGAGGCCCTTTGCAAGAACGGCCTCATTCTCCATATCGATGAGCTGATACTTGAGGGATGATGAACCACAGTTCAGTACAAGAATTTTCATGGGTATTACTCTCCTAAATGTTTATAATGATGATCTGCTGCAGTACCTGATACTCTACCAGGCACACGCAGCAGATAAAAGAAATCAACTCTTATAGATTACGCGTTCTGTGCCTGTACCGCAGTCATTGCTACGACGCCAACGATATCATCTGCGAAGCAGCCACGGCTGAGGTCGTTCACCGGCATGCTGAGACCCTGAAGAACAGGACCGTACGCACCGGCGTGAGCCAGTCTCTGAACGAGCTTGTAGCCGATGTTACCAGCCTCGAGCGATGGGAATACAAGTACGTTCGCATGGCCTGCAACCTTGCTGCCCGGAGCCTTGAGCTCTGCTACAGAAGGAACAAGTGCGGCATCGAGCTGAAGCTCACCGTCGAGGGCGATCTCCGGATGCTGCTCGTTTGCGATCTTGACAGCCTCTGCTACCTTGGTAACGTCGTCATGCTTTGCAGAACCCTTGGAGGAGTAGGAAAGCATCGCAACCTTCGGCTCACGGCCTACGAAGGACTGGAAGGACTGTGCGGAGAGGTAAGCGATCTCAGCCAGCTTCTCGGAATCGAAATCGGTATTTACTGCGCAGTCAGCGAATACGAAGAGGCCGTTGCCGTCGATCTGCTCACCGAACTCACAGTTCGGAACCTCCATAAGGAAGAAACCGGAAACGGACTTGATGCCCGGCTTGGTCTTCAGAAGCTGAAGTGCCGGACGAATAGTGTTACCGGTGGAGTGACATGCACCGGAAACGGCACCGTCCGCATCACCGCACTTACACATAAGGCATGCATAGTACATGTAATCCTTCGTCATCTGCTCTTCTGCCTGCTCCGGGGTGAGGCCCTTCTTCGCACGAAGCTCGACGAACTTGTCGATGTACTTCTGACGGTTCGGATCTGTAAACGGATCAACGATGGTTGCACCGGTGAGGTCATAGCCTGCGCCGTTCTTCTCGATCTCCTCCGGCGTACCTATGATCACGAGGTTTGCGATACCCTCCTTTAAGATCTTCTCAGCAGCCTCAAAGGTTCTCTTATCCATGGACTCTGGAAGAACGATGGTCTTCTTGTCTGCCTTTGCCTTCGCCTTGATTGTGTCAATAAATGCCATTTCAGATTTCTCCTCTCAATGTTATTTATACTATTTCACCAGTGGAAACCACTGATTAATTCATGATGGTACGCACGCGTGGTATGCGTGTATACAATTTGACATTGCTATTATACTCGATAAAAAGCGCTCTGCAATGCATGAGGAGCGCTTTTCGTGCACAAAATCACGGACATTAGAACTTTTCGAAGCGATCGAGGTCGACCACCATGATCGTCGCACCGCCGATCTCGACCGGCATCGGCATCGTGGTGTAGGTGCCCATGGAGGTGCCGGAAACGTATGGCATATTCACGGTAATCTTCTGGCGCTTGCCGCACTGCTTCTTGATGAGCTCGATACACTCGTCGACCTTTTCATCCTGGGTCGCGATCATCAGCGTTGAGTTTCCCTTTCGAAGGAAGCCACCCGTCGACGCCAGCTTCGTCACCTGGAAGTGATCCTTATTCAGGGCATCCATCACATCGTCTTCATTATCGTTACGAACAATCGCATAAATCAGTTTCATACTGTACCTCTTTTCTGGCCTGCATAGCACGTATTTTGGCTTCTATTTTATCATAGCCGGGCGGCGTTTTCCACAAAACAAATGGGTTTCGTCGCGGTTGAATGCACTGTTCTGACAGGGGCTTCGGAAGGCCGGCTCCCCTGCTCCTCTAGTCGATTACTAGGAAGTGCCGCGTAAACTCGTTTTCCATGTGCATATCGCGACTATACGGTCGGTAGATCAGCCGGTACAGGTCGGCGGCGTAGAGGTCGCTTCGGAACATGAGCTCGGCGTGGCCGGCGCGGATGCCCCTGAGGAGGTCCTCCGGGCTTTCGATCGTCTGTCTCTGGAGCGCATCGAGGCTACGCTGGTAACGCGCCGGTGAGGTGACGGCAGTGGTGGCGATGGCCGAAAGCAGCTCCTTCGCCTCCTTCCGCACGCCGAGTACACGCACGTAGGGCATCGTTTCGACCTCTCCGAAATATGCGCCACGGAGGGCGGCGTGGTCCTTCCGCTGTATATCGAGAAGGATATGCAGCAGGGCCCGGGAAATGCGGCTGTAGGTGTAGTTCCGTGACTTCACGGCGGCGATGCGTTCACGGAAGCTCATCCGCTCGCGCGCCTGCTTACGAAGCGCGTCGGCGATTTCACGCGATACATCGAGGTAATCGCAGAGCACGGAGTTCTGCGCCGGCACTGCACTGTCGAGGTACACGAGTTGCAGCAGACGGTAGCTCAGCATATCGCTCAGCATGTCGAGCGTCGCGTAGCCCTGGTGCGCCGCGCCACGGATGCCATGGAGTGGCGAGGCCGAAAGCTCCGCTGTAGTCGTCATACCGCCCTCTTCCATCTCCTGTGAAGTAACACGCTCCGGGACCGATCCTTCTTTCGCAGCCACACACGACAGCTCATTCTGCAGGATCGCGTCACGGATCGAGTGCGCGCTCGGCAGACTCATCTTTCGGCGAATGCAGGCGACCTCGAAGCAGTCACCCTGCCGCTTCACTGCTTTGATATACTCGAGTCCGAGCACGTCGTTCGACTGGAGATCAAATGCGCTTCGGTTCTCAAGGAGCGTCTCGAAGGCCTCCTCGTCATCACCACTGAGGACGAGCTTCATCGCTTCTGCCCGCGCCTTCGGATAGCTCATGCCGGAGGCCACACCGTCGCGGACGACAGCATTGAACTTCGCATGGGCGGTGGAGCCGGTGGAAAGCTCGAGGGCGGCCATCTGCTGGAGCTTCGCGAGGTCAGCGGATTCGGAGCCGAACACGAGCTGGTCCACGAAGCCGAGGGAACGCAGCACCGCGACACCACCGGCCGCAAAATCCTCCGCGCTGGAGGTCGAAAACATGACCGGGATCTGCACGACGAGGTCTACGCCGTGCAGGAGTGCGTCCCGGGCGCGCTCGTACTTGTCGAAGATCGCCGGCTCGCCGCGCTGCACGAAATCGCCGGACATCGCGGCGACGATGACATCCGCATGATACTCGGCGCGGATCTGATCGATCATATACTGATGTCCCGCATGGAAGGGATTATATTCGGTGATGATACCGACGACTTTTTTTCCGTTTAGCATTGTGTCCTCACAGCCAGGATTCAGACGCTTTGCAGCACTTCGCTTCCGGCAGAAGGCGGTCTCGGCAGTCCTGGTCATCTTTCAAAATGTCGATTCGTGTTGAATCATATGCATGATTCAGATACAAAACAACTATATCAAAAAAAGCGCACGACGGAAATGCTGCATTCCATCGTGCGCCTGAATAGAATTATTTAGTTCTTAAAGCTGTGGATCGGTGCCGGGATGCGTCCCTTACGGTTCACGAAGCCGGAGCAGTCGAAGGTATTGACCGCCATGACCGGTGCGTGGCCGAGGAGACCGCCGAAATCGACGTGGTCGCCGACCTTCTTGCCGATGGCCGGGATGACACGAACCGCAGTGGTCTTCTGGTTGACCATGCCGAGGGCTGCCTCGTCTGCGATGATACCGGAGATCGTGGTCGCCGGCGTGTCGCCCGGGATGGCGATCATATCGAGGCCGACGGAGCATACGCAGGTCATCGCCTCGAGCTTCTCGATGTTGAGGGCACCGGCCTCGACGGCATTGATCATGCCCTGATCCTCAGAAACCGGGATGAAGGCGCCGCTGAGTCCGCCGACGGAGCTGGACGCCATGATACCGCCCTTCTTCACCTGATCGTTCAGCATCGCCAGTGCCGCAGTCGTGCCCGGTGCACCGGTGCGCTCGAGTCCCATCGCCTCGAGGATATCCGAAACCGAATCGCCGATGGCCGGCGTCGGTGCGAGGGAGAGGTCAATGATGCCGAACGGAACACCGAGCTTACGGCTCGCCTCCTTCGCTACCAGCTGGCCTACGCGGGTGATCTTAAACGCGGTCTTCTTGATGAGCTCGGACAGCTCCTCGAAATCGAGGCCCTCCGCGTGCTGCAGTGCATCACGTACGACGCCCGGTCCGGAGACACCGACGTTCAGGATGCAGTCCGCCTCGGAAACGCCATGGAAGGCGCCGGCCATGAATGGGTTATCATCCGGTGCGTTACAGAAAACGACGAGCTTCGAGCAGGCGCTGGAGTCCGTGTCGGCGGTACGCTCGGCCGCCTCACGGATCATCTCACCCATGAGACGAACGGCATCCATGTTAATACCGGTCTTCGTGGAGCCGAGGTTCACGCTGGAGCAGACGATGTCGGTCTCGGCGAGGGCCTGCGGGATCGCACGCATCAGCATCTCATCCGCCGGGGTCATGCCCTTCTGGCAGATGGCAGAGAAACCGCCGAGGAAATTGACCCCGACCGCCTTCGCTGCCTTGTCAAGAGTATGTGCGACCTTCACGAAATCCGCGGAGGACTTGCAGGCACTGCCCGCTGCGATCGCGATCGGCGTGACAGAGATACGCTTGTTCACGATCGGCACGCTGTACTCGCGGCTGATCTCCTCTCCGGTCTTCACGAGGTCACGCGCATAGCGGGTGATCTTCTTATAGATGTTGTCACAGAAGGTATCGACATCACCGGCCGCACAGTCGAGAAGACTGATTCCCATAGTGATCGTACGGACATCGAGGTTATTATGTTCGATCATGTTGTTGGTCTCCGCGACCTCCAGGACATTGACCGCATCAAAAGAGCTTGCCATTCTGATTCTCCTTTTCGTTTATGATAAGTCACGTGCGCTTCGCTGGCTGCCTTGGGCCTGAGGTTGGCCCGGCGGTAGTTCCTTCGGAACACAATCACAGATTGCGCCATTTCGGTCGATGCTTTCTTTAGATACGGTGCATCATCGTGAAGATCTCTTCGAGCTGCATCTTGATGTCGACGCCGATCTGATCCCTGCCATACTGTGCGATCTCGACAGCGACGGTGTCGAAGCTCTCCGTGGAGTTCGACACATCCACGATCATCATCATGTTAAAGAATCCACCGGTGATGGTCTGTGAGATATCGAGGATGTTGATGTTCTTCTCAGAAAGAAAGGTACAAACCTTCGCAATGATACCGACGGTGTCCTTACCAACTACGGTGATAATCGCTTTTTTCATATAGCCTCCTCTTATGCCTGCAGCGGTGTAGCTTCACATCTACACCGCTGCAGATAAACTGATATTTGCATTTGGATACACAGAATAGAATTCTATATATACGATCGAAGCGCAGTGGCTCCATGCTTTCCTATAATCTAAGCATTTAAAAATGCAAAACGCAAGCCATTTTCCGGCACGTGCACGAAAAAAAGGATAGAGAAATCGTCGTACGTACCGTCATAAATGCCAAAAAGGGCAGGTTTTCCCCGCCCTTTATAGTTCACGTTTATAGTGACCATTCTATGATTTCATGATACAGGTCGTTTCTTTTTCAACGCCAGCGACTCATCTTTTCAAGCCACACTCTTAAAGATATGAATATTTACCAGTCCTTAACCGAACCGTCGAAGTAGCGGAAAGCTTCTGTACTTCCTCTCTCCTTTGCCGGGAACAATGTCTCTGCATCGTCTGATAACTCGACGCCGATACCAGGTGCCTCCGGAATCATCATGAAGCCATCTTCGAACTTCAGCGGTTCCTTCACCATCGCATCCTCGATACCATTGATACAGAATCCCGGAAGCTCCTGGATTCCAAGGTTCGGAATCGAAGCACAGATCTGCAGGCAGGCCGCGGTCGATACCGGACCGAGCGGGTTATGCGGAATGATCTGCACGTCACTCGCCTCTGCGATCCCAGCGATTTTCTTCGAGGCCGTAATACCACCTACCGCGCATACGTCCGGACGAACATAGGCTGCCGCATCTCGACGAATCAGCATCTCGAATTCCTTAATATTGATGAAACGCTCGCCGGTCGCGATCGGAACGTGGATTCTCGACGCAATCATCGCCATGGTATCGATATTGTCCGGTGTCACCGGATCTTCGAAAACCATAGGGCGGTACTTCGCGACTTCCTGGCCGAACGTCATCGCCTCCGCAGCCGTCATCCCACGATGGTTCTCCAGTATAAGATCGAAGCGAGGCCCCACCGCCTCACGAACTCGACGTACCTTCTCCAGTTCATCCTCGAGACGTCCCGAATAAAACTCATCGAAGCCCTGTGACTGACTCTTCTGTGGCCCATTGATAAAAATCTTCGCCGCATTAAAGCCCATGCTCTGCAGTTCACGATACTGGTCGACCGTTTCTTCCAGATCCGGTGTATGCTTCATAACCGATGCGTAGCAGCGCACCTTCTCTCTCGTTTTACCGCCAAGCAGCTGGTACACCGGTACACCTAGAGCCTTACCCTTGATATCCCAGCAGGCGATGTCAATAGCCGAAATCGCACTCATGATAACCGAACCGCGGAAATAAACAGCGCGGTACAGGTTCTGACTGACGTCTTCTGCATTGAACGGATCTTTCCCGATCAAGTACGGTGTAAACTTCCGGATCGCATCCGCGGTAGAACTCAGAAATCCCCAGTTTCCTGCCTCACCCAGACCGGTGATGCCTGCATCGGTATCGATCTCAACAAATAAATAGTGTTTCGCAAAACGTAATCTTACATCTGTGATTTTCACGGTTTTAACCTCCTCAATCAATAGAACGGGAACATCATCGGAAGCATGACGATGCAAACGATCGTCAGAATGAGCAGAAGCGGCGTACCGCACTTGAAATAATCCTTCAGCTTATATCCACCCGGGCCCATGATCATGATCTGACACGGTGCAGCCATCGGGGTCATGATCGAAATACAGCTGGCAGTCAGCACACCGACAACGGCGGCTCTCGGGTCTACGCCGAGCTTCACGCAAGCAGTAGACACAAGCGGGATGAAGATGGTCACGGTTGCAAGATTCGACATTACCTGTGTAAGAATGAGCGGGATAATGAAGAATACGGCCATGATGATGTATGGGTTTGTAGTGTTGCCGATGAGTTTCAGCATCCAATCCGCCACGACATCGCCGGCACCGGTCTTCGCGATGGCATCCGATAACGCAAGTACACCTGCAAAGAGGTAAACCGTCGGCTGATGGATCGATGCAAGTGCTTCCTTTTCATTCATGATGCCGCTGAGAACCAGTACGATGGCACCGATCGATGCAGAGATGAACATCTTTACGCCGAGTGTCTTTTCTAAGAGCATGCAGGCAATCGTCGCCAGGATGATAAAAATTGCCAGCTTCTCTTTCGCAGGGCTTAATTTCGAAGCCGTATCCTTCGCCTTCAGATGATCATCGAAAGAAGCATTGTCATTGTCCGGCATTAAACGATAGCCGATAAAGATCATGTAAAGTACAGAAATCACGATAAGTGGAACACGGGCGATCGTGAAGTCCCAGATGGTGAGCGGTGTGTGTGCACCGGCATTCATCATGACGTCACTCCATGCCATATTCGCAGAGCCCTGTCCGAGAAAAGTCGATGCAGTGGCGATATTCGCAATCGCCATCGCCGGATACAGAAGTTTCGAACGGCTGACGCCGATTTCATTTGCGATCCCTACGAGCAGCGGAATCATGATGGCCGCAGCCGCCGTCGCACTGGTAAGTGTAGCCAGAAATCCGGCTACGAGTGTAGCGATCAGAATCAGCATCTTCGGATTTTCCTTATATTTCTTTACCAGATTCTGAGCTCGATCAAGCAGGCTCGTCTTCGTGATGGCTGCACCGATCACAAACATCGCGACGAACATCACAACATTTGTGTTCGTGAAACCTGCAAAGGCCTCTGCAGGCTTCATCACGCCGGTCACGATCAGAGAAATCATGATGCCGGCAGAAATGATCGAAAATGATATCTTGCCTGACAGGAATGCGATAATGGTACATGCGAGAATAATTAAGGTTATTTCCAGTGGTGTCATAAGAATACGCTCCTTCATAAAGAAATAAATATGTAACTGTCTTTATGATAACGGCTCAGAAGCATGTTGTAAAACTCCTTATTTTCATCTTTCATCAACTAAATTTCCATATCTCAATAATATAAAATGCATCTGTTTCAGATGCACTTTATCGGATATGTGTTCTACATATCTCAGCCATACACTGTATCTCATTCTTTAAAATCGAATCTGCCGGATAACTCAGCGTCAGTGGCAGGGTCGCCGGCGCTGCGCCGAAGGAATACAGATAGATCTTCTTCCGAAAATGATTGTTGAGCACCATACTATCGACCGTGATCATGCTGGCATCTGTATTTTCGATACAGCTAAGTCCGGATCTGGTCGCCATCACCTGGTAGGTGTAGGACGTACGAATACCATTCGCTTCCAGAATCTTATCTGTGCGCTCCTGAAACAGCGATCCGTTTCGAAGTCCTACCAGCGGAATATCTTCCAGTAGCGCAGAATCGATCCATGGGTACGAAAAGCCATCCTTCTGCACAGCAAATTCCTGAAAGAGCTCCGGATGCGCTGTGGCAATCACGAACTGACACTCCTTGATCAGGTAGCGTTCGATTCCATCCTCCTGCTGGTCCCCCAACGCAAGAACCATATCGATTTGTTTCTGACGAAGTTTCTGATAAAACCCGTTTAATGTGCTTTCGACCACAGAAAGCTTTACACCCGGCAGTCTTTCGCCGAAAGCTGGAAGGATGTCCCGAAATAAAGCCTCGATAAAGCTTGCCTGAATCCCGACCTGCAGTATCCCGCGCCTCAGATTCGCATAGAAGCGCATCTCGTCCTCCATCTTTCGTTCGATCAGCTGGATCTCCTGAAGCCTCTGAATATAGTGTTCTCCTGCCGTCGTCGGAACGAATTCCTTTCCAACACGATGAAATAGAGGAAGTCCGAGTTCCTTTTCCTTACTGATGATATATTTCGACAGCGCCGATGGTGTAATAAACAGATTTTCTGCCGCTTTCGTGATTCCTCGGCAGCGCGCGACCTCTAAAATATATTCGATGCTTTTATCCATAGTATCTCTCCGTGAGCTCCTTTTCGTTCTCCTCATCAATCAGAGTTCGATGATGTCCGAGATGTGGTCGCGGCGCGCGACGCTGATGTCGAAGTCGCCGGCGCGGTAGGCGGAGTCTGATCCGTCGATCTCCTGTTGTACGGTTTTCAGTGCGAGCTCTGGGAGGTTGTTCTCCTTACTGAGATGCCCGAGAAAAACGTGCTTCACATGCGGATTCAAGATGCGGTCGATGAGGTGCCCGGAGCTTTCGTTACTCAGATGTCCATGGTCGCTCAGGATCCGGCGCTTCAGGGACATCGGGTACGGGCCCGTGCTGAGCATGCGGACATCATGGTTCGCCTCGACCACCATCGCGTCGAGATTTTCAAGATGTGATACGATGTAATCGTCGTAGTGCCCCATGTCGGTGGCGACGGCGACACGTTTCTCGCCTGCCTCGATACAATAGCCGACCGGATCCGCTGCGTCATGATCGATGGAAAACGGGATTACACTAAGGTCGCCGACGGTGGTCACAGCATCCGGAAGGATCGGCTGCAGCAGATCCGTCGCGAAATCACCGAGCGTACGATTCAGCATCACCTCGCGAAGCGTGCCCAGCGTACCGTAGATCGGAATCTGGTATTTACGGGATATCGTACCAACGGCACGGATATGATCGATGTGCTCGTGCGTCAGAAAAATCGCCTGCACATCTGAAAGCTCGAGGTCCAGCGCGTGGAGTCCCTGATTGACAGCCTTCATCGTCACCCCCACATCCACCAGCACATGCGTATGGTCCGTGCCGATGTAGCTGCTGTTCCCGCTGGAGCCACTGGCGATACTCGTAAATCTCATAAAATGCCTCTTGCCTTTCCTTTGTTATCTCTACGAATCATACTACTCTTTGTGCAAATGCTCGCGAATCGCATCTTTCGTCTCTTCTCTGTCGCCAGAATTATCGATCGTAAAATCAGCCATAGACGCATATTCATCATCCGGAATCTGGGCATGGATCATCGCGCGGGCTTTCTTCTCGGAGTAGCCACGGGTTTCCATGAGGCGTGCGATACGCACAGCTTCCTCGGTATAGACGAACCATACCTCGTCGCAGAGCTCCACGAAATGGGCGATCGGAAGCGCCGTTTCGACGACGATGTCTGCCCCGCTCTTCCGCGCCGCGCGCACCTGCGCATCGACGTATTTCCAGACCGCCGGGTGGACAATGCTGTCGACCTGTGACCGCCGCTTCTGTTTTCCGGCACCGTAGATCCTCGATGCGAAGACCGGCAGATCGACACTGCCGTCGGCCCGCTCGATGTCCGCACCGAGCAGCGCCTTCAGCGCCTCAAACACCGGATGTCCATGCACGTAAAACGACTTCGCGATGTCGTCCGTCCGGTACGCTGTAAACTGATAATCCTGCGTGAGAACGTCCAGCACACTGGATTTCCCCGCGCCGACGCCTCCGATTACTCCGATCACCATGGATTTCCTTTCAGTTTATGGGGTCTGACCCCATAAACTCCAACTTTAGATTTTGTTTATAAAAATTTAATGGGGTCAGACCCCAGCATCTGCTTTCCCTGCCATCGACTTCCAGTCCGTCCACGAAAGGGCGGCTTCCGCCCAGTCCTTAGCCTGCTTCTCCTCATTCAGCCAGGCGAGTCCCTCCATGACACCGTCCTCCGAGAAGACAAACTCACGGAAGGTCTTGTACTCGTCCGGCGTGAAGTCGAAGCTGTACGGCTCTGGCCAGACCCAGACACCGAGCGTGTACCGATCCTTCGTCGGGTTCATGATCGTCTCACCGGTCTTTTTATCAACCGGATACGTCGCCTCCCCCGCCTCGATCTTCGCAAGCAGCTCCGTATCCGGCTCGGTGTACGTCACCTTACTCATACGGAAGCGCATCCCCTCCGAAGAGCCGGCAAAAGGCTCCATCTTCAGGAAGCCAATGTGCATGATATCGTTCGATTGGATTTCTTTCATTTTTCTATCCATTCCTTTCGCCTCGCCCAGGCACAAAGCAGTAACAATTCAGCTAGCTAAATCAGACAAAGATTGATGGTACTATCCAATAACCGCTTGATTTCGAAATCATGGATACTTTCAACATCGTTTATCATTTTTATGCGCAGAGCTAAACTATCCACGATTTTAAAATAATGCACTAATTGGATACTTTTCCGCGAAATTAGGCATACGCATATATGCGTACCATCCAATCTCCCTCATTTTTTTTAATAGTAGATATGGATTTCGAACTTCATAGAAGCATTTCTTTAAGCAGATATCCAATAACGCTTCATTTTTTTAATACTGGATACTCGAGCCCGAATTCTCCTTATGAAATAAGGCTTTTCATATCCAGTATTTTTGAAATCACCTAAGAGTGGATACTT
>ERZ1034980.1055-NODE-1055-length-17309-cov-75.983714_pt1 | contig 17309 bp, 18 predicted proteins | sample MGYA00520622_ERZ1034980 | MGnify/ENA primary metagenome ERZ1034980 (study PRJEB33766, sample SAMN09781791) | gut metagenome | biome: gut microbiome | host: Homo sapiens | place: Madagascar | study: EMG produced TPA metagenomics assembly of the PRJNA485056 data...
TCATCTAAGGGGCCAGTTTTCTTTTTACAAGAGAGAATTGGAAAACAAGGTAAAGTGTTTAAAATCATTAAGTTTAGAACAATGGTAATGAACGCAGAGAAAATAGGCTCAGGTGTATTTATAAATGAAAAAAACGATGACAGAATAACTAAAGTGGGGAGATTCTTGAGGTCAACAAGTCTAGATGAATTACCCCAGTTGTTTAATGTACTCGTTGGAGATATGTCGCTTGTTGGACCTAGACCACCGGTGGTCTATCATCCCTATGATGGATATGGAAACTATCCATCTTGGGCAAAGAAACGTTTTGATATGCGACCTGGCATGACCGGACTGGTCCAGATAACATCAAGAAGTGAATCTTCCTGGGATGAGCGAATCACTGTAGACAATGAGTATATAGATAATTTTAGTGTTTTATTAGATTTAAAAATCCTATTTGGGACAATAATGACGGTAATTAAAGGTGAGGCATATTGATGGATACACCTACATATAGAATTGATGCATTTAACAATAATGAAATATATGTAAAAAGGGATGATTTGTTACCGTATTCATTTGGTGGTAATAAAGCAAGAAAAGCAGTTCTGTTTTTCAAAGAGATTGACAAAGGAAAGTATGATTGCGTTGTTACATATGGCAGTAGCCATTCAAACCATTGTAGAATTATTTCAAACATGGCAGTTAGAAGAAACATTCCATGCTATTTAATCGGACCTAAAGAAGTATCAGATGTTACTTACAACAGTAGATTTATGAAATTGTTTGGGGCAGATATTCAGACCGTTCCCGTTAATCAAGTTCATTCTACTATTGAAAAGAAAATTGATAGCCTAACGAGAGATGGAAAGAAGCCATATTTTATTCCTGGTGGCGGACATGGAAATATTGGAACAGAAGCCTACAAACAGTGTTATGAAGAAATAAAAGAATACGAAGTAGAAAATGACACATTCTTCGATTACATATTTTTTGCATCTGGGACTGGTACAACTCAAGCAGGGCTTGTGTGTGGACAACTTGAACATGGTGATGAGAGAAAAATAATCGGTATAAGCATCGCAAGAAAGAATCCAAGGGGCCGAGAAATAGTAATAAATAGTATCAAGGAGTATATGCCGGATGTTCCAGAAGCTTTAGTTGATAGTAAAACAATTTTCCTGGATGATTATGTAGGTGGTGGATATGGAAAGGATAACTCTGATATTGTCAAAGTAATAAAACAATCGATGATTAAATATGGCATTCCTTTAGACAGTACCTATACAGCGAAAGCGTTTAACGGGATGCTTAAATTTATAGAAAAACACGATATTCAACGAAAGAAAGTTCTTTTTATCCACACGGGAGGAACACCACTATTCTTTGATGATTTTAGGGACTTAATGTTATAGTTCTTTAAATAGGAGATTACGATAATGAATGTATTGATTTTAAGTTCGGGAACAAGAAATAAGATTGTTCAATATTTTAAAGAATCTTTGAAGGGAGAAGGAAAAGTTATTTGCACAGACATGAGTAACTTAGCACCTTCAATTTATGAAGCAGACAAGTTTTATGTTGTTCCTAGAATGACTGCTCCTGGTTATATAGAAGTAGTTTTAGACATATGCAAGAAGGAGCATATTGATGGAGTGTTGAGTCTTATAGATCCGGAATTGTCTCTTCTTGCTGAAAATAGAGAAAGATTTGAAGCTATTGGGACTAAGGTGATTGGTTCTTCATATGATATTTGCGAAATGTCATTGGATAAATATGAGATGTATAAATGGCTAAAAAGTCATGGTTATAAATGCGCTAAATCATATATGGACAAAAATCAGTTCTTTGCAGATGTTGAGTCTGGTAAAGCAAAATATCCAGTATTTGTAAAGCCTGCAAGAGGAAGTGCGAGTATCGCTATTTCGAAGGTTTACGACAAAGAGACGGTTGAACTTCTGTTTGCACATGATGAAGGATTGATGATTCAAGAATTTCTAGAGGGTCAAGAGATTGGTGCGGATGTATATATTGATATGATAACTGGTGACGTTGTTTCAATTTTTACAAAAAAGAAGCTTCTCATGCGTGCTGGTGAAACAGATAAATCAGAATCGTTTAAGGATGACAATCTATTTGCTCTTATTGAACAGTTCGTTAAGGAACTAGGATATAGAGGTCAGATTGATATTGATGTATTCGATGTTAATGGTGATTATTATATAAGTGAAGTAAATCCGCGGTTTGGCGGTGGGTACCCACATGCGTATGAAAGTGGGGCAAATCATATGCAATTGATATTGAATAATTTAAAAGGAGAAGCTAATTCTCCTGTTATAGGTAAAAACTATGAAACAGGAATATATATGATGAAATTTAACGAACTTATGGTTAAAAAAATGTAATGGAGTCTGCTATGAATATTCTATTTTTAACGACAGGACGAATGGATAATATTGAGCAAAGATCACTTTATCCTGATTTGCTTCGATGCTTTAGAGATAAAGGACATAATATATATACTGTTAGTTCGTATGAGAAAAGGGAGGAGAGAGAAACTGAACTAATTAATGAAAATGGGGCACACATGTTACATGTAAAGATTGGAAATTTAACCCAGACAAACAAGATAGAAAAAGGACTTTCAACTTTAAGGATTGAAAAACAGTATTTAAATGCAATAAAAAAGCATTTTTCAAATATTAAATTTGATCTTGTGATGTACTCAACTCCACCAATCACTCTAGTCAAAGTGATTGAGTATTTAAAAAAACGAGATTATTGTCAAACATATCTTCTTTTAAAGGATATTTTTCCTCAAAATGCTGTGGATTTAGGTATGTTGAGAAAAACAGGTATAAAAGGATTACTATATCGCTTTTTTAGAAATAAAGAACAAAGCTTGTACAAAATTTCAGATTATATAGGTTGTATGAGTCAAGCAAATGTTGACTATATAGTAGAGAATAATCCAAAGCTAAATCCTGACACAATCGAGATATGTCCTAATTGCATTGATGTTATTGACATGAGCGTGAATGATGATACAAGAAAAAAGATAAGAGAAAAATACAATTTGCCACAAGATAAGAAGATTTTTATTTATGGTGGAAATCTTGGAAAACCGCAAGGGATAGAGTTCATGATTAACTGTCTAAGAAGTCAGGCTTATAATGAGGAGTATTTCTTCTTAATTGTTGGTGCTGGAACAGAATTTGATAAGATTCAGGTATATATCGATAAGGAAATGCCGTTAAATGTAAAATTATTGAAACGAATTCCCAAAGAAGACTACGATGCGATGGTGGGAGCGTGCGATGTCGGATTGATTTTTTTAGACCATAGATTTACAATTCCAAACTTCCCAAGTCGTCTATTGGCATATATGCAGGCAAAATTACCCGTGCTAGCAATAACAGATCCGCATTCTGATGTTGGGAAAGTTGTTGTTGATGGCGGATTTGGATGGTGGTGTGAAAGTAATGATGTTGATGGTTTTAGTAAATTAATATCAGAAATTGATTTTGAGAAGATAGAGATGCAAAAGGACGTAGAGTATTCTTACCTTGTAAATAACTATTCTGTAGAGCGGGCGTACAGTATTATTATGAATCATTTCAACAAGTGAGGTATGTATGAAAAAAATGAAATTTGTTATTGCAAAAGGATTAAAACGAATATTAAATCCGCCGGCGTTAAGGGGTTGTAAAATTGATAAGACATCCGCAATCTGTTCAGGCAGTGAGCTGAACAGAGTTACTATGGATAGATATAGCTATATTGGTAATAGATGTTTTATGAATAATGTAAGAATTGGATCATTTTGCTCAATTGCCGATAAATGTTCAATTGGAGGCGCTGCTCATCCATTGGATAGAGTTTCATCTAGTCCGGTGTTTCATGAAGGAAGAAATATAATGCATAAAAACTTTGCAACATTTAAATCCATTCCAACCCCTGAAACCGTTATTGAAAATGATGTGTGGATTGGGATGGGGGCATATATAAAATCTGGAGTGACAGTTCATAATGGCGCAGTGATTGGAATGGGGAGCATTGTAACAAAAGATATACCGGCATATGAAATATGGGCAGGAAATCCAGCAAAAAAGATTGGTCAAAGATTTGATGATGATGTGATTAAGTCATTAGAAAAACTGCAGTGGTGGAAATGGGACGAAAAAAAGATTGCTGAAAAAGCACACCTGTTTGATAAAGTTGAAGACTTGATTTAAATTCAAGGAGAGGAATGTATGAATATATTGGTATTAACATCCGTTTATAAGGATTTATCAATTGGAGCACGAGATACATCTACAAACATTGTAAATTCGTTTGTTTCTGATTGGATTAAACAAGGACATAATGTCGTTGTTATACATAATTCTCATTGCTATCCACGCTTGGTGCATTCTATTCCAGCATCGTTAAAGAAAAAAATTGCAACAAGAATTAGTTTCTCTATAGCAGATTATGATGCCGTGAAAGAGAAAAAATATATGGATAGTGGTGCGACAATCTATAGAATCCCTATCAGAAAATGGATTCCACATAAAACTCCATCAAATAAAGCAATAAAGAAACAAATTAATAAAATTCTCAGTATCTTACAAGATAATAGCTTTGTTCCAGATGTGGTTACCGGTCATTGGGCAAGTCCACAAATGGAAATAATTTCTGAACTTAAGAAAATATATGATTGTAAAACAGCTTGTGTTTTGCATGGTATCGGATATATTTCAGACCCTTCATTTGATGCGAAGAAGTATTTGCAATACATAGATCACATTGGTTGTCGATCGATATCTCAAGCTAGAAAAGTGAAAGAGATACTAAATCTAAATGAATTACCGTTTGTGTGTTATTCGGGCGTCCCTGATATTTATTTAAATAATTATGAAGTATCAACTGAAAAATATAACAATACTTCAGAATTGGTGGTGTCTTACGTTGGTCGTTTAGTATCGTATAAAAATATTGATGCCACAATAAGAGCTCTTACGTCAATTAAAGGATTGAAATGGCGTTTTAACATTGTTGGTGATGGTGCAGAAAAGAAGAATCTTATTGAATTAACAAAGAAATTACGTTGTGAAGAGAATGTTAAATTCTGGGGAAAAATCCCACGTGACGATGTTATGAATATTCTGAAGGATACGCAAGTTTTCATAATGATTAGTACAAACGAGATTTTTGGACTTGTTTATCTGGAAGCCATGGCCGCAAGTTGTCTAACCATTGCTTCGAAAGACGGTGGTGTTGATGGCATAATTGTCCATGGCCAGAATGGCTTTTTATGTGAAGAGGGAAATTCAGTAGAACTTGAAAAAATAATTAAAAATCACATTATGTCAGAGAAAATATCAAAGTTGCAGGAAATAGCTGAAAATGGTTATGATACTGCTATCGGATATTCAGATGCTAAAGTTGCTGCACGTTATTTAGAAACGATACTGAAGGATTAATAGAATCAAGTAAAAGGAGATATTCAGTGGAGAACTTTGTGAGAAAAAGTAGAATCGTAACTTTTCTTATAGTAGTAGCATGCTTTTTATCAAATTTGTCACAACTCCCATATTTTGTTTCCAGCGGAAAAACACAATTAGTGTGTTTTCCAATATGGGGAGTGTTATTTGTAGTTTTACTATTAAAAAGTCATTGGCGAGTATCAAATTCGATAGTCAACATGGGATTGGCGGTGGGTGCATTCCTTGTTTTGCTGCTGATATTCTCGTTTGTTAGTGGGAAAGAGTATTTTTCATCTTCACTGGTATATTCAGTAGTTATTTCGATGTTTATGTTCGTTATTGGTACATTTAGTGCTCCATATGTAGGTGCAGAAGTATTTCAAAGGATAATTATCTCATATTCTGTTTCAACTTTTATTGTAGCAATAACTGTTTTCATACAATATTTTGGAGTCGGTTTTAGCTTAAATACGAGCGTGTATGCATATTCTTCAAAAAATTCTTTTGCGCAAATACTATTTACAGCAATAGTTTTATTGTATTGCTATTATAAACCAAATAGTAGAATGCAGGTATTGCTTAAATACGTACTAGTGTTTTTTGAATTATTTATGGTGATAATTCTTAGATCTAGAGCGACTATATTAAGCCTTGCAGTTGTGTTGATGCTTATTGTTATTTCGAAAAATATGAATCGTAAGCTTAAATATATAATCCTGGCTGCTTGTATACTTGTTACTATTCTGTTGGTTACAAATGATAGTTTTAATAGCATGTTCTTTAATGACATACTTTTCGCAGGACGTGACATAAGCGATGTAGATGGCATATCTTCAGGAAGAATCAGTATTTTAAGAGAATTTCCAAAACTTATTGAAAACAATTGGTTGATGGGTAAAGGTGCGTTGTATTTCGAATGTTTTCCGTTATCAGCAATTATACAATTTGGTATAATTGCTGGATCTTTGTTAATAGCAGTGTCCTTGTTGCCATTGATTAAATCTATGCCTAAAAAGAAAAATGAAATTTGGAATATTCTATTTCTTTTATCAGTTGGATTTATAATTGATGGATTATTTGAAGGGTTAGCACCGTTTGGACCGGGAATTAAGTGTTATTTCCTTTGGCTGTTTTTTGGAATCGTTTTAGCATTTAACAACAAGGCTCATTACGAGGAGGTTAATCATTATTAATGGTGAATAACGAAAATAAATTGAAAATAAATTTGCTTTTACAAACTTTGTATCAAGTACTTGATACATGTCTACCATTGATAACGGCTCCATATTTAGCTAGAGTTCTTGGAGCAAACAATTTAGGAATATTCTCATATACAAACTCTGTCGTTACGTATTTTGCAATTTTCGCAATGCTTGGAACTGTAAATTATGGCACTAGATGTATTGCTTCTACAGATAATAAACATAATAGAAGCAAAACGTTTTGGGAGATTTATTTACTGCAAGCTTTCTTTTGTATAATATCAATAATCGCATATATATTCTATATTGTTTATGGGTGCAAAGAAAATAGGATAATTGCCATAATACAGACGTTAACATTAGTTTCATGCTTGACCAATATTAACTGGCTTTTTTTCGGATTGGAAATGTTCAAGATTACAGTTACTAGAAACACTTTTATCCGAATAGGAACAGTAATCTGTATTTTGACTTTTGTTAATGACGCAAACGATTTACCTTTGTATACAGGCATTATGCTAGGAGGCTCCTTAATTTCGGAATTGATATTGTTTTGGTTTGCGAAAGATAAAGTGTATTGGGTTAAGCCTTCGATAAGGGAAATTATTAGACATTTAAAACCAAATATTGTATTGTTTATTCCACTGCTTGCCATGTCGGTTTATCACACAATGGATAAAACTATGCTGGGATTATTGAGTGATTATAATCAAAGTGGATATTATTATAATGCTGATAAAGTGGTGAACATCCCTGTTAGTATAATTACTGGAATAAGCACTGTTATGTTACCTAGAATTTCAAATATGATAGCGCAAGGAAAGGATAATGAAGCGAAGCAATTGTTCTGCATATCATTAGAAGGAACTATTCTCGTTGCAAGCGCCATTGCTTTTGGAATAGCAGCTATAGCAAAAGAATTTATTCCATTATTTTTCGGATCAGGGTTTGATGATTGCATTATACTAACGATATTATTATCACCGGTATTAGTTATAAAGGCATTTTCGTTTACGGTAAGGAATCAGTTCTTGATTCCCTATAGAATGGAAAGAGATTTTACATTCTCGGTAATTTTAGGGGCTGTGGTTAATCTAATAATAAATCTCCTTTTTATTCCACGTTATGGTGGGTTAGGAGCTGTTATTGGTACCGTTATAGCAGAATTGGTAGCTTGTTTTTGGCAATGTTGGTCGATTAAGAAGCGTATATCTTTTCGACGTACAATTCTTCATTCCTTTGCATACATTATCATTGGTACATTAATGTTATTTGCAGTAAGAGCGATAGCATTATTGCCATTTGGAAGCGTTGTAGTATCTCTTGTTATAGAGGTATTAATTGGTGCAACTACATTTATTAGCCTGGTGCTTTTGTATTGGAAATTTACAAAGAATAATATGCCTAGAATTATGTTTAGTGGAATGCCCATTCTAGACAAGTTAATTTCGAAGTTTTTATGAATTGGAGGGGGAAATGAATATTAAAAGAAAACTGTCGAAACTTTTTAGATGCGGATTAACTGCTGTGTCTCCATGCATGAATACAAAAATAGTGTATTTAAGTAAGTTCCATAGGAGAGTAAACTTAAAAAATCCGAAGAAACTAAATGACAAAATATTGTGGCTAAAATTTAATGATTATTACGATAATGAACTAGTTAAGCAATGTGCGGATAAATATAAAGTCAGAGAATATATTGAAAAAAGGGGTTGCGGAGAAATATTAAATGATCTTATTTCAGTATACGATAATGCTGACCTAGTGGATTGGGATAGTCTTCCGAACAGCTGTGCTATCAAGTTAAATATTGGTTGTGGATGTAATCATATTGTTACCGATTTAGAGAATGAAGATAAAAAGGCATTGTATACTGAAATAAAAACGTGGTTTAGAACAGCACCAGAATATTATCTTGGTTATGCTGAGATGCAATATAAGGATGTAAAACCATACTTAATAGTTGAAAAATATTTAGGCGGGCCAAATGGAGAGTTGCCTGTAGATTATAAATTCTATTGTATGAATGGAAAAGTTCAGCTGATAATGATGTGCACAAACCGAGACGAACATGGACATGGTGCTCAGTTTTATTACATGGATAGAGAATGGAATCTCAAAGTGGGTTACGATGATGATGGTGCTGATATAGAAAAACCAAAGATGTTACAAAAAGCAATTGAATATGCAGAAGCATTGTCAGCGGATTTTCCTTTTGTAAGAGTTGATTTTTATCTATTCGAAGATAGAGTTGTTTTCGGCGAATTGTCATTTACGCCGGCAGCTGGAATGGATGTTGATCATAACAGAATTGTTGATGGCACAAATCAGAGTATTGATGATTATTATGGACGTATACTAAAGATAAATTCATAATGTACACATTTGAAATTATACAGAAATTAGTATTAATATTATCATAAATCGAATATTACTTAAATTTGAGCGTGCATCTGATAATATTGTGATCTTAAATATAACATGAATCGAATGACAATAATTAGGAGGCTGTTACGATGTCATTATTTTCAGAAAAAACATTAATGATTACCGGTGGAACTGGTTCTTTCGGAAATGCAGTGCTAAACCGTTTTCTGCAGACGGATATAGGAGAAATTAGAATTTTCTCTCGTGATGAAAAGAAGCAGGATGATATGCGCCATGATTTTCAGACTAAGATGCCTGAGGTGGCAGACAAAATTAGATTTTATATTGGCGATGTAAGAGACCTTCAGTCGGTTAAAAATGCGATGCATGGAGTTGATTATATCTTCCACGCTGCCGCTTTGAAGCAGGTACCATCTTGCGAATTCTTTCCAATGGAAGCGGTCAAGACGAATGTGATTGGCACGGACAATGTGCTTACTGCTGCTATAGAAGAAGGCGTAAAGTCTGTTGTATGTCTGTCGACTGATAAGGCAGCGTATCCCGTTAATGCAATGGGAACTTCGAAAGCGATGATGGAAAAGGTGATTGTTGCTAAATCTCGCACAGCAAAGAAAACTAAGATTTGCTGTACGAGATATGGAAACGTAATGTGTTCAAGAGGATCTGTTATTCCGCTGTGGATTGATCAGATTAGATCCGGAAACCCGATAACTATAACGGATGGTTCTATGACAAGATTTATTATGTCTTTGGACGAAGCAGTAGATTTAGTTTTATTTGCGTTTGAGCATGGTGAGGCTGGAGATATTCTAGTTCAGAAAGCGCCTGCTTGCACCATTCAGACTCAGGCTGAAGCTGTTTGCGAACTCTTTGGTGGAGATAAAAATGATATAAAGGTCATTGGTATCCGTCATGGGGAGAAGATGTATGAAACACTTCTTACAAACGAAGAATGTGCACATGCTATTGATATGGGAAACTACTATAGAGTGCCTTGTGATAAGCGTGGACTGAACTATGACAGCTATTTCAGTAAAGGCGACGCAGAGAGAAATACTCTGACGGAATTTAATAGTAACAATACACAGTTGCTTAGCGTGGAGGAGACCAAAGATACAATCTCGAAGTTGGCGTATATACAAGAACGACTGGCCGAGGTTTAGGCTGAAAGTCAAGGAGTGCTTATGAAGCGATTAGTTATTCTGGGAGCAGGCGGTTATGGTAGTGTGGTTGCCGATGTTGCTCGGCAGCTCGATTATGAGATTATTCAGTTAGATGATGCGGATGTTAAACATCCGCTTGATTCTTATACAGATTATATCGGTGAGGGGATGGAATTCATACCTGCGTTTGGGAACAATGCATTCCGAATGGAATGGATTTGTAAGCTTGAAAACAAGGGTGCTAAAATTGCAACACTTGTTCATCCTACTGCATACGTGAGTCCGGAGGCAACCATTTCAGATGGTGTGACCATACTTCCCAAAGCTTTGGTCAACACTGATGTGGTTGTAGAACGAGGTTGTATTATCAATCTAGGGGCCATGATTGACCATGGATGTGTAATTGAAGAAGGTGTACATATTTGCCTTGGAGGAATAGTTAAAGCGGAGAATAGAGTTAAGGCACTTACGAAAATTGAAGCTGGAGAAGTGGTTGAGGCGAGAACTTGGCCTGTATAGATGTAAGGAGAACCTACTATGGAAAATAATTTCAAATGGCAAAATAATGGTAAGATAAAACTGTGCGTTGGTCTGGGTACTCGTCCGGAAATTATTCGTTTAGCAGCTGTTATTAAGAGATGCCGTGAGTATTTTGACCTTTGTGTAATCTATTACAATCAGAACTGGGATCGAAATCTTTCCACCGTGTTCTGGGAGGATTTTGAGCTGAAGAATAGTAAAGGTGAATTTGGACCGGACATCCTGGTGCCGGTTGTAGGCGATAATTTAGGAGTTACTTGCGGAAATATTCTTGCAAGAAGTTTTGAGCTTTTATCCGAACTTCAGCCGGATGGATATTTGGTGCTTGGAGACACGAATAGTTGTTTGTCCGCGATCTCTGCAAAGCGGCTTCATATTCCGCTGTTTCACATGGAAGCAGGTAACAGATGTAAAGATGAGTGTCTGCCGGAAGAAACCAACCGAAGAATAGTTGATGTTATCTCTGATGTTAATCTTCCGTACAGCGAACCGGCCAGAAAATACCTTCACGAAATGGGAATGCCAAAGGAACGGACATATGTTACCGGATCTCCGATGGCCGAAGTTCTGAGAATGAATCTTGAAAAAATCAAGAAAAGTGATGTGCTAGAACGACTGGGACTGGAACCGAATAACTACATCCTGCTCAGTGCTCATAGGGAAGAGAATATTGATACAGAAAAGAATTTTGAATCGCTCTTTACAGCTATCAATGCATTGGCTGAGAAATACAACATGCCAATCTTATATTCATGCCATCCAAGATCAAAGCACAGACTTGAGAAGAGTGGATTCAAGCTTGATTCTAGAGTGAAAGTAAATGAGCCACTTGGATTCAACGATTACAATTGCCTTCAGATGAACGCACTTGCTATCGTATCCGATTCGGGAACTCTTCCGGAAGAGAGTAGTTTCTATCTCTCCATTGGACATCCGATAGCTGCTGTGTGTATACGTACTTCAACGGAAAGACCGGAAGCACTGGAGTCCGGAAACTTTATTCTTGCGGGCATTTCAACTACCGAACTTCTTCAAGCAACTGATATGGCAATTGACATGAAAGCAAGAGGAATTCTCGGCAAGCCGTGTCCGGATTATGTAGACGAGACTGTATCCATGAAAGTTGTAAGAATTATTCAAGGATATGTAAATGTTGTCAACAAAATGGTATGGAGGAAGTCAAACTAATGAATGTATTGGTAACAGGTGCCAAAGGAATGGTGGGCACCGCTCTTTGCAATAATCTCAAAAACATCAGAGATGGGAAGAACCGAACCAGACCCAATCTTGCAATTGATGAAATTTATGAATATGATATGAAATCAACCCCGGAAGATTTGGATCGATATTGTCAGAATGCAGATTTCGTATTTAATCTAGCAGGTGTTAACAGACCGGAAAATCCGGAAGACTTTATGAAAGGAAACTTCGGGTTTGCCAGCCGGTTACTTGATACATTGAAAAAGCATAATAATAAAGCGACAATCATGCTTTCATCTTCTGTTCAGGCCACACTTGCAGGCCGTTTTGGTAATTCGGAGTACGGTCGTTCAAAAAAAGCCGGAGAAGAATTATTTTTTGAGTATGCTCAGGAAACCGGTGCAAAGGTTGCGGTGTATCGATTCCCGAACCTAATGGGGCACAGTCGCCCAAAATACAATTCAGCAGTATCTACGTTCTGCTGGGCGGTTGCAAATGATGAGGAATTCACTGTAAATGACAGAAGCACCGAACTTGAATTGCTCTACATCGATGACCTTATTGAAGGAATGTTTGATCTTCTTGAGGGAAAGGAGAGCCACTGTGAGTTCGATGGGGTCGAGACGGTGGACACAGTCGAGGGAAGGTACTGCTATGTTCCGGTGACTCATAAAGTTACATTAGGTGAGATTGTTGATTTGCTACAGGAGTTTAAACAGCAGCCGGTAAATCTTCTGATGCCAAAGATGCCGGAAGGCTCTTTCGCTAAGAAGCTATACAGTCTTTACCTGACTTATCTTCCAATGGATAGGTTTAAGTATGAGCTAAAGATGAATGTTGACAGCAGGGGCAGCTTCACTGAGCTTGTACATACCGAAGATTGCGGTCAGGTAAGCATTAACATTAGCAAACCTGGTATTACAAAGGGACAACACTGGCACAATTCTAAATGGGAATTGTTCATTGTTGTTCACGGACATGGACTTATTCAGGAGAGAAACATCAATACCGGTGAGATGGTTGAATTCGAGGTGAGTGGCGACAAGATTGAAGCGGTGCATATGATACCGGGATGGACTCATAATATTATCAATCTGAGTGAAACGGAAGATTTAGTTACTGTGATGACTTGTAATGAGATATTTAATCCCGAGAGACCGGATACATTCTTTGAGGACGTGTGATTGAATATGAATTGAGCGTAAGCGGGTGTTTTATCGGTTACATAGCACAAAGTAATATGCGTGCAACAACTTTTCAATTTTTTGCACGCATATTTTTTGTTAATCGTGTAAAAACAGTTGTAAATTTTATCGATTAAGGCTATACTGTAAGCACGCAAATAATAGAAAATGCGTGCAGAAAGTCGGTGAACTATTGAATAAACACGAAATAGCAATTGATGTTTTTAATAAAGTAGGAAGCATTGCGAAGACAGCAGACTTTGTTGCCGCCGGACTGAAAAACTATGATGTTGTTTCCTTTTGCAACCAAGGTTATATAGAGCGTATTCGCAATGGCTTTTACAAACTGCCTAACGCTGAAGAACTAAAAGAAGAAGCTCTGATTTCTAAACTCCTGCCACAAGGGATTGTTTGTGTGGAGTCTGCTCTGTTTTATTATGGGTACAGCGACTTTGCTCCTCGTGAATGGACAGTTGCTGTCCCCCGTTCCTTTTCAAGAGCAATCAAAGCAATGCAGGAAGTCCCTGTCAAAGCTTATTATGTTCAAAACGAGTTTTACCATTACGGTGCTACTGTAGGTGACTTTAATGGTGTTGAATTAAAAGTTTATGATCGAGAGCGAACAATCTGTGATTGCTTTAAGTATCGTTCAAAGCTTGATAGTGAAATATTCAACAAAGCAATCAACGCTTATGTAGCAGATCCGAAAAAGAATCTCGCAAATCTTTCTAAATACGCAAAGGATATGGGCGTTTATACGAAACTTATGAATGTAATGGAGGTGCTGCTCAATGGCTGATATTGCCGCATCCGTACTTGCACGACTGAAAAATAAGGCTGCCGAAAGCGGAAGAAGTTATCAGCTTTGTTTGCAGCTCTTTTGTCAGGAAGAATTTTTGCGCCGTTTGGAAAAATCCAAATATGCGGAAAATCTTGTCCTAAAAGGTGGTTTGTTTATTTACTCTGTTACCGACTTTGACAGCAGAGTAACGGTAGATGTTGATTTTCTTCTTCGGAGAGTACCGAATACTCCCGAACAGCTAAAGTCTGTACTGGAAGAAATCATATCCATGTCCACCGGCAATGATTTTATTACCTTTGAAATTAAAGATATTGCGCCCATTGCAGTTGCAAAGAAATACGCCGGTATCGGAGCTTCTATTGTGGCTCGTATTAAAAACACACGAACTCCGTTTAGTATAGACTTCGGTGTAGGTGATGTTATCGTGCCGAAGCAGGAAAAGCGAAAAATCCCGACACAGCTTAGTGATTTCACTGCGCCGGTGGTAAATACATATTCTCTTGAAACAACGATTGCTGAGAAAATAGACGCAATCCTCAGTCTGATGGAGTTTTCCAGCCGAATGAAGGATTACTACGATATCTACTATCTTGCCAATAAATTTGATTTTGACGGCAAAGTGCTCACCGAAGCACTGAAGAAAACCTTTGAAAATCGAGGACACGTCTTTACGATTGAACAGTTTGAACAGGTTATGAGTTTTGCAGACGATTCTGCTATGCAGAAGAAATGGGAAGCATTCTGTCGGAAGATTGATACACAAACTGACGATTTCAATACAGTGCTAAAAATAATTGGGGCGTTTTTAACAAAACCGTTCACAGTGGCGGTAGAAGGCAAAGAGTTTACTGAAAAATGGTCTGCCGCTGATGGCGAATGGATGTAATTTAGAGGACGAGAAAATGGAGTGTAAAGACATTTTAAATTTAATAGCTATAATTGTAATTCCTATAGTTGCCGTCTTGATTGGACAACATTTGCAAAATAGAGCAGAAATAAGAAAAGATAAAATGCATATCTTCAAAGTGCTTATGACTTCTCGAATATATGGCTGGACCCAGGAAAGTGTGCATTGCCTTAATATTATTGATATTGTATTTTCAGATGATAAAAAAGTCCGTAATGCCTTGAAAGATTTATATGACAAATATTGCGTTAAGGACCCAGATGAAGTGCAACTCAAAAAAATTCAGAACGCTCAATATAAATTGTTGGAAACAATAGCAAAATCTTTGGGATATAAGGATAAGGTTACTTGGGAAACCATTCAAAATCCATATATTCCAGATGGATTGATGCGGCAACAGCAGGAACAAGCAGCATCTAGACAAGCATGCAATGAGATTTTGCTAAATATGCAACATATGATACCCAAAAATAACAAGGTGGATGAAAACAATGAGCACTAATATATCAAAACAAAAGCGTGAGGACTTATTGAATAAAATCAAAGAAATCAGAACCTTTATTTCTGCTGCTCAGCAGGATGAGAACACAGGTAATCTTCTTTCCTATCTTTCCGATTTTCAGACCATTGGGCGTATTCGCTGTATGCCGGAGGCACACCACTACGGCAAAGATAATTCACCGCCGGTGTCAAGCTGAGCCTCGGCAAAGGGGCTTTGGAAGCAGCTACCCTGTTCCTTAAAAACGAGTATAAAGGCATAACCCTGACCTCCGAACAGAGAACGAGGATGACAAATCATCGCAATCCGAAAAAAACTCTGATTTCTATAGCAAAGTGTTTTGAAAAAAAATTCAAGACCGGCCAGAATAAGGCGCGCTTGCAGACGGCTGGTTTTGAATTTAGTGCCGATATTCTGTGTCATACCCTTTCAGGTGAAACTGCAACCTTGGATTTTGCTTCAGCAGATATGAATACGGTCATCATTACCGAAAAGCTGAATACCCACAATCATGGTCATATGTACCATCAGAAGGTAGGTAAAATCGGTATGGAGATTGGAATACAGCTATATGAATACCATCATTCGCAAGCTGTTTGATCGCAATTTTACATACAGCCGTAAAATCCTCGCAATGGAGCCACGAGAAGTCTATGCTTTTGTAATTAATAATGCTGATTTACTACGTCATACGATGCATGAAGCAATGGCAACTGAACTCGAACAACTTACCCTCGATATTAATCAAATATCCAAGGTGCCGTTCCGAATCCCATAATCCTGCCTGTTTACCTATGATGGTACAGCAAAAACACAGTTAGAAATGAAGAAAAATGTATATCAGGGTTACCTTTCCTCTGCGGGAGTTCGCTCCTCTTCAGAACGAAAAATTGAGAAATTCTGTGAAAAGTGCGATGCCGTGGAATGGGTATACAAAAATGGTGATAAGGGCAATGAGTATTTGTCCATCGTATATGTGGACAATTCGGATAAGCAGAAAAATTCTTATCCCGACTATATAATCAGCGTAAACGGTGAAGTTTGGATTGTGGAGAGCAAGGGCGGATTTGATCGCAGTGGCAATAGCCAAGATATTGACATTTTCACGCCAAAAAAATTCACTGTGCTGAAAGATTATTTGGAACGCTACAGCTTAAAGGGTGGCATTGTCCGTTATGACGAAAAAAGTGAAGAACTATGCATTTGTATGGACAGCTATTCCGAGGACATTAACAGCGATAGTTGGGTTGTGTTAAGTGATATTTTGAAGTGAGGTGAAAGTCTTGAAGATAACTGACCACAAGGTGTTAACCGAGTTTTTGCCTGCAAAGGTTCAATTTTTCAGAATAGATCCTGAAGATATTGCAGCAACATTATCAGATATTTTGCGTACTCTTATGGACTTGTCTTGGCTCAGTAAATTCGATCAAGACTTTGAACAGAAAGCATTTACCTTCCGTGCAAAGAAAACTATTGATGATATTAAAGAAAAGTTTGACAAATGCGTTGATGATAGTATCAGCAAAGATGCCGGCGAGTATGTGGTATCTGAATTAGCCAGAGAAACTATGGTATCAAAATTGGACTATTTAGATATCCCTCTTGATGAACTTGTTGGCAAAAAGCGTTCTGGGAATCCTGGGTTTGATTTTCACTCACAAAACAAAATTACGGATACGGTTATTTTCGGTGAAGCAAAATATGTTGCTACTACAACAGCGTATTCATCGGCATTGCCACAAATCGTCGATTTTATCAGAGATGGAAAAGATGTTGAGGATCTTCCTGAATTGAAACCGTTCTGTACAACATCGGCTTTGCAAAGGGCAGCCGATGGAAGAAAGGGATTTTCTGCTGCGTTTTCAGCAAAATCTACAAGCACAGATAGAATAATTGCTAATATCTCGAAACGCCCAGATTTTGGGTCTTCACTTTTTCCTCGGGGATGGATTTTTTGCACGGGGAATAGACAGG
>ERZ1034980.1057-NODE-1057-length-17285-cov-35.826465_pt1 | contig 17285 bp, 11 predicted proteins | sample MGYA00520622_ERZ1034980 | MGnify/ENA primary metagenome ERZ1034980 (study PRJEB33766, sample SAMN09781791) | gut metagenome | biome: gut microbiome | host: Homo sapiens | place: Madagascar | study: EMG produced TPA metagenomics assembly of the PRJNA485056 data...
ATCTCGTGACAGGCAAGCAGATCAGCCAGAAGTCAATCTAGGTAGTCAACAACAATAAGATCACGTTAAGTCTCCGTGGCGACAGCATCATGGATGCTGCGAAGGCCGCGTTTGAAGACGCGCATCTTTATGAGAACGAGTACCTCGGTGTCAGCAGGGATGCGAAGACACAGGCAGCGTACCGTGCACTCACCGACGGCACCAATCCGCTCTACGAGATGAACCTTTTCTCTGAGGAAGAGATGCAGGCACTCGAGGACGCAGGTGTGGAGGTGAAGGCGCTGATTCAGATGGATCAGGAGCAGGCCGAAGCCGAGGGTAATCTGAAGCCGGCCACCGAAAGCAACGCACTGCGTGCAACCGAAGAAGAGAATACACAGCTTGTCGTATTTGATCCGAAGAAGGAAGGCAAGAAGGATCTGCTTCTTTATAAGCAGGATTCCCTCTTCGCAAACTTCTACGATCAGTTCTCGAATCAGCTGATGAACCAGACCACGACGGAAATCACCGCAGCGGATCCGGCGAGCTATGAAATCAACGGCGATGAAAAGGTAACGTTCATCCTCATCAACCATGCCGATGACAGCAGAGTCCTCAACCTGAAGCTAAACGACGCGACCCTCGAGAAGAACATCAAGCTCCCGAAGGCAGAGACGGTCATCAATAGCGTGATGCATACACTGGATGCGAAGGGCATCGACGACACGACGGAGAAGGCCAGCCCGAGCGTAGTGCCGACACAGGAGGCATCGACAGCAGATTCCACGACAGCGGATGCCAATGCTTCTACCGAGGCATCGACGGAAGCAGCCGCTACGACGGATGCTGCCGAGGCCAATGCTGAGACGCAGCTCCCAGCGGAGGAGGAGACCACCGCAGCAGCGACCGAGACCCTCCCGCAGGAAGGACAGATCGAGTCCGAGAACATAAAGAGCGAGGCCACAGAGGCAGCGCCTGAACATAAGACCCTCGCAGAGACCGTGAAGGAAGCCCTCGCGCAGGCGGTGGAGACCGTGAAGGAAACCATCACCGCAGTGGAGGAGACCTTCGGCGTCATCCATTCCGAAGCCGCTGAAAACGAGGGACTCGCAACAGAAAGTGAGCTGGAGAAGGAAACCACTGCTGCAGCCGCTGAAGAAAAGAAAGAAAGCACAAAGACCGAGATGGACACCGCACTCGAGAACGAGCGCAAGGACCTTCTGAAGAACACGAAGGCATCCGAGCTGGTAGACAGCTCTGTTGCAAGCGCGAAGGTTCTCCAGTACACACTTGATGACCTCAGCAAGGCTTACTGGTCTGCAGAGATCGAGGGTGAGTACGAGGTCAATGTCTTCGCCGAGAAGACAGCGTTCGACGCGGACGACCACGTCAAGCTTCAGTTAAAGAAGCTCGACAAGCCGGAAGAGGCAGAAGACGGCACACTGGCTACCTCTGATGACACCCTCTCGAAGGAGCAGGTAGACGCCCTTAAGGCCGACGGCTCCTATGAGAACTCCCAGTCCATCGACATCTGCTTCGTCGATGAGGACGGCAAGGAAGTTGAGCCGAAGACCCCGGTCAAGGTAAAGATCAAGGTCTACAAGGAAGCACTTCCGGAAGACGCTGACATCAGCACCATGACCATCAAGCACCTCGATGAAAGCACAGGAAGTGTACAGGCAGCCACCGTTGCAAGCTACGGCGATGCCGCCAACGGCACCATCAAGGCCGTTGACGAGCAGGGCAAGAAGGTAGAACTGAAGAGCGTAGATGCCGACACGGCAGAAGCAGCCGATGAAGAAGTCGAAGCTGCATCCGTAGCTACAACCACAACCAAGGAAGTACTTCCAGAAGAAGCCGTAGGTGTAGAAAGTACATTTACAGTGAAGAGCTTCTCAGCATTTGCTTTGACGTATGATGCTGTATATGCTAGTGACAATAATGTGGATGTTTATTATGTCTATGTAGAGAATGGAAAATACGAATCACCAAAATTCATTAAAAAAATTGATGATTTCCGTGAAAAATTTCAGTATTCAATAGATTTTAAAGACGTATCTGCACCGAATGGATATATATTTAGTAAGGTGAAATTAGTAAGAAATAATAAGCCGTTTGACCTCAATAAATATGATAGGACAGATTACTTTAATATTAATAGCAAATTAGAATATCAGTTAGATTGGAATTCTTATTGGAAATTTATAACGCGAGATGCTAATAATAATGAGTCTTCGACGAGGCTAGAACCTACGGATAAAATTTATGTTATCTATACGAAGCTTGAAACTGTAACTACAATTGATAGTAAGAATGCCGGTTTTAGAATGTACATGACCAATTTCGGACCATCTAAAAAGGGCACTCTAATTGATGTGTTTAAAAACGGAGGCTATCATGATGATGGGCAGCTATCGCAGGGGCTGTATTCATCAGTGATTACAGATCCAGCAGGTTTTCCTAAAGTTAAAGCATATAATTATAATGAAGAAAAAGACCTTAGTAAGTGGTGCGGAGATGATAGCAAAAACGGCACAGAAGTAAATCACCTTTTTGTCAACAAGGATGGATACTATTATTTTAATAGCGCAGATTATTATGCCGTTCTTGGCGATGATAATGATTTCAAAGTCTACAAGCAATTAGGCACACCGTATAATGAGGATAAGTTTTATTTTAAGCGTGGAAATTTCATGCCATACAATCCACTGAATACAAAGAGCGTAAATAATCTTAATCAGTATGATGAAAAGGGAAATGTGTTATCACAGGAGAATTCAAGAAAGTATGAGGCTCTATATGGACTAGGTGGAGATGATTTTGATGGTAATAATAATGTAAATGATGGCCATGATGAAGAGAATAGAGACTACTATTTTGGCATGTATGCTGTGGCGAATTTCTACCAGCCTGTAGGCGGAATGGTTAAGACTGGTGATAAGACGGAACAGATGGTTTATGAATTCACCGGCGATGATGACCTTGTTGTATATCTTGATGATGTTCTCGTACTTGATCTTGGAGGCATCCATGATGCACAGAGAGGAAGTATCAACTTTGCGACTGGTGAAGTCAAATGGACAAACCTTCGTCAACATGAGGGGGAGCATTGGGATACTAGTACTCTTTATAAGCAGTTTGAAGATTCGCTGCGTAAAGCTCGAGACGAAAATAAAATAACGAAGGATGTATACGATAGTAAACTTGATCCTGTAAAATGGAATGCTGAACAAAAGACATTTGCGGATGGTTCTTTTCATACAATTAAGTTCTTCTATATGGAGCGAGGAGCTGGAGCATCTAATCTGAAGCTTAAAGTTAATATTCCACCGATACCAGACGGTGGTATTAGAATTTCTAAGGAAGTAACAGGCCTTAATTTAAATCAGATTAAGAATGAAACGTATACATTCCAGATTACAGATAAGAATGATAGCCCTATTTCTGATATGCCGTATACATTATCTGATGAAATATCTGATATGCCGTATACATTATCTGATGAAATAACAAGGACAAATGCAAAAGGAGAATTAAACATTCCTGCAGGAAAAACAGCGACAATTACTGGTATTAAGGCAGGTACAGAGGTAAAAGTTAGAGAAGTAAACGTAAGCGACATTTATACTACAACTTATAAGGCAAGAGCTACTAATAATTCCAATGTAGATGCACCAAAGTTCAGCACAGATGAGGTAGGTACTTATGTAAGCGCTACTATTCCAGCTGCAGGATCGGTAGATGTAACAGTCACAAATCATGCGGAAATTACCAGAAATCTGGAAATTGTTAAGACATATAAACAAAATGGTTTACCTACTAATAGTGCCCCGGATACTACCAACTTCAGCAAAGCTACATTTACACTTCAGCAGAAGGAGCAGACTGAACCAGACGAAGAATACAAGGATTTGGAAACGGTATCTTTGAATAACAATAGTTTTACATTCGAACAACTGGATCCTAAAAAGGTATACCGTGTGGTAGAGAATGTTTCAGTAGGAACGCCAAGCGATAGTAATCCAAATGGTGGAACGCCTAACCTTCCATATATTGGTACAAGCTATACAGTATCTAGCCCTAAGATCGTAGAAGGCAACGGAACAACAGCTTCTGGAATTTTATTGCAGAATTCAGATAGAGTATATTTTGATAATACTGTTACATTTACTAACGAATACCAGACACCATTTGTTAATGTAAAGATTGAAAAGGTAGACGCTGAACCAGATGATAATGGCGATTATAAGAATCTTGAAGGCGCAGAGTTTAAGCTTGAGAAGTCTGAGAATGGTACTACATTCAGTGAAGTTACGAGTGGCATTAAAGATGCAAATGGAAATAATGTGAATTTCACGAAGGGAAAGCTTATTATTCCTAAGAATGGCATTACCTTGAAACTTCAAAACGGTGTATATCGCCTTACCGAGACGAAGGCACCGGCTGGATACAATCTTCTGACAGAAGCAGTGACCTTTGAAGTTAGGAATGGAGTTGTTACTAAGCAAACGAATGGTACAATGTTTGCCGTTACTCAGGCTACAGTTTCGACTCCATGCACCGTTACCATTATGAACAAGGCAGGTGTAGCACTTCCGGTTACCGGTGGTACTGGTACGATCCTGTTTAGTCTCGGCGGTATGGCACTCATGCTGATCGCTTTAGGATATCTCATCCTTGCGAAACGCAGGGAGGAAGGAGGTTTGAATTAACATTAAACCTCTACACTGGAGACCTGAAGCGCCAGGAAGAAAGTGAAGTGACATGAATTTATCTTTCCTCCGGCAGGGCCCGGAGGAGAGAATTCAGAAGAGATTCTGAAAAATGTATCAGTACATCAATCTTTATAAAAGATAAAGGAGAAAATACGATGAGAAAGATGAATCGACTTGCAGCATTGCTCGCAATCTTAATGATGAGCTCAACCATGGCAGCAACCACCTATGCGGATGAATCGGCATCGGCGACGGCGACCACAGGTACTGGATCCATCACCGTACAGAACACCGTAAGTGGTGCAGATTATACGATATATAAGATTTTTGATGCAACGGTAAATGGTACTGCTGTATCATATACGCTTCCAGACGGTGCCACATATGATGAAATTGAGCAGTTCTTTACCCTGAGCACCAATGGTGGAAAGACTTATGTACAGCTGAAGGATAAAGTGGATAACGCTGCATTATTTAACTGGCTGAAGGGTAAGGGCACAAAAGTTGGTGATACACAGAAAGGTACAGGATCGAATCTTAAATTTGACGGTCTTAGCTACGGTTACTATTACATCCATTCTTCTGTAGAGAGTGGTGCGGCAACGATGATTTCTTCCGCAACTCCGAATGCTTTTGTACAGGAGAAGAATGGTGAGCCGAGCTGGGGCGACGGATCAAAGACAACTGACGTGGATACCTATAGTATCGGTGATACCATCAACTATACGGTTACATATAAGAATGCGCTGAATTTCTATACAACACAAAACGACGATGGTACATCCACGGCACATAAGATTTATCAGTATGTACTCGACGATACCATGCCGGAAGCAGTTACACTTAAGAAGGACCTCGGGGATTTCAAAGTCTGGGTTAATGACGATCCAGTTCATATTAAGGGCACGGATGGTCTTGAATCTGCGTCTGATGCCGTTGTAACGATTACCGGTAAGAACTTCAATGTGACGATTCCATGGGCTGGATCAAAGGAGCAGAAGACCGATGGAACTGAGGAAGATTTCTACTATGAAAAAGTTCCGGCAACCATCAAGGTCACATACCAGGGCGTTCTTACAGCTGATGCAACGCTGGGTTCTACTATAAGTAAAGAGGACCAGATAAACACAAATAAAGCTACCATTAATCCGAATAAGACTATAACAGATACAGGTAAGAAACAGGAAGTTTACAGTGGTAAGATTACGATCAGCAAGGTAGATGCTAACAGCAAGACGAAGCTTGAAGGTGCTAAGTTTAAGGTAATCGATAAGGAAAATAAGGATGCTGATGATGTCAAGTATCTTAAGTATGATGAAAAAGCAAATGGTGGAAAGGGCGCATATAGCTGGTTAGAAAAGAAGAATGCAGCTGATGCAACTGTTTATACGACAGATAAAAATGGCGTGGCTGAAATTTCCGGATTAGCGGCAGGAACATATTACCTCCTTGAGATCGAAGCACCGAAGGGATACAATGTTTTAACAGATGCGCAGCCAATTACCCTTACAAAGGGCAAGGATGCCAAGGGTGTTGATCAGCTCCTTGCTACACCGCAGGTAGCGAACGTACAGGGTACGCTTCTTCCTTCCACCGGTGGTAGGGGTACAACCGTATTTGCGATCGTTGGTCTTCTTGTAATGGCGGGTGCAGCTGTCACGCTGATCGTGAAGAAGAGAGCCTAATCTTTAAAATTTCATACATTTCCATGTATGATTCTGGATGCTTGACATCCGGGAGTAGCTCAGGAGCCGGAATCCGGCTCTTGGGACTCTCCGGGACGTGAAACACCGAAAATTAAACGAATCCGGAGGATTAAGTGAAGAAACGAATTATAGCGACCGTATTGATGATCCTTGTATTCTTAGCAGGATTAGGTATCGTTCTTTATCCGTACATCAGTGATTACGTAAACTCGAAGCATGCATCTCGAGTGATGGTAAGCTACGATGATACGGTGAAAGATATTGCCCCCGAGGACTTCAGTAAGTATTTCGAAGTTGCGGAGGATTACAACGAAAGACTGAGGCAGAATCCGAATCCGTTTTCAGAAGAGAGCCGGACGGAGGGCTATGAAGAAGCATTGAACGTGGATGAATCGGGCATCATGGGATACATCGAGATTCCGAAAATCAGCGTAAAGCTTCCATTTTATCATGGTACTTCCGGTGCAGTACTGAACGAGGCGGTCGGACACCTGGAGGGATCGACCCTTCCGATCGGTGGGCCGAGCACACATGCGGTGCTGAGTGCACACCGGGGACTGCCGAACGCCAAGCTATTTACGGATATTCCGGAGCTGGGTGAGGGCGATATATTTATCATCACCGTACTCGACCGGAAGATGACGTATCAGGTGGATCAGATTCTGACGGTACTGCCGACAGAGCTGGATGCACTGAAAATCGAGGATGGACAGGATTATGTCACCCTGATGACGTGCACACCATATGGCATTAACTCTCACAGACTTCTGGTCCGTGGCCATCGGATCGAGAACCTGCCGGAAGAGGAGATTAAGAGTATTCCGGTCGTTCAGGTCGAGCGAGAGCTCACAACACAGGAAAAGATTCAGAAGTATATCCCATTTGCCGTTATGGGTGTCGCGGCGCTGTTCTTGATCGCGCTGCTCATGCCGTCGAAGAAGGATAAGCAAAGTAATAAGAAATCGGGTGGATCAGATGATGAAAGCAAAACGAATTAAAACATGGCTGATGGGACTTACCGTTGCGGTGGCGATCGCACTGCAGGGGATGACTGCGCTGGCGGCTTCGGAGAAGGAAACGGGAAGCATCACGATTACGCCGGGGTATCAGGAAAGCGAGGGCTCGGTAGCGAAAGAGATCCCTGTCAAAGAGGCCGGGACCTACACGCTGTACCGTGTCGGTGATGTGGTCGATGGAAGCTCCGTGACGGAGTTCACCCTGGCATCGGAATTCGCGGGTAGTGGTGTGACGATCAATCGTGAGAGCCTGAACTCGGCAGAGCTGCCGAAGAAGCTCGCGAAATACGCGGAGGATAACGGCATCGCACCGCAGGAGTATGATATCCCATCGGGGACGCCGGTTGACGACCTTGAGGTCGGACTGTACCTCGTGAAGCAGGAGAACGTGCATGCCGCATGGCATAGCTTCAATCCGTTCCTGGTGAGTGTACCGGAGGGCTCCGAGACAGGTTACGAGTATGATGTGAAGGCGATGCCGAAGACCTGGAAGCTGTCAACGGCGAAGCTGGATCCGCCGGTGCGAAAGCTCATCACGGATCAGTACGGCAACAGCATCACGAGTGACGAGAAGTTCGAGTTCGTGATGACGCCGAGTGCCGATGCGCCGATGCCGGAGGGCACTGCAGCAGGCACGCCGAAGACGGTAACGGCAGGCGCAGGTGCGATCGAGTTCGGTGAGATCAGCTACACGACAGTGGGCGGTCCGTATGTATATACCTTTACAGAGAAGGCTGGCAGCAACGCCCGCTGGACCTATGATGATTCCGTCTACACGATGACCGTAAATGTCATCCGGAACGCAGAGGACAAGCTCGAGGCCCAGAAGACCATCACGAAGAACGGTGCGGAGGTGAGCATCGTGGAGTTTAAGAACAGCTACCGGAAGAGCAGCGGTGGTGGCGGATCCTCCGGCGGTGGAGGCCCGAAGGGCGATCCGAGTACGGATCCGAACGGCCCGACCGGAAAGCCGACCGTAGAGCCGGAAGGTGAAGTAGGACGAGTTCTCGGTGCGGTACGAGATAAGCTCGCAGATACGCCGGTCGGCAGAGTCCTCGGCGCATCCCGCAGAGCGAAGACCGGTGATGAGAGCAGCATGCGCACCTATGGCGCTGTATTCGGCGGAGCGGTCGTACTCCTCGCCGCATGGGGCGTGACCTATAAGAAGAAAAAGAGACACACGAACGAAGCGTGATATGCGGAGGAAACAGAATGGCATACACGAAGCGTAACGAACAGACGAAATAGAAATGAATTTGAAGTCAGCCGGGGCATCTGCCTCGGCTGTTTCCTTTTTCGAGGAAGCAAAAAGAGATGTACAAATATGATTCCATTTCGGAATGAAGAATGCGGCGAAAAGGTCATTTCCTTTCGGCTGTGCAGGGTGATAGGATGGAGATATCAGAAGAGGGCGTAGGCATTGCCCGAAAGTAAGTAAGGTGCGCGACGAGAGCGGGGCGCGCGGTCAGACGGCACACAGGAGGATGAACCATGGCGGTCAAATTTGAGTTTGGACATGTTGGTATCAATGCACAGAGCCCGGAGGAGGGTGAGAAGATGAAGAACTTCTTCACCGAGGTGATGAGCTACCAGAATTATCGTGAGATTCCGGCGTCCTATTTCACCGAAGACAATAAGATGGAGCTCATGAAGAAGATGGGCAAGGGCTCAATGGGGCACCTCGGCTTCTTCGTCGATGATATGCCGGAGGCGATCCGCTACCTCGAGGGGCTCGGCTATGCGATGGATTATGAGCACGCACGTTATGAGGAGGATGGAAAGACCATCAAGCTCATCTTCCTCCAGGACGAGATCAATGGTTTCCGCATCCACATCACCGTGAAGAAGGCACCGTTCTATGTGGAGAACAACGCAGAAGCGCTGCCGGTGGTTTCGAAATAAGAGAATCTGATGACATAAAGAGCCCGGCAGATGCCGGGCTCTTTCATTCAATGTGACATTTGGAATTATCAACCGATTCCATACTGCTTCATCAGTTCATCGCAATTTCATCGATGAAGAGCTTCACCTGCGGGAGCTCGTAGTAGTCGTGTTTATAGAGGACGTAGGTCTTCCGGGTGATGCGGGTGCCGTCCTGCAGGACGAGGGGTGTGCGGATGCCGTCGAAGCCGTCGAGGCAGATCTCCGGGAGGATGGCCCAGCCGATGCCGCTTTTCACCATCGCGAGGCAGGTGGAGATGTCGTTGATGTGGAGACTCGAGTGGGACTTCTCGATGTGCTGTTCGACGCGCCAGAGGCGGGCACTCTCTTCAAAAGCGGGGTCGGAGTGGCGCTGGATGCTCGGCAGCTCGTTGAGCGGTCTGTGCGCGTTTTCACGGGACACCACGAGGCAGACCGGTTCTTCAGAAAGGAGATATGCGCCTTCATCCCAGCGGAACTCACCGCGGACGATGGCGATGTTCAGCTCGTTGTTCGATAGCTTTCGGTAGAGATTCGTCGACTGGTCGGTGCGGACATCGACATCGACCGCCGGGTACTTCTCCATATAGTGCTTTAGTACAGCCGGAAGCCGGTATCGGGCATAGTTCACCGATACACCTAGGCGGAGTGTACCGGCGATGGTGCCTTCCGCGGACTGGGTGAAGTTCCGGATACGGTCCAGGGTTTCCTGGATATGATTGAAATCGGGCAGGATCTTCTCTGCCGCAGGCGTCGGAAGGACGCCTTTTTTCGTACGGATAAACAGCTGGCAGCCGAGCTCCTCCTCCATTTTCTGGATGCGCTTCGTAAGCGAAGACTGCGTCGTATAGAGCTTCTCGGAAGATTTCGTTACGTTGCCGGTTTTGATAAGAGAACGGAAGATTTCAATGTCTTTTTCGTCCATAATGCACCTTTCAACATTCCAAATGTGAATCGAGTTTGATGAAATTATACAATTTTACAGAATGTTTATCAAATAGTAATCTATCCTTAGAAAAGCGGAGTGAGAGAGGTGCACGACTCGGAAGCAGACCCTGTGCCATCGAGATCGGCATACGTCGGAGTCGAGAGAGCTGCGCAGCCCGGAGGCCCGCAATCAGACAATCGTTATCGTGAAAATGGAGGAAGAAAAATGTCAGAATTTGATCAGAAGCAGCGGAGGTTCCCATGCGTGTATATGAGAGGTGGTACCTCAAAGGCAGTCTTTTTTCATGCGGAGGATCTCCCGAAGGATGAGAACGAGTGGCCGGAGATCTTCATGAAGGTCATGGGTACACCGGATGTAAAGCAGATCGACGGTATGGGCGGTACGGTTTCCTCAACCTCGAAAATCGCCGTGATCAAGAAATCCGATCGTCCGGGTGTAGACGTGGATTATACCTTCCGTCAGGTGGATATCAAGATCCCGAGAGTCGATGGTTCGGCAAACTGTGGAAACATCTCCTCTGCCGTCGGACCATATGCCATCGATGAGGGACTCGTCGAGGCGAGCGAGCCGATCACCGTGGTTCGTGTATACAACACCAACACCGATAAGGTCATCGAGGAGCATGTACGCGTAAAGGATGGCCATGCCTGCATGTATGGCGATGAGGTGATCCAGGGTGTACCAGGCAGCGGCTCTCGTATCGATATGTATTTCGAGGATCCGTCCGGCTCCCGTACCGGTAAGCTCTTCCCGACCGGTCAGAAGCAGGAGGTCTTCGACGTTCCGGGCTATGGCCCTGCGACTGTTACCGTTATGGACTGCTCGAATCCGGTTGTCTTCATAAAGGCATCCGATCTCGGCATCCAGGGCACCGAGCTGACCGAGCTCAATAACAACCAGGAGGTCATGGAGCACATCGAGCGTATCCGTGGCATGGCAGCACAGAAGATCGGCTTCGTTGAGGATTATATGGAGGCCCGTACGAAGGCAACCTCTGCGCCGAAGGTATCGATCGTGAGCGCACCGCAGGATTATGTAAACATGGATGGTAAGACCGTTTCGGCCGATGCGATGGATCTCTGCGTACGTGCGATCTCCGTCGGCATGCTGCATAAGGCGTATCCGATGACCGTCGCGGTCGCGAGCGGCGCTGCAGCGAAGATTCCGGGAACCATCGTGTCCGAGCTCGTGCGTCCGGTAGAGGGCGACATCATTCGCCTCGGCCACTCCTCCGGTGTCACCGAAGTCGATATGAAGATGGATGGTGAGACCGTACTGAAGGGCGGCGTAACGAGAACGGCACGTCGCATCATGGACGGATATGTATATATCCGCTGATGAATGACAAAGGAGAGAGAAAAATGATCAAGTTACATGAGGGTCCACAGCTTGTTTTACATGATGATGTGCTGGCGTCGGTTTCGGAGCATCCGGAGATCGACCTTGCGGCAGCGAAGCAGCAGACGCTGAGCTACCAGGTGCTGAAGGCACACAACCACAGCGGTGATATGGAGAATCTTCAGATCCGCTTCGATGAGATGGGTGTCTATGACAACACTTACGTCGGCATCCTGCAGACGGCAGTTGCATCTGGCTTAAAGGAATTTCCGATGCCGACCGTTTTCACGAACTGCCACAACTGCCTCGCAGCCGTCGGCGGTACCATCAACACGGATGTGCATAAGTACGCAGAGACCGCCTGCCATAAGTTCGGCGGTATCTTCGTTCCGCCACACGAAGCGGTCATCCATCAGTATATGCGTGAGATGCTGATTAAGTCCGGCGACATGGCGATCGTTTCTGATTCCCACACACGTTACGGTACTCAAGGCTCCGTTTCCATCGGCGAGGGCGGTCCAGAGCTCGCGAAGGCCATGATCGGCAAGCTCTACGAGATCAGGTATCCGAAGGTAATCGCAGTGCTGCTGCACGGCAGCCCGAAGCCATGGGTAGGCCCGATGGATGTGGCCCTCACCCTGATCGGTGCGACCTTTAAGAACAAGTTCGTGAAGAACGCGATCCTCGAGTTCATCGGACCGGGTGTACACTCCATGTCCATGGATTTCCGTAACGGTATCGACACCATGACCACGGAGTCCGCATGTCTCTCCTCCATCTGGGAGACGGATAATGTCGTAAAGGAGTACTTTGAGACCCACAAGCGTCCGCAGGACTACAAGAAGATGCAGCCGGGCGATGCCGCTCTCTATGATGCGGTCGTTGAGATCGACCTCGATACCGTCGAGCCGATGATCGCTCTCCCGTATCACCCGAGCAACGCCTTCCCGCTTCGTGAGGTCATCGCAGAGCCGGAGAAGTATGCGAAGTGGGTCGAGGAGCAGGCAGTAAAGACCTTCGAAAACACTCCGGATATTCACCCGAACCTCGAGGAGAAGATCGTTCCGTGGGCCAATGCTGGAGATACGCTCTCGGATGCCTTCCCGGTCGATCGTCGTATCCGCGTGGATCAGGCAGCCATCGCCGGCTGTGCTGCAGGTTCCTTCGAGAACATCTACGCGGTGGAGCAGGTAGCGCACGAAAGTAAGCAGCCGCTCGGTCAGTTCGCATTTAACGTATATCCGGCATCCCAGCCGATCATGGTCGAGCTGAACCGGATCGGTGCGATGAACGAGCTCATGATCCACGGTGTACGTGTGAAGACAGCATTCTGTGGCCCATGCTTCGGTGCATCCGACTGCCCAGAGAATAATGCCTTCTCCATCCGTCATTCCACCCGTAACTTCCCGAACCGTGAGGGCAGTAAGCCAGGTCAGGGTCAGGTCGCGAGTGCAGCCCTGATGGATTCGCGCTCCATCGCCGCAACCGCGTTCAATGGCGGTCTTCTGACCTCCGCAGAGGAGATGAAGGACATCTTCGAGCACATCCAGTATCCGAAGTATGAATTCGATGAGCGCATCTACGAGAACATCGTCTACAACGGCTACGGCAAGGCAGAGCCGGAGACCGAGATCCAGTATGGTCCGGCGATCAAGGACTGGCCGGAGATGGTCGCCCTGACCGATCATCTCCTCCTTCAGGTAGCTTCCGTCATCCGCGATGATGTCACCACGACCGATGAGCTGATCCCGTCCGGTGAGACCGCATCCTACCGCTCGAATCCGTACAAGATATCCGAGTTCACCCTGCAGCGTAAAGATCCGCAGTACGTGCCGAACGCGAAGGCTGCACAGGCCTTCGAGAAGGCAAGACTCGCCGGCGATGCAGCGACCGCGCAGAAGTTCTACTCCGTTCTTCATGCTGTCGGCATCAATGCGGATGCTCCGGAAGTGCTGTCACAGCTCATGAAGTCAACCGGCATCGGTTCGGTACTGTATGCGAAGCGCCCGGGCGATGGCTCCGCACGTGAGTATGCGGCTTCCTGCCAGAAGGTGCTCGGCGGCCTCGCGAACATCTGCATCGACTACGCGACGAAGCGTTACCGCAGCAACTGCGTAAACTGGGGTATGCTGCCATTTACGTATCCGGACGAGAACATTGACCTCGCGGTCGGCGAGTATGTATGGCTTCCGGGTATCCGTCAGGCCGTCGCAGACGGCGCCACGGAGGTCACGGCAAGCGTGATCAGCGCCGACGGAACGAAAGCCCGCGAGATGAAGCTCGAACTGAAGGATGTCACCGAATCCGAGAAGAAGATCCTTCTTGCCGGCTCGATGATTAATTCCTACCGCGAAGATATGGAACTGTAAGACACATTTTTCTGAGAGCCCGGAGGGCCCGTCATCGGAAGCACAGTACTCCAACGACGGTTCTCTGGGCTTTTCGGCGTTTGCGAAATATGACACAGAAAGAGAATTCTGGAGTGAAGAATACACTTTCCATCTATCTGGAAGTGGGATATAGTTATATCGTTAAAGAAATGACGACTTGAGACGGAAATGTTTCTCGGGAATGGTCAAGGATGACATATATGAAGCGGAGGTTGCTTCGTGAGAAGACTTTCCGGGAATGAAGCATCGAGCCGGTGTGATAAGGTGGAGACCGGAAGTATTGGCTGCGGCGGATTGTGCGGGAAAGAAGGAGTGGTGGTGATGATTTACACACTGAAGAGCAGTGAGATGGAAGTGCAGGTGTCGAGTAAGGGTGGCGAGCTCGTGTCCCTGCGGGATGCGGATCAGACGGAGTATATCTGGATCGGGGATGCGACGTACTGGAAGCGGCATGCGCCGCAGCTGTTCCCGTGCATCGGGCGGCTCACGAATAATCAGTATAAGATGGATGGTGCGCTGCATGAGATGGGGCAGCACGGCTTCCTAAGGGACTATGAGCTCACGAAGGTGGAGAATAAGGGTCAGGACATCGAACTGGATAGTGCAGAAGATCCGGCAGGAGCAGCAGCTTTCCTGCATCTACAGCTTATGTCGGATGCGTCGACTCGCCAGCTCTATGATCGCGACTGGACCGTGGATATCTTCTATAGCTTATGTGGAAAAACGCTGAGCGTAAAGTTTCAGGTGCGAAACCGCGATGCGCGCACCATGCGTTTCGCTTACGGTATCCACCCGGGCTTCAATGTGCCGCTGAACCCGGCGCGCCGTTTCGAGGACTACCGGCTCGACTTCCATGAGGTATCGACCCCGAAGCAGATGGAACTCACGGAGCGCTATACGATCAGCGGCGGCATGCATGACTACGCGCTGGAGGAGGGTCGCTATCTGCCGCTGCAGCATAGCCTGTTTGACCACGATGCCATCATCCTGAAGGATATGCCGCATACCGTCACCCTGGGCTCGCAGAAGGACGAGAAGAAGGTCACCGTGACCTTCCCGGACATGCCGTACCTCGGCATCTGGCACGCCCCGGAGACCGACGCTCCGTTCGTCTGCATCGAACCATGGTCGTCTCTCCCATCGACGGACGGCGTCATCGACGAGTTCGAAACGAAGCCGGACTTCATCACCGTGGAGCCGGAGGAGACCTATACGAACAGCTGGTCGATTAGCATCTAAGAAGCATAAAAGAATAGCACCGTAATATGTAAAGCCGTCGTATGACCGGATGATAAAATCCAGTCCCACGACGGCTTTAAAAAATAAATAAAAAAGCCTTAAATCAAAATGCAAATATCATTGGTTCAAGTAAAAACGATTTCTACTTGACATTTTGCGGACTGGACATATATTGGTATTAAGGAGGTGCTGTATGAGCAGCTATGCAAAATATATCGAGACTGTAATTGAACAGGAGCCGGAGAACCGGCTGTTGGAAGCTAGTGCTTTATATCAGAAATCACTCAGCACGGTTCCTGAAATGACTTATTATAAGACACTGGAAAGAATGCGCAGGCAAGGCACTCTGGTGCACCTTACCAAGGGACTCTATTATCGACCTAAGAAATCACGCTTTGGAGCGGTTCCGATCAGTGAAAAAGAAATCGTCGGTCACTATACGTACGGTGAACGAGGAATCGTCATCGGGTACAGACTGTACAACCAAAAGGGATTAACAACACAGATCAGTAAACGGGTGGAGGTTCTTTCCTCCGCCATTCCGGAACAGAAGAAGACGATCCAGAATGTATGCGTTATGAACAGTGGGATTGCCTTGACGAAGGATACGATTCCGGTCATTGAAACCATGGAGATTCTTCAGAATTACAAGTCCATCGAAGATGTACGGAAGCCTGCATTGGCAGCATATATGAGAGAATTTGCAATGAACTACTCGGATGAAGTTACCGTGTCAGTCCTGAAAAATCGGAAGTATAAGAAATCTACGATTGCATTTCTGCAGCGCTTCCTGAATCATTTTGGTGTTGAAAATACATTACACCAGTTTTTATCAACGCTTTCGGCGTATGCGATACCGGAAATGGAGGAATTCTATGAATCTGCATGAACATAGAGATGATTTCGAAGAGCTGATTGCCATCGTGGCAGATTATATTGGAGTTCCTGCGGATGCGGTTCGCAGGGACTACTATATTGTTCGGCTGATGCAAAATCTTCAAAACAGCGAATATGCTGAAGCCTGTGTATTTAAGGGCGGAACGTCGCTCAGTAAATGTTATCCGGGATCCATCAATCGTTTTTCTGAAGATATCGATCTGACATTCATACCCGTAGAGGATATGAATAATAAAAAATATAGCAGAGCTTTGAAACGAATTGAGGATGCGATATCAAAAGGATTTCAGATAGAAAAAATCGAAGCAGAGCGTAACGATCGAAACAAAAGCGCATACGTATGGCCTGAAAATGAAAACAGAGAAAACTGCAGGGTCAAACTGGAGATCGGCTCCAGTGTACGCCCGGATCCATTTTCAAAGAGAAGTATGAAGACGTATATTCAGGAATATCTCGAAGAAAAAGGTATGCAGGATGCCGTGACTGAATTTGAACTGCAGGAAGTTCAGGTAAATACTCTTGACATTACACGAACGTTCCTTGACAAGGTGATGTCAGTTAAACGGCATGCGATTTGCGGAACGCTTCCAAGAAAAGTGCGTCACATATACGATGTTACGGTTCTTCTGGATCGCAGTGATATCCAGGATTTTCTGAAGAACACGGAGCAGTTAAAGCAACTTCTGAAGCTTACAAAAGAAACGGACAGCTTCTATCTTCAGAAACGTAACGTGTCCGAAAAATATGATCCGTTGGAAGCATATGCTTTTGAAAGCTGGAAACAGTATTTTAATGATGAAATCCGTGGAAGATACGAAACGTTACACGAAGATCTGCTTTACACATCCAGTCGTCAGAGCTTCGAAAAAGCAATTCAGGCATTTGAATATGTCAGTCACGTGTTTGCTTCAATAGACGAATGAGTTAAATTAAAAAGAAAGCAGAAAGCCGTCGTATGACCGGATGATGAAATCCAGTCATGCGACGGCTTTTGTATACTTACGTTATCCTCGCAGATTTCAGGCGCTTTCCTGATGAAATGAGTGTTTACATCCTGAGCAGCAGTTCCTTCGCGACGACATCACCGCCCTCCAGGTAGTAGCGTGGCACGCGCTTGCTGACGGCGCAGATGAGCT
>ERZ1034980.1061-NODE-1061-length-17261-cov-8.973846_pt1 | contig 17261 bp, 10 predicted proteins | sample MGYA00520622_ERZ1034980 | MGnify/ENA primary metagenome ERZ1034980 (study PRJEB33766, sample SAMN09781791) | gut metagenome | biome: gut microbiome | host: Homo sapiens | place: Madagascar | study: EMG produced TPA metagenomics assembly of the PRJNA485056 data...
TCCACAAAAAATGTCCGACCGATAAATACCCGCACGATTCTTTTCAAAGGTTGGGACATTGTTTGTGGGCCGGCACAAGACCGGCCCTGCAAAGCTACGGCTTCCAGACATACGTGTGGCCGCCCCCTATCCGTGGCACAATGTGCCTCTCATGTTTTCACGATGGTCAGAGCCGGGCCTTGAGCAAATCCGGCAAGAGGCGGGTCTCGTCGGCCACGGGCACGCCAGCGGCCTCCAGCGCCTTTATCTTGCCCTCTGCCGAGCCTGAGCCGCCGGAGATGATGGCGCCGGCATGGCCCATCTGCTTGCCCGGAGGAGCCTGGCGCCCGGAGATGAACACCGCCACGGGCTTGGTGACGTGGGCCTTGATAAACTCCGCGGCACGCTCCTCGGCGTCGCCGCCTATCTCGCCAATCATGGCTATGGAGTCAGTCTCGGGATCGTCTTGGAACATCTGCAGCAAGTCCTCGAAGTAGAGGCCCACCACGGGGTCGCCACCCACGCCCACTGCCGTGGAGATGCCGAGTCCGCTCTCCACGAGGTCGTAGACCACCTCATAGGTCAGCGTGCCGCTGCGCGAGATGACGCCAGTGTGGCCCTGCTTGAACACGCCCGTGGGCATGATGCCGACCATCGACTTGCCCGGGGAGATAAGGCCGGGGCAGTTGGGGCCGATGACCTTCACGCCCTTCACGCGGGCATAGTTTTGCGCCTCCACGGCGTCGAGCACGGGCACGCCCTCGGTGATGCACACCACGAGCTTCACGCCACCGTCTATGGCCTCGAGCATGGCATCCTTGGCAAACGGTGCCGGCACGAAAATGATCGACGTGTCGGCGCCCGTGGCAGCCACGGCCTCCTTCACGGTGTTGAACACCGGTATGCCGTCGACCTGCTGGCCGCCCTTGCCGGGCGACGTGCCGCCCACCACCTGTGTGCCATACTCCTTCATCTTGGCAGCGTGGAAACTGCCGTCACGCCCGGTAATGCCCTGGACGATGACCTTCGTATTGTTGTCTATTAGTACGCTCATTTGTCTTGATCAATTAGCTTCGTTGAATATATCCTTGTAGCATGTGTGCCTCTCATCCGCGTCACCTGGCGTTGGAAATCTCCACGGCCTTGTGGCCGGCGTCGGCCATCGACGTGGCCACGTTGAAGTGGGTGCCCTTGAGAATCTCGCGGCCCTCGGCCTCGTTGGTTCCCGTGAGACGGATCACGATTGGGATGTCGGTGCCCACCACCTTCAGCGCCTCAAGCAAGCCCTTGGCCACGTCGTCGCAACGCGTGATGCCTCCGAAGATGTTGATGAGTATGGTGTTGACGTGCTTGTCGGAGATGAGGAGCTTCATGGCCTCCACGATCTTCTCCGGGTTCGACGATCCGCCGATGTCGAGGAAGTTGGCAGGCTCACCGCCATATAGCTTTATCATGTCCATGGTGGCCATGGCGAGTCCGGCTCCGTTGACCATGCAGCCTATCTTTCCCCCGAGGTTGACATAGCTGAAGCCGTGCTCCTTGGCCCACTGCTCCTTCTTCTCGTCCTCGTCGGGCTCAAAACACTCCTTCACGTCGTCGTGGCGGAAGAGGGCGTTGTTGTCGAACGTCATCTTGGCGTCGATGGCCCGAAGCGTGCCGTCCTTCAACAAGACGAGGGGGTTTATCTCCACGAGCGACGCGTCTTTCTCGACGAAGAGCTTGTAGAGGGCCTTGAACATCTTGGCCGCCTGCCTCACCTGCGCCTTGTCGTCGAAGAGCTTCCATGCCGCCTCGTTGGCCTTGAAGTCGGCCATGCCTATCGTGGGGTCGATGATGATCTTCTCTATCTTCTCCGGGGTCTCGCGCGCCACCTGCTCTATGTCCATGCCTCCAGAGCGCGAGAGCATCATCATGGGGCATTTCGACTTGCGGTCCACGAGTATCGACACGTAATACTCCGCCGCTATGTCCACGGCCTCTGACACGAGCACCCTGTCCACTGTATATCCCTTTATCGTCATGCCGAGAATGGCGTTGGCCTTCTCGCGTATCTCCTCCTCGCTTGAGCCGAGCTTCACGCCGCCGGCCTTGCCACGGCCACCGGTGTGCACTTGCGCCTTCACCACGGCCTTGCCACCGCCCAAGGCGCGGTATGCCTCCACGGCCTCGTCGGCGGTGCGGCAAAGATAATGCCGGTCTACTGGCACGCCATACTTCTCGAAGAAGCCCTTGGCTTGATATTCGTGTACTTTCATGTGTTTAAGTTTATGATTTTAAAGATTAACTATCATGTTCACCTTCGCAAAGATTAAAGTCTTCTTATCACCCCTCAATGGGTTAGATATAGGCTACGTCGTGGCAAAGTTAGGCAAAAATAAGCAAAAACGTCGGTTTTTGTTTGGTTGTTTTATATAAAAAGTTTACCTTTGCACCACATTTAGGAAATGCGCACGCTTGACGTGCGCTCCGAGGTGTAACCGATTGTCGTATGGTGTAATGGTAGCACAACAGGTTTTGGTTCTGTTTGTCGTGGTTCGAATCCGCGTACGACAACGAGAAAAGGACTTTCGCTCGTGAGCGAAAGTCCTTTTCTCGTTTCATTCAATCAGAGCGACAGGAGATAATCTATGAGCGTCACCGCCTTGTCGGCCGACATGAAGTCGAGACCGTGCTCCGAAGCGAAAGCCTCGAGTTGCGCCTTCTGCTTCGGGAACTTCTTATAGAGGCTCTTCAGGCGGCTGATGGCATACTGCTTGCCGTCTTTCTCGAAATAGTAGGTGTTGGCGTTCTTCATCTTCCACACGTCGAGGTTGCGGCCGTTGCTGTCGCGGTTGTAGTCGGAAGAACCATTGTACATACCGCCATTGGCGAAACCGCCCATGCCGAAGTTGCCTTGCAGCTCTATCTTCTTCGCGCCCACTTGCTGGGTCTGGCCGAAAGCGCCCACATAGCCCTCGTGGACCTTGTGGATTCGCCAGAGGATGTCCACGGTGCCGTGCTTCAGCTTGCAACGCTCCACGAAGTCGCCCTTGCGCCCCACGAACTTGCGCTCGCCGAAGCGTATGCTGTCTATCTCCTCTGGCACGGTGAGTTCCATCATGGTCTCGCCCTGCATGAAATACATCTTGCCGTTGTTGGCGTCGTAGTTCATCAGGCTGGCGTTCACCGCGCCCGTATTGAACTTTATGACACCCTCGGCGAAATGGTCGAACAGGAATATGCGCTCACCCTGGGCCGACACGGAGAGCACTGAGCAAAGGGCGAAGGCGACAAAAAGGAGAATTCTTTTCTTGTCCATATTGATGACAATCATTATAAGATACCTTGAAAAACGAAAACGAGGAGGAGGACGACAATCGCTCCCCTCCCCTATTTTATGGATTAGGAATATTTATCCTTGTATCTCGCAAGAGCTTACTCCTTAGGAGTTCCCCACTGTGGCGCGTTCTTGTCAGGCCATACACGCTCAACGTTGAGAGGCGCGTTGCCGCCATTGTACTGCACGCCCTGACTGTTGGTGCCTAAGGTCTTGAAGCCCTCTTCCTCGTAAGCCTTCATCACGATATCGCGCATGATGTCGTCCTTGGTAGGCTCTGACACCACGAAGCGACGTGGGATTGCCGAAAGGGCGATGCCGTCAAACTTCTCGAAAGGCAGGAGCTTTGAACCGACCTTAGGATAACCTGAGCGGCGTGCCGTTACATACTGGTCATCGGGCTGCTCGCTGAAGTGCATCATCAGCTGGATGTAAATCTTCTCAAGGTCGGCCGACTTCGTGCCTGTCAGCTTAATGTTGTCGGTCGCGAGCATGGTGTCAATCTCACCCTTTTGCAATGCGATGGTCTTCTCAAACTTGTCGTAAGCGTAGATGCCAGGATTGCCCTCATCGTAGTAGTAAGGAATCTTGTTCGACTTAGCAAGCTTGTCGTACTCCTCAACAGAGGCGCGCACGCCAGCGTAATACCACTCCTGATAAGTCTTACCACCAATGGCGCTTCCCTTGAGGCAAGCGAACTCAGCCAAGTAGAGGTTCACCTCGCCCGCTGTCATGTACATGGAGTAGAGAGGGTTGTCCTCGGTGTCCTGCAGCACGTTCATGTCGATCTTGCCGTTGGCTGATTGTGTCATGGCCGTTGGGAGCTGGAAGTCGTCACGACCCTTGCGCATCTCGGTTGAATAGTAGCTGAACGGAGAGTAGTCCTTCACGTGGTCATCGTCCAACTTGATCTCATAGCGCAGGCCAGGGTTGAAATACTCCTCATACATCTCGTCTGACAGCTTGCCGGCAGCGTGTGAAGCCTTGGCATCCAACACGATTGGCACGGAGGTGTAACGAACCCAAGGCTCGCCCATGCCGCCCCACTTCTCGAAGTTGCCGTCCTTGTCGCGGATGACATTGGCCTTAACCTCAGAAGGCAGGTCGTCGTAGCGACCTTTGTCGATAAAGGCCTGCACTACGGAAGAGTTGAAGCTATTCTTGGTATAGATGAAGCGCACGCGTGGATCCTTTGCGCCAAGCATGAAGTTCATCACGCTTCTTGAGGCCGACGGCGAGAGAATGCCGTTGCCGGTGCCATACACGTAGTCGTCGCTGCCCGAAGACTTAACAGTGGCCTTGCAGAAGAGGAAGTCGTCGTCGGTAGAGGTCATGAGACCAGCTTTGTTGCTTGCGGCCTCTTCCACGAGTTGCATGGCCTTGGCAGGCTCGTTGTTGTAAAGACGCGCGGCAATCTTCAGCTTCAACGAGTTGGCGAACCTTGCCCACTTCTTCCAGTCGCAGCCATAAGCGGCATCCTGGGCCTTGAAGGAGATGAGGTCGCCATACGAGCGCGGAAATATCCGTCGTTGTCGCAAACCACCTTTTGTCGCGAGATGACTGAGTCGCCGTCTATTGTCTCCAAGTAAACGTATCTGCCGTATGGTCTCATGCGGTCTTTGGCTATGCACGTCACCACGCCATCTACGTCAATTGAGTCGCCGGCGGCACATGAATAGGCCATGGGGCGAAGAAACACTTGCTCGCTGCGCAGGTCGGAAGGGGATTGGGACGCTATGGGCAGACAGCAAATGAACAACAGCGACAGAAATAGATATCTCAAATCTTAAATGAATAAAAGTCGATAATAAAAGTATAGGGCATTCCCTTAGAGACGAGAATGCCCTATTGCTAAGAGACTCCTAAGAAATTACTTCTTTGGACCGGCTCCCCATGCAGGAGCGTTCTTGTCGTACCATACTCGCTCGTCCTGGAGCTTCTGTGCCTCGTTGCCGATGGTGAATCCCTGAGCCTTGTAAGCCTCAAGTGTGAGGTCACGCATCTGGTCGTCCTTGCCGGGCTCGGTGAACGTGGCGCGGCGAGGAATAGGATAGTCTGAGCCGTCTTCCTTCCAGTTCTCGTATGGGAGAATGGTGGAGTTCTTCATCGGTACGCCCGAGCGACGCATGGTGACATACATTTCTTGTGGTTGGAAGATGAAGGCGATGTGCATCTGGAGGTAAATCTTCTCCAGCGCATGAGCGTCGTCCCATTTGTAGGCATCGTGTCTCATCATGTTGTCGATCTCGCCGTCCTTGAGGGCAATGAGTGCCTCGTTGGGGTCATACTTCTCCGCATAGTAAGGAATGACGTTCAGTCCGGCAATCTTGTCCCACTCTGTGACGGAGTTTCTCACACCAGCCTCATAGTACTGCTTTGCGTTGCCGCTGATGACACCTAGCTGCGAGAGTTCGGCAAGGTAGAGGTTGACCTCACCCGATGACATGTAGAGCGCGTAGAATGGGCGATCTTCCTTGTCCTGCACCACAGCTCCATCCGGTTTGGTGGGATATGTATAGTCCAATGTGCCATTAAAGAGCTCGAGCTGCATGCCGCACGTTGCGCTGTAGTATTTCTCCTTGCCGTTGAGTTTCAACTTCAGCCACTTGCTTTGCTTGTCGTAGTACTGCTCCCACTTTTTGTTTTCGCTGGCATTGATCTGTACTGGCAGTCCTATGTAGCGAATCCATGGTTCGCCTGCACCCTTCCACGCCTTGAAGGTCTTCTTGCCCGAGGCATCGGTGGTGTACTCCACGTTCTTGGCTATGTAGTCCGGCAGCTCTTGTCCGGCATCGAAGTAAGCCTGCACGACCTCTGAGTTGAAGTCGTTTTTCTCGAAGAAGAAGCGCACACGCGGATCACGGTTGTCCACGAGGAAGTTGATGAGGTTGTAGTTGGCTGTTCCGGGAGTTACATTCTCCTGACTATGATACCACTCTGAACCCTGGTTGTAGATGAAGTCGTCATCGACTGACGTCATGAGTCCAGCCTTGTTGGCCACAGCCTCTTGTGCTATGGTCTTAGCCTTGGCAGGGTCTGCATTAAGCAGACGTACGGCGAGCTTGAGTTTGAGCGAGTTGGCGAACTTTGCCCACTTTGCCACATCGCCCTTGTAGACGAAGTCCTGGTTGCCGAGCGAAACCTGGCTGATGGTCTTGCCGTTGACCACCACATCGTTGGTGAGGTCATCGGTGGCCTTCTTCAGTTCGTCGTAGAACTGTTTGAAGAGCTCTTCTTGGGTGTCATACTTTGGTTTGAGTGTCCCGCCGTAGCGTGCGCGGTAAGCCTCACTGTAGCACATGGAACCGTAGAAGTCGGTGTCCGTTATGCCCATGTAGACCACCAGTGCCTGCATCATGGCGTGGATGCGCGTGTATGTAGCGGCTGTTTCCTCATCTTTGAGGCTCATCTGGTTCTCTATCTCGAGCAGCTGTAGCAGAGGCTTCTTCACCATGCCGCCTCCAGAGGAGAGGTCGGGCATGTTGAGACGGTTGGTATTGCTGCCGCCCGTCACTTGGCCATACTTGCACATTGCCGAGTAGTCGTAGAACCATGCCCAATACTCTGACGGCTTGAACTCTTGCAGGCCAGTGGTGAAGAGGTATCTTATGTCGGGGGTTGTCACCACCGACGGGTCTGTGTTGATCTTGGCAAGTTCCGTGTCGCTGCATCCTGTGGTCATGCACAGCGCGCTGGCGACAAGACCCGCGTAAATATATTTATTGATTTTCATTGTGATACGCTTTTAAGTGATACACTTTAATTTGTTAGAAGCTCGCGTTGATAGTGAACATGAAGTTGGCCGTATACGGGTTGAACGAGCGGATACGGAACTCTCCGGCGCGGTTGCCTCGCACTGACTCTGGGTTGATATTGTTCTCGAGCGAGTTGTAGAGATAACCGAGGTTGCGGGCGGAGAACGAGACGTTCAGTCCCTGTGCACCCACCTTCTTGGCCCATGTGTTTGGCAGCTTGTAGCCAAGAGAAATCTCACGCAGGGCAATATAGTTGAGTGTCTGGAACCAGCAATCGTTGAGGACACCTACGCCCCAGTCGGTCATGTAGTACCAGTAGGAACCTGCGTGTGCCGGCTCGAGCCATCCCTTCTGCACTGCCTCGGCATAGCTCACGCCACTCATGTCGCGTGTCACGCCGTCGGCGCATGCTATAGATGTTCCCTGTGCGAACACGCCCTCGGGAATGACACCGTCGTGGTATGTGATGCCGTAGCTGTCAGACTGAGAGCCGTCGGCGTTGAGCCACTTTGAGGTCCAGGTGATACCGCCGTGAGCCTCGTCGCGATATTTAAGCGAGCTCTTGGTGTTACCGTTGCCCGTGCCGTAACGGTTGGCGTATGACGCCACCTTGCCGCCGAAACGACAGTCGAGTGCCACGTGGAGCGATAGATCCTTCCAGCGGAGGGTAGACTGCACAGAACCGAGGAAATCGGGCTGTGAAGAGCCAACTACCTCAACCTGTCCACTGCGCTTCTGGTAGCCTATGCGGTCGTAGTCGTCCCAGTCGAGCAGAATGTTGCCGTTGTCGTCGCGTGCGGGCGCGATGTCGCTCATGAGCAGACCGTACTCACCGCCAACCTTTGCCACAGAGCCTATGCGATAGTCGTAGGCACTGACCTGTCCCTGAAGGGCAAGATAATCTACGCCGGGGTAGAGGGAGACAATCTTGCTGCGGTTGCGGGTGTAGGTGAAGTCAAGATCCCACTCCCAGTCACCATGCTGGATAGGCACAGTGTTGAGGGCGATCTCTATACCGGCATTCTGGATGTTACCGGCATTGATGACCTTTGAGTCGATGCCCGACACGCCAGGAGTGGCGATGGACATAATCTGGTTCTTGGTGTTCTCCTTATAATATGTGAAGTCGAGACCGATGCGGTTGTTGAGCACACGGAAGTCGAGACCCACCTCCCACGAGTTCTTGCGCTCTGGCTTCAGGTCTTGAGCGTAGACAGACGAAGAAGAGAAGGAGTTTGTATAAATCTTGCCGTTGGCTGTGGTGATGTTGCCTACGCTGAAGCCCTGGTTGATGCTGTATGGGTCGAGGTCGTTACCCACCTGAGCCCATGAAGCGCGGAGCTTGGCGAAGGAAATCCACTTAGGCAGGTCTTTTCTGAATGTCTCGGAGATGAGCCATGAGCCCGACACTGATGGATAGAAATAAGAGTAGTTGCCGGTGGCGTTGCTGTAGACGAGAGCGGAAGACACGTCGTTACGTCCTGTCACGTCAAGATAGAGCTGGTCTTTCCACGAGGCGTTGATGGCGAAGATGGCAGAGACCATGCGCTTGGTGCCGGAGATAGAACCGCCGTAGCTTGCCGTGTTCTTGGAGTTGCCGATGAAGTACTGTCCGGGAACGATAAGTCCGCCGTCAGTGCCTACGGAGTTGTTCTGCTCGGTCTTGTTGTAGTATTCCATACGCACGAAACCTCCAAGGTTGAAGTCTCCGAGCTGCTTGCTCGCGCTCAGGGCCGCACCGAGGGTGAGCTGGGTCTTGGAGTAGCTTGCCAGGCCGTAGTAGCCGCCTTCCATGGCGTAGCCGCTGCCGAGCTGCTTATACTCCTGGTTGAGCGTGTAGTAGTTGATGTTGCCGTCGACCTTTGCGGTGAGCCAGTCGAGGATATGGTAGTTGAGCTCCCATGTGGGGCGGAACACCCATTCCTTCTGCACGTTGTCGTTCTCGTTGAGGTTCCACCACAGGCCTTTCACGGTGCTGGGTACATAGCCCCACTCGTCGCCGTAGCTGGTGCTGGCCAGACCGCCGTGATCGCCCTTGTACTTGTCTTTCCAGTCCTTGGGGTTCACCCAACGTGGAAGACCACTGTATACAGTGTAGAGACCTATCTCCTGCTGTGCGTTGCGCGGCTTGGAGTATGCCATCGACATCGACGCGGCTATGTCGAGCTTCTTGGTAATCTGGTAGGTGCCCTTGAGAAGCATGGAGTAGCGGTCAAACGAGTTGTTGATGGTCTGGCCGTCGGCGTGCTTGTAGGAGAACGAAGAATAGAACGATGCCACGTCGTTGCCGCCGCGCACCGCAAAGTTGGTGTTGGTGTTGAAACCTGTGCGGTAATATTCATCGGCAGGGTTCTCATAGGGAGAGTACGTGGTCATGGTGCCGTCGTAGTTCTCCACCGGCGTGCCGTCGAACTTCGGTCCCCATCCGAAGCCCGTGTACGACGCGCCGCGATAGGAAGCCTTGCCTTCTCCGTTCACGTAAATGGTAAACTTGCCGAAGCTGTTGGGGTTGTTTGGCGTGCCGTCGTCCTGCCAGCGGTTGCCGTTGCCGACATTGTCGCGCTCGCCAGGCCACAGGCCATAGCCATATTCATATTGAGCCTCGGGATGTCCCACGATGACATCGAAGCCTACTGTCTGTGAGAACGAGATTCCCACACCTTTCTTCTTGCCCTTGCCGCTCTTAGTGGTAATGACAATTGCACCGTTGAGCGCACGCGAACCGTAGAGGGCGGTCGCGGCAGCACCTTTCAGCACTGACACCGTCTCGAAGTCGTCGGGGTTGAGGTTCTTCAGCTCATTGCCGTAGTCGCCCGGGTTGGCTGTCCAGTTGAGGTCATCGCTACCCGATACGCTGTTGTCGAGGATGACACCGTCGATGACGTAGATAGGCTGATTGTTGCCCTTGAGCGTAGAGGCTCCACGGATCTGTATTTTGGTGGCACCGAAGATACCACCGTCAGAGGCGGCGATATCCACACCTGCCACTTTACCCTGAAGCGACTGGATCGGGGAAATGGTATTTGCGCTTGCGAGCTCATCGCCCTTGAGCTCAGTGACAGCGTAGCCGAGGGCCTTGGTCTCGCGCTTCATGCCGAGGGCGGTCACCACGACCTCGTCGAGGGCCTTGGAATCGTCCTTGAGCGTCACCTTGAGGTCTGCTCCATTAAACACGACCTCAGCTGTGGTCATGCCAAGGTAAGAGATGCGGATAACGTCGCCTTTCGTGACGTTCTTGAGCGAGAAGTTACCATCAATATCGGTAACAGTGCCCACTCCTGTCTTGCCTTTCACCAACACGGTGGCGCCAACCACTGGCTCACCTGTGGCGTCGACAACGACACCTTTGCATTGCGCGTCTTGTTTCACGTCTTGTGCCTCGTTGACAGAGGTCACGGTGCCTGCATAAGCCGAGTTACCCCCTCCAATGGCCATTGAAGTGAGTGCGAGCAGCATGCCGACTGTTTGTACTCGTTTTGACATAGACTAAAAAATTAATTATATAATAAATGTCAAAAGGTTTCGTATAAAAGCTTTTAACGGTTTTCTGCAAAATTAGGTAAAATATTTGATATGGAAAACGAATATATTATATTTTTAATACTTTTTACACACAGGTTTCTTCACCGCCTCTGCCCTGCCAATGGCTTACACTTTTCGTGACAGCGAAAAGTGTACATGACAAGGCGACGCGTCTTATTGCTATATTGTTGAAAATGTGAATCTTTGGCATTTCCTTCATATTACGACGGCTTCGCGCTGGATTCACGACTGCTTTTCACCGTAATCGTGACGCGATTTCATTCCTCTATCACCCAATCCTCGATATTGCCAGTGGTGGAGTCGAAGTTGATGCCAACCTTGGTTATTGGCAAGCCGCAGAGGGCGAAGCGCTGGGCATAGTTTTTGAGGTTGATTTGCCCCAAGGCGGCCTGCGCGTTCTTGTCCAACTTCAGTTCGATGACGTAGAGACGGGTGTGTGTCAGCATCACGATGTCTACCCTGCCCTTAGGCGTGTGTACCTCCACATCCACCACATATCCCGTAAGGAGCGAGAAGATGATGAAGAGCATCTGCTGGTAATGGCCCTCATGGTTGGTCACGGTGCAGTAAGGCACGGTGCCGAGGAAGGTCTGGAGCAAGCGCAAGGCCCCGTCCATGTCGTCGTGGCGTATCAGCACCGACATCTGGGCGATGGCGACATCGCCATTCTGGGCGAACATGCCCTCCAGATAGTTTGGCAAGAGACTCTCGAAGAGGCCCACCTTTATCTCCTTGTTGGGGAGGTCGAGAGTGTAAAGCTTACTGAACTTATCATATCCCTTAATGGTAAGGTATCCGCTCTGATACAGTAAAGGCGTGATGGCGGTCATGTTCTCAGTGGGAGCGTCGAAAGAGGAAGCCTTGGCGTACATCTTGCCAAGGTTGGCTGGCGCGACATTGAACTTGCGCATCATGTTGATGAGGTAGGTCGGAGTGCCCGAGGAGAACCAATAAGCGCCAAACTCCTTTGTCGCAAAGCAATTGAGCAAGCTGAAAGGATTGAACACGTCTGGCGACTTGGCTGAGAAATGATAACCGTCATAGTTTTCCTTCAATTCGGCAATCGTTTCCTCATGGGTCAATTCTTGCGATTTTGCCAATTCGTCTATATCCTCCGACATCTGCGCAAGCATTTCCTCCTTGGTGATGCCGCAGATGCCCGCATACTCATCATTCATCGAGATATTGGTGATATTGTTCAGCTCGCTGAAGATGCTGAGCTGCGAGAACTTGGTGATGCCCGTGAGGAAGACGAAGCGGAGCTTGGCCTCGCTATACTTCAGTGGGCTATAGAAGTTGCGCATCGTGTTGCGAAGCGCATCCAACTGTTCCTTCTCGTGCGCCACATCCAGCATCGGCGCGTCGTATTCGTCGATAAGCACCACCACCTGCTTGCCACTCTTCTCATAAGCGGTGTTGATGAGGTCTATCAAACGGTTGTTGCTTCCTACCTTTGGATTATCTATTCCCCATTTTTTCTCCTCGTCCTGCAAAAGATAGCCAAGGTATCTTTCCAGTTCTTCCTTCTCCATGTGCTTGCCACCGCTCATGTCGAAGTGGAGCACGGGATATTCCGTCCATTCCGTCTCCAGTTTCTCGATGGCAAGCCCCTTGAAGAGGTCTTTCTTGCCCTCGAAATAACTTTGAAGAGTAGACACCAACAGCGACTTGCCGAAACGGCGCGGACGACTCAAGAAGAAGTGTTTGCCGCCGCCATGCGTCATGCGGTAGACATATTCCGTCTTGTCGATATAAAGGAGCTTTCGGTTGATAATCTCCTCGAAGGTCTGTATGCCTATGGGATATAACTTCAATGCCATATTCTCATTTTTCGGCAAATATACGACATTTATCTGAAACTTGGCCCACAAAAACCAAAAACATGAACTTCTTTTCCAAGAAGCAATGCTGCTTGCGACTTTGGGTCGTAACTTTACACTATCCTTGCAAATTATGCTATTTTTTTGATTTCGTATTACGTTAATCAAATCTTTTGTCTTACTTTTGCATCATGATTAATGACGGCATGATGGAAAATGAGAAAAAAGGGCGACGTGGCGGCAAAAGGGAAGGAGCGGGAAGGCCTCGCTCCGACAGCAAGCTCTACACGTTCAGGGCTCCTGGCAGGATGGCCATGTTTATAGATGCCCAAGACTGCAAGACGGAGTTTATAAAGGGCTGCATTGCCAAGGAGATGTGTGCCTTGGACGCCGGCATCGGCAAGATGGGAGAGGTGTACCCCGTGTCAGGAGTCACCGACCTGCGCTTGCCGTTCTTCGACGTGGGCATCGTGGCGGGCTTCCCCATTCCTCTCGACAACGACGAGCGAAGCCAAGACATCGAACTGCTGAAGATGCTGTGCCCCAACCCCGAGGCCAGTTACCTCATCAGGGTCGAGGGCAACAGCATGATAGACGCCGGCATATACAGCGGCGACATCATCATCGTGGACAAGAGCAACCGCGACCCAAGCCCCTCGGAGGTGGCGGTGTGCGAGCTGAACGGCGACTACACGCTGAAACACTTCGTGAAACGGGGCGACGAGGGTTGGCTGGTTCCCGCCAATCCCGATTATCCGGAGCTGAAGGTGACCGAAGACGACGACTTCAGCGTTTGGGGAACCGTGACATATATCATACATAAGCCAAGGGGGTAGACAGATGTATGCCTTGGTAGATTGCAACAGCTTCTTCTGCTCGGTGGAGAAGGTCTTTCACCCCGGTCTGGCGGGCAAGCCCGTCGTCGTGCTCTCAAACAACGACGGCTGCATCGTGGCGCTGACTCCTGAGGCCAAGGCCGTGGGCCTGCGCCGCGGCGACCCCATCTTCAAGGTGAGGCACATCGTGGACCAATGCCACGTGGCGGTGTTCTCCACCAACATGTATCTCTACGCCGCCATGAGCAAGAGGGTGACGAGCATCTTGCGCAGGTCGGTATGCCACGTGGAGAACTACAGCATAGACGAGAGCTTCTGCGACCTGCAGGGCTACGACGACCATTTCGACCTGGAGGGCATGATGCGAGGCATAGCGCGAAAGATAAAGCTGTGGACCGATATTCCCGTGAGCGTGGGCGTGGCGCCGACAAAGACGCTGGCCAAGATGGGCAGCAAGTTTGCCAAGCAATACGCCGGCTATCATGGCGTGTGCATGATAGACAGCGACGACAAGCGGCGCAAGGCCTTGCGACTGTTCGACCTGGCCGACGTATGGGGGATAGGACGCGGCACTTTAGAGAGGCTAAACTATTACGGCATCAGCACGCCACTGGAGTTTGCCGACAAGAGCGCGTCGTGGGTAAAGGCGCGCTTCACGAAGCCGGGACAGCAGACGTGGAGGGAGCTCAACGGCGAGCCGTGCATAGACACGGCGGAGGTGGCGAGGAAGAAGACCATCTGCACGAGCCGCAGCTTCGGCAACATGGTGGGCGGACTCGACTCGCTGAAGGCGGCGGTGGCGACCTTTGCCGGCAGCTGCGCCAACAAGTTGCGGGGGGAGGGCTCGGGCGCTACCTCGGTGACCGTGTTTCTCTGCAGCAACAGGTTCAGGGACGACCTTGAGCAATATGGCAACGCGGCCTCAGCGCGACTACTGACTCCCACGTCCGACACCATGGAGATAACCAACGCGGCGCTTAGCATCCTCGCGCGCATCTTCAGGAAAGGCATAATGTATAAGAAGGCGGGGGTCATAGTAGGCGACATTGTTTCGATAAGTCCATTGCAGGCCAACTTGTTCGACCCGATAGCCAACCGCCAGCAGCGCGCGAGGCTGATGAGGGCGATGGACGAGCTTAACCACCGCTACGGACTGAAGACCTTGCGACTGGCCGTGGAGGGAGAGGACAAGCAGCCGTGGAAAGTGAGGTGCGAGCATCGCAGCCCCAACTACCTGACAAACATCAACGAGATTCTCACCATAAGGGTGTGAACCGCCTAATCAGCTTCTTTTTCCTTTCGAACACGGATTAAACGGATAATCAACACCGAACCAAACAAAAAAGGCTCTTACGGAATTTGGAGTGATGGTTCTTACGAAAGAATGCAACACAGCATCGACCTTGTATTAATCCATGACACGCACCATGACGTAAACGTTGAATTGTAATATATTATTGCCGAAATTTAACACTTGAAAACAGGTGCAAATAGAGCGGAAAAAGGGTAGCCTTCTGCCTCTTGACAACGCCGGCGGCGGGTTTTCGGCCATTTTTGTTTGCCGTTACGGTACAATCGCGTCGCCGTTACACCGTAATCGCATCGCGATTGTACCGTAATCGCGTCGCCGTTACACCGTAATCGCATCGCGATTGCACCGTAACGGCAACGCCATTTTAGCGAATTTGCAATGCCAAAAAACCGCTAAAGACATAACCCGCTAATAATCAATCATTTGCAAAAACCACCCATAATCGCGTCATTTACAACCAAGAGACTGCTTGGTTGAAAAGAATCGATTCTCAGACGACCATTTGTAAAATATTTTATCCTATAAAATCGATACCATTTGTCGCTTTGCAGGGGCGGCCCCTGCAAAGCGCTACGATTGGGTATGCCATCACTCCAAATCCCGTAAGACCCACAAAAAAAACGCTTCGCTGAAGAATGGTAGGGAATGCACGTCGCGACCGTTGCGCGAGCCTGCATTTCCGCCTTCCTTAGCGAAGCGTCTATATGAGGTGTTATATCAAATGGGTGATTACTTCACCACATACTTCTTGCCGTTCTTGATGAGCACGCCCTTGGCGTTCTTGCCCACGCGCTGGCCAGAGAGGTTGTAAACGGGAGCGTCAGCAGAATCAACGTCGGTAACAACCTTGTTTATACCTGTGGCGCCGTTCTTGCTAATGAGAGTGTTATTCTTGTCTATCTCGTATGTTGTATTAAACTTCTTCAACTGACCATACACTACAACTTCATCACCTACCTTGATGTCGTCAACTGATGTAAATTTCTCGCCTTTGAAAGAAAGACCTCCATATACTTGCAACTCATTATTGGTTGCACCGTCATCAGAAATATAATATGAGAGACTTCCGAATTTCTCATTCAATTCTTTGCTCGCCTGTGAAACTTTACCTTTCACATATACTGAAGTAGCCAAGCCTTTTCCTGCGTCTATCAGTTCCTTTGCTTTTGCTACGGTGTAAGCCGTTTCTGGAGTATTAGTGATATCTACGATTGTAGGGGCAGTTCCTTCTTTGTAGTATTCAACCTTTGATACCTGTACGAAACCATTTTTGCCAGAACCATTTTGGCAATCAAATACTACCTTGTAATAGTCGTTGGCCACAGCTTTTGTTGTCTTGAACACTAAATCGCCAGCAGCAATATTGGAAGCAGGTACTTCTTCGGAAACATTTGAGAATGTTTCATCTGAAGAAACCTGAAGCTTGATAGAATTAACTTTAGCATTATCGACAGCATCTATTGTGACTACAACATAGCTGATAGGCTTGTCAATGGCAGGAGAGGTGATGGCTGCTACCGACTCGGAATTCTTGCTTCCACACTTAATGTATGTCCAATTATTTTTATACCGGTTCGAGTTGAAATTCTCTATTTTCCAAGTGTCATCTCCAATTGTAGCCTTCCAAGTCTTATTGTAGGCACCTATGCCTGTGCCCTCTGTACCTTCATCAGGAAAGGTCAATACCTTGTAAGGCTCTGCCGCGAATGTGACGCTCGCTACGAGAGCGAGTACCAACGAGAATGAATAGCGTAAAATTTTGTTCATAAGCTAAATTGTTAAATAATTAATTGATTCAAAGCAGTGATATGGAACGAGCCAATTTGCCGGCCCTTTCCCTTCCTTTTGCAAAATTAGGCAATAAATCTTAAACCATCCCGAAATATGGCAACTATTTTTTCATTAAAATCGTGATACAAGCAGGGGTCGGTTTTATGCCGGCCCACAAAAAATGTCACAACCATTGAAATAAATCGGCGTGGTAGGCATCGATATTCCATCCGAGACTCCGACGGTTGCCATTCGGGGATGCGGACGGCCCCTAACCATCCTTACCCGCCCCCGCCAAGCGGTTGAAGGACGGTGCGCGTAATCGACGAAACCGACATCTTCATAATCTTTACGCTTCATCCATTATCCACTCGCCAAGGGTGCGCTTGGCGCTGTCGTAGTTGACGCCAATCTTCACCAGCCGCTTGCCCGAGGCCGAATAGGGCACGAGATAGCCCTTGTCGTCTATCTGCTTGAGGGCCGCCTCGGCTGAGCCGTCATATTTCAGCTCTATCACGTAGATGGTGTCGGGCAGGTGGATCACCACGTCGGCACGGCCAGCGGCACTGTCCTCCTCCACCTTGGTGTAAGCCCCCATGAGGCTGAAGATGAGGTAGAACACCGTCTCCACGTCGCGCTCGCTCTTGTTAGACAGGCGGTTGCTGATGCTCGCCAGGTAAGCGCGCATGCGCTCAAAGGCGCCATCGACGTCGTGGCGCAACAGGCTTTGCAGAAACTCTATCAAGAACGACTTGTTGTCGGTCACTATAGGCGATAGATAGTTGGGCGCGAGGCTGTTGAGCATTCCAAGCCTGACTTCCTTGTTGGGGTAGTCGAGGACATAGGTGGAGAACATGGGGGCATAGCGCTTGATGGTGAGGTAGCCGCTCTGGTAGAGCAGCGGCAGCGCAGTGGTCATCTGCTCGGGCG
>ERZ1034980.1065-NODE-1065-length-17195-cov-6.431914_pt1 | contig 17195 bp, 10 predicted proteins | sample MGYA00520622_ERZ1034980 | MGnify/ENA primary metagenome ERZ1034980 (study PRJEB33766, sample SAMN09781791) | gut metagenome | biome: gut microbiome | host: Homo sapiens | place: Madagascar | study: EMG produced TPA metagenomics assembly of the PRJNA485056 data...
ATAATGCTGATATTATAATATGTATAATGTTTCTAAATGGTTTTATACTGCTCGATGTCGCGCATACCGTTGAGGAAGTCGCGTGCCTCCATGCGCTTCTTGCCGCTTATCTGAATGGTGTCGAGCTGCAGCCACTCGTCGGCACAAGCCACGAGCAGGCTCTTGCCCTCCACACGGAGCGAGCCCACAGCGACGCCTTCTGCCAGTGCCTTGCCGGTCTTCGTAGTCTTGAAAACCTTCAGCACCTGAGCCTTGCCGCCCTCCTTCTGCATCTCGGTCCATGCGCCAGGATAAGGCGACAGACCGCGGATGAAGTCGTACACCTTCTTGGCTGGCTGGCCGAAACTGATGCGACAGGTCTCCTTGAAGATTTTGGGTGCATGATGCAGTTCCTGCTGTTCTGCCACCAACTCGTCCTGCGAGATGGAGTCGATGTTGCCATCGGCAGCTATCAGCTTCTCGATGGTCTTGAGCGCGATACCGGCACCGAGGTGCATCAGTCCGTCGTAGACATACTCCACATCGGCATCGTCGGGAATAGCGAAAGGCTCCTGCATGATGATGCGTCCGGTGTCGATGTCGTGATCGAGGAAGAAGGTGGTGACACCAGTCTGCGTCTCGCCATTGATGACAGCCCAGTTGATAGGCGCTGCGCCACGATACTGAGGCAACAGGGCGGCATGCACATTGAACGTGCCGAAACGGGGCATGGCCCACACCACCTCGGGCAGCATGCGGAAAGCCACCACCACCTGAAGGTCGGCACGGAAGCCACGCAGTTGCTCCACGAACTCGGGATCTTTCATCTTGACAGGCTGCAGCACGGGCAAGCCCTGCTCCAAGGCATACTGCTTGACAGGAGGCGCCTGCAGCGTGTCCTGATGGCGTCCTACGGGTTTGTCGGGCTGAGTAACCACAGCCACCACATTATATCCGCCTTCTACGAGGCTCTTGAGGGATTCCACCGCGAACTCAGGTGTTCCCATAAAAACGATTCTTAAATCTTTCTTCTCCATAAAATAACATTTGAAGTTAAAATCAGCAAAGCCGAAGAAATCTCCACTCTTCACTTAAATTATTCTGCCGACATATCGGCCACAATCTTGCGATACACCGAGTACACCTTGGTACGGCTGATGTAGCCTACGAGCACGCCGGCTGTGTCGACCACAGGCAGCTGGGCCGCATCGGTCTGGTCGAACTTCTTCATCACCTCGTCCATCGGCTCGTGGTCGGAAAGTACTGCCGATGGCTGCAACATGAGCTGTCGCACGGTGAAACGGTTGTAAAGCTCTGACCTGAAGATGATGTGACGGATGCGGGTGATATCTATCACGCCCAGAAGTACGCCTCCCTTGTCGACCACTGGCAGGAAGTTGTTGTTGCTGCGGCTTATCTCAGCCACGAGTTTGCCCATAGGCAGATCGGCATGAATGGGATGATAGTCTTTCTCGATGACGCTCTGCATGCTCATCAGCGTGAGGGCCGCACGGTCGATGTGATGAGTGAGCAGCTTGCCCTCTCTTGCCAGTCGCAGGGCGTAGATGCTGTGGCTCTCGAAGATGCTGATAGTGAGGTATGACGAGATGCAGACGATCATGAGCGGCATGAAGAGCTGATAGCCTCCCGTGAGCTCGGCGATGAGGAAGATGCCCGTAAGCGGCGCATGCATCACACCCGTCATCACGCCTGCCATACCCATGAGCGTGAAGTTCTGCTCGGGCACGTAGACACCTATCTCGTTGACATTCCAGAAGCGGGAGAAGAAGAAACCTGCAAAACCGCCGATAAAGAGCGAAGGTGCGAAGGTTCCACCACAACCGCCACTGCCATTGGTTGCCGATGTGGCAAACACCTTGGTGAGGGTGACGAGTCCGATATAGACGAGCAGCAGATGGCTGTTGCCATAGAAGAGCGAGTTGCTCATCACCTGCCCCCACTCTGCCTCTGTCCTGCCCTTGAGCAGGATGTTGACAGCCGAGTAGCCCTCGCCATAGAGCGAAGGGAACAGGAAGATAAGGCTGCTCAGGATGAGTCCGCCCAAGAGGAGTTTGGCATAAGGATGCTTGCCCAGACGGGCGAACATGCCCTCGCAAGCCGACATGGTGCGCATGAAGTAAAGGCTGACAAAGCCGCAGAAGATACCCAACAGGATACATACCGGCGCACGGTCGAGCACCCAGGGCGAGGTGAGCGTGAAGTCGAAGAGCGACTTGGAGCCCATCAGAATATAGGTGAAACAGGTAGCTGTGACACACGAGATGAGGATGGGCAGAAGCGAAGCCATCGACAGGTCGACCATCAGCACCTCGAGCGTGAAGACCAGTCCGGCTATAGGTGCCTTGAAGATTCCGGCAATGGCGGCACTGGCTCCGCAGCCCACCAGCAGGATCATCGTCTTCTTGTCCATGCGGAAGATCTGTCCCAGATTGGAACCGATGGCCGAACCGGTAAGCACAATAGGCGCCTCGGCTCCCACAGAACCGCCGAAGCCAATGGTGATGCCAGAAGCCACCACCGACGACCAGCAGTTGTGGCCGCGCAGCTTGGAGTTCTTGGTAGAGATGGCGTAGAGCACGCGGGTAATACCATGCGAGATATTGTCGCGCACCACATACTTGATAAAGAGCGACGTGAGGTAAATGCCCACGATTGGGAAGAGCAGGAAGAGCAGGTTGTACGTGTTCTTGACAAATCCCGATGTGAGCAGAATCTGTATCTCGTGCACGATTCCATGCAGGAAATAGCCTGCCACCGAGGCGAGCACCCCGATGACAAAGGCGAGGATGAGTGTCATCTGGCGGTCGGAAATATGTTCCTTCTGCCAGGCCACCATCTTGTCGACCCAACTTTTCCTTGCTTCTAAAATATCGTCATCCATTAATATATATATTATCCTTTATTATTTTATCTTGGCACAGATTACGCGGATAACACGGATTTTATCTTCTGACTGCCACAACGCTTTCACCAAGGAATATGGCATCAGCCTCTGTGTTGTCCGCGCCTCATCATTCCTTAAAACTCCGAAGTGAAATGGAACCTGATATGTTCGAAGTCCTGCTGTGCCATGCTGAGCACATAGCCCGAGTCGGCAAGGAACACGTCTCTGCCCTCTATGTCCTTGGCCATGTACTGATACTTGCGCTTCTTGAAGTTCTCCAGCTCCTGCGCATCGTCGGCCTCTATCCAGCAAGCCTTGTGCAGGTGGACAGGTTCCCAGCGGCACTTGGCGTTGTACTCGTTCTCCAAACGATACTGGATGACCTCGAACTGCAACTGTCCTACGGTTCCCACGATGCGGCGGCCGTTGAACTGGTTGACAAACAGCTGTGCCACACCCTCGTTCATCAACTGCTCCAATCCCTTCTGGAACTGCTTGCTCTTCATTGGGTCGTCGTTCTCGATATACTTGAAGAGCAGAGGCGAGAACGAAGGCAAACCACGGAAGTGCAGCTGCTCGCCCTCGGTGAGCGTGTCGCCAATCTTGAAGATGCCGTTGTCGGGCAGACCTACGATATCGCCTGGATAAGCCTCGTCGATGGTGCTCTTGCGCTGCGCCATGAACTGTGTGGGCGAAGAGAAACGGACGGTCTTGCCCAATCGTACGTGCAGGTAAGGCTGATTGCGCACAAACTTGCCCGAACAAATCTTGCAGAAGGCAATACATGAACGATGGTTGGGGTCGATATTGGCGGTGATCTTGAAGATGAAGCCAGTAAACTTGCTTTCCTCTGGCTCTACCAGTCGCTCCTCGGCCTGAGTGGGCTTGGGCGACGGTGCTATCTTGACGAAGCAGTCGAGAAGTTCCTGCACACCGAAGTTGTTGAGCGCAGAACCGAAGAACACCGGTGCCACCTCGGCCGAACGATAAGTCTCCACATCGAAGGCTGGATAAACGCCGTTGACCAACTCCAGATCCTCACGCAACTGGGCAGCCTCGCGCTCACCCACATGCTGATCGAGCGCTTCGGAGTTGACGTCCACTTCCACTTTCTCGGTCACGCGCTGCTTGTTGGGAGTAAAGAGGTTGAGCTGCTGCTCGTAGATATTGTACACGCCCTTGAACCGGGCACCTTGTCCGATAGGCCAGCTCAGGGGTCGAACCTTGATCTTGAGTTCTTCCTCCAGTTCGTCGAGCACGTCGAAGGCATCGCGACCCTCACGGTCCATCTTGTTGATGAAGATGATAACAGGCGTATTGCGCATACGGCACACTTCCATCAACTTGCGGGTCTGGGCCTCCACACCCTTGGCTGAGTCGACCACGATGATGGCTGAGTCAACGGCTGTCAGCGTGCGGTAAGTGTCCTCGGCAAAGTCTTGGTGACCGGGAGTATCGAGGATGTTCACCTTGTAGGGATCGCCATGCTCGCCATCGGGCAAGTAGTCGAACTCCATCACCGACGTGGAAACCGAAATACCACGCTGTTTCTCTATATCCATCCAGTCGGAAGTGGCTGTCTTGCGTATCTTATTGTTCTTTACGGCGCCTGCCACTTGTATCTGTCCACCAAAGAGAAGGAACTTCTCGGTCAGTGTGGTCTTACCTGCATCAGGGTGAGAAATAATGGCAAACGTTCTTCTTCTTTCAATCTCTTTCATCTCGTTGTATATATATTTTGAACTTTTCTCAAGTTCTGTATATTATTATAAAATATGTATATCCTAAAAATTAAACACTACATGTCGTCGTCAAACTTCAAGCCCTCTGTACGGTCCTTGATGTAGTAATCGCTCAACATACCCACAAAGGTGCTGATCTCGGTCACGGCACGGGCTGTCTCGGGCGTTATCTCCTTCTTCTGCAGGCGGAGCATCATCACGCCATAGAGCGCATCCAAGCAGGTTTCTATCTCGTTCACATCCTTGTCGCCCTTGTTGCGCAGCTCTACGATGTAGGGCAGCACCTTGTAGTATTCGGCATTATAGATGGGGAACTTGCTGCTCTGCAGCAGCATGCCGTGCAGGTCGATGACGTCCTTGAGCAACACGCGGTTGATATCGAGATGTCCATACTCGCGCTTTCCTTCCTCGTTCATCATGCGGATGAGGTTGCCAAACCAGTCCAGCTCCTCGGCTTTCTGCTCGTCGGTATAGTCGAAACGGTCGATATACTGCTTGCGGATAACGGGCAGCGAACAGCCATAGGCACGGATAATATCCTCCACCTGCCACATATACAACAGGTACTCGGCGATACTTTTCTTTCTTAACTCTTGTGCTACAAACATATATTTTGTGAAAATAATATTCTCATGTAATCTTTCCGGGCACACGCCCAGTAGGACAGCCTAAAACTCGGGCAGATGATACAGGTTGAACACCGTGCCTATCAGCGCTATCAGCGAGAAGATAATCACCACGCTGCCTATCACCTTATTAATAATAAGGATGCCGTTGGTATCGAACTTGCCGCGTATCTTGTCGATGAGCCAGGTAAGACCAAACCACCACAGCAAGGCGCCAAACACGATGCTGAGATAGCCCACGCCCATCTCGATAGGCATGTCGGGAACCACAAAGGCAAACTGCGCGTAAGTGGCCATGAAGAGGAACACGATGAGCGGATTGGAGAGGGTGACGAGAAAGGCCGTCAGGCCGTTGTGGAACAATGTGCCCTGCTTGTTGCTGCTCTTGTGCATATTCTTCATCGGGTTGCTCTTGAAACAATACACTCCGAAGACAAGCAGCAGCAGACTGCCCGAAATCTGAAGATAGAACTTGTTCTGGGCATTGTTGACAAAATCCATCACAAAACTCATACCCAAACCCGTGAACATGGCATACACGATGTCGCTGCAAGCAGCGCCGATGCCTGTCACAAAACCATACCAGCGCCCCTTGTTCAACGTGCGCTGAATACACAAAATACCTACTGGACCCATGGGAGCAGAGGCAATGATACCTATGACAATACCCTTGAAAATAAAATCAAGGATGTTTATCTCTATTGGAAACAATGAATTCATACGAGGTGCAAAGATACAATTTTTTAATCATACAATGCAAATTTTCCGTCTAAAAGTTTGTCCGATGCATTTTTTTTCTTATCTTTGCCATCAAATTTTAAAACTCTAACTTATTAAAAAACATAAACAATATGACAGAAAATGCATTGAAGCCGTATGTAATCGGCTTGGACCTTGGCGGCACCAACTCTGTTTTCGGTATCGTTGACGCACGTGGTGAAATCAAGGCTACTACAGCCATCAAGACCGGTGGCTATGACAACGTGAATGATTACGTAAAGGCAGCTGTCGAAGCACTACAACCTATTATTGAAACCGTTGGTGGTATTGAGAAAATCAAGGCTATGGGTATCGGAGCACCTAATGGCAATTTCTATAAGGGTACTATCGAGTACGCTCCCAACCTGCCCTGGGCTCACACTTGTGTAGTTCCTTTGGCAGACCTCTTCAGCAAGGCTCTTGGCGGACTCCCAGTAGCGCTTACCAATGATGCCAATGCGGCCGCACTGGGCGAAATGACTTATGGCGCAGCACGTGGACTGAAGAACTTCATCGACATCACTTTGGGTACTGGCGTAGGCTCAGGCATCGTGATTGATGGAAAGATGGTTTATGGCTGCGATGGTTTCGCTGGCGAGTTGGGCCATGTGGTTATGGTTCGTGGCAAGGAAGGCCGTACATGCGGCTGCGGCAGAACTGGCTGTCTGGAAGCTTACTGCTCTGCAACAGGTGTGGCTCGTACTGCACGCGAATTCCTCGAGAAGAGCGATGAGCCTTCATTGCTCCGCGAGATCAAGCCCGAGGACATCACCTCCTACGAGGTAAGTATTGCTGCCGGCAAGGGCGACGCCCTGGCTAAGCGCGTGTACGACTTCACTGGCAAGATGCTCGGTGAGGCCTGTGCCGACTTCGCAGCATTCGCTTCACCTGAGGCTTTCGTCTTCTTCGGCGGTCTTACCAAGGCTGGCGATCTCTTGATGAAACCTCTCAAGGAGTCATACGACAATGCCGTATTGCCTATCTTCAAGGGCAAGGCTAAGTTCCTTGTATCAACTCTCGACGGCAGCTCTGCAGCTGTTCTCGGCGCAAGCGCTGTGGGTTGGGATTTATAATTTGGCATCATCTTAACAAAAATCCTGGACTTTATTTTTGTTTATCGTTCCAGGAATATACAGTATGCCTCCGAAGTGATTTCGGGGGCATTCTCGTTTTTACCACAGATGTATTTCACGACAAACGCTGCATTGTTTTGATAGAACCTACGCATTGTTTTAAAGGAAATAAAGCATTGTTTTAAAGGAAATAAAGCATTGTTTTAAAAAGAACTGCTGTATAATCGTGACAGAAATCTACATTTCAAGCGCTTTTTTACATGACGAAAATCAATTTTTCCTCTTATTCTATACTTTTTTTCTCAAAACCTCGCTCGTTCTTATAGTTTTTTTCGTACCTTTGCACACCCAAACGAAAGTGCGGACAGGATTGTAAACAAGATAACAATATACATCAAAGTCGTCCGGCACTCTCAAACGATTGTATTGAACATCAGTTTAAATCAAGAATCACATTTAATTAAGAATCACAAAAAGAATAAGTAAAAATGAAAAAGATTTACACAGTGGCTAAATACGCCAAAAGCATCATGCTCGCAACTGTAATGACAGCAAGCGCTTTGACTACAGTAAATGCTCAAGAAGCCGACAACACTACCTATGCTCCAGCAGAAGCCAACAGTTGGTGGAGAGGCGAAGAGGTAACAGGAAAAGAGCAGCAAGTTTATGTATATAATGTTGGTGCTGGGATTTTCGTAACTACCGAAAAAACTCCCTCTGAGAAAAATATCGACAATGCTGCACTCTGGACTCTTTCCAACAACCAGTTCAGTTGTGGGGATTACCACATAAATATGTGGAGTAAAGCTGGAGCAGGAAGAGATTGGAATAAAGCAATAAGCACAGAAAGAACTACAGAATTTAACTTTGTAACAGGCGATACCCAAGACAGAGGCTTTTCTTATAAATTATCTAAAACAGAAGGCTGGCTGACGTATTTATTTACTCGCTATTTCAACGTTGATGACAACGAATACACAGCAGCCCAAACCAAGAGTGAATACAACGACTTCCTCTTTATCTCTCCTAAACAGAAAGAGGCTTACAGCACATATTCTGCGCTCTACAAAGAGGCAAGTGAATTGACAAGCAACGAGAAAATTTCTACAAATTTGCTCAGCCAGCTGAAAGAAATCCTCACCTCTACAGCTGCTGCCAATTACGACACATATTCTGCAAACAAAAACACATTGCAGAACATTATCGAAACGATCAAGACTTACCTCAACAGCACTCCAACAGGTATCGACAACATCAATGCCAACTCATCTGCCAAGGCTGAAGCTATTTTCAGCGTAAACGGTGTTCGCAACGCCCAACTCAACAAGGGTCTCAACATCGTGAAGATGAGCGATGGTTCTGTTAAGAAGATCATGGTTAAGTAATCTTCTACTACAATACTACATACAAAAACGAAAGGCTGTGTCAAAGGGATTCTTCCCAAAGACACAGCCTTTTTTGATTGAATACTTAGCCATAAAGCATATGGCTTTAACTTCTATAACTTCTTTAACTTAACTTCCCCATTTGCGAAAGCTGTTTTTTACTTCTGCAGCGTGATTCCCATCAGTCCAACAACCACCTCGTTGCTCAAGGCGCGGAGAGTCAGCGAACGGAGTTTCTTCTTGGCGTTGAGAGGCATGTCGAGCATCGTGGCAGCGCCACCAGGCAGGGCACACATCGCCAACTTCATATCAGGAAGATCGCCGGCAGTGGCTACCTCCTGATAGTGAGAGTCGCGGAAAAGATGACGGCTCACAATACCTGTATTCAGACCTATACGGTAAGGACGAACGGCAGGCATGGCAAAAGCCACAGCGTTCTCCACGAAGTCTTGCTCGATAGGACACCAGTTGACAGGTGGAACAAGCATCAGCTCGTCTGTCGTACCGTCGGTATATTCCACTCTCACCACGGCATTCTCTATGGCAAACTGCATGGGGTTGGTAGAGCCAGCCATCAGCAGATAGGCATGCGAAGCCTTGCCCGACAAAGGAATGGTGATGCTGTCGGGATAATTGTCCCACAAACTGGTATAGGCAATATTCTTGCCCTCGGCAGGTGTGCGGAACGACAAGCCTGGCAAGGTTTCGAAAGATCCGTCCTTCACCATGCTGCGCAACTTAGAGTCGTCTATCTTGGCGAGTTTCTTCGTTGAACACCAGTCGCCCATTCCCTGCGTAGGCACACAGAGTGTGGTGTAAGGCGAGCGGGGTGTGAGGTATTGGTTCTTGAAGATGTCGCTCACTTCCGAATTGAAGGCTGCATCCATGTTCACCATTCTTCGCTTTCCGTCGTTCAACTGGTCGAAGTCATTGCCCACACCTGTCATCGTTCCCCATCGGTCGGCAGTCTGTTCCGCAACGGCATCAGCCAAGGTGTAAGTTTTCTTTACCTCAACCTCATCATTGTCTACGGGCTTGATGGTTGCCAGCTCCACGTGCTGGCGCTTGTCGGCTGTCAGTTCGGTGTCTTTGTATTTTCCTCCACCCATATTCTGACGTATCACAATCTGCAGCGGACGGGCGAAGTTCTGCTCTATATCGAAGATGTCCTTGTCGCCCACTCTTCTGAACGAGTAGTCCAAATAAGGCGTATGCACCGACGCGCTGTCCCATGCTGCGGGGAAACCAGGACGAATGATGCACTTGCCCTCTAAAGCATTGGGCGTGATGCCATAAAGGCCTTCGATAAACGCACGCGACGAGATGCCCGTCACATCAGAGAAATCGCGATAGCCCTCGCCTGTGGCACGGTCCATCGTCGACAACTGTCCGAAGTTGCCCGGACTGCTGCCAAGATACATGAAGTCGAGCACATTGGCTTTCAGCAGTCGGTAAGCCTCCTCCGCTCTTCCTGCCTGATAATAAGCCAGCACGGTATGCATCACCTCTGCCATCGCCACATTGTTGATACTCCATTCGTAAGGCGACCAGTCGGATGTACTCACCGACTGATATTCCTGTCCATCATATATATAAGGTACGCGCGGGATGTGCCTGTCCACATACTTCGTTGCCAGATAGTTCTGTTCGCCAGTTCCTACGCCACAGTCTATCGGTGTGTAGATGCTCCACAGCGCTGCGTCCTTATGAACTCGCTTCAGTCCCATGAAATCCTGATATTCAGCCCAGTGGCCGAAATCTTTCAGCCACAGTCGGCTGTTCATGGCTTTCAGTATCCTGTCGGCTTCCTCACGATAAGGCGCTGGATTCTCGCCTATCATCTCTGCCATGCGGGCAGCCAAGAGGTTGGCACGGTAGTTATAGGCCGATGAATGAGTTACGCCACCGCTGTTGTATTGCAGCGCATCGCTTGCCCAGATACAGCAATAGGCATCGTAGAGTCCGTCGTTGTCGGGATCCCAGGTGTTCTTCTCCCAGGCGAGATGACTCTTGATGACAGGCCACATCTTGCGCATATAGGCTGTATCGGCATCAAACTGGAAATGCCAGAGCAGCTCGTCGATATACACCAGGTTCATGTCGTAATGGTGGAACTGCTTGTTGTTCTCAGGATTGCGGCAGATGTAGCCATTGCTGTACATCGGCGTGCCCCATTCGTAGGCGCCACGCGAGAGATTGTGCTCCTTGTCCATCACATGAGGACGGGTCACAGGGATGTCGGTCACCTGACTCTTGGCATAGGCATCGAAATGAATGCGCTGGCGGTCGAACATACCCAAGAAATCGCCCATATAGGCTGCACGCCAGCCTGGCAGAGGCATTCTCCAGCCCACAGCGCCATGCGTCCAAACTTGCCCGTTCCAGGCTCCGTCTGCAGCCATGACCATAGTTCCGCCTACAGGATTCAGATAAGCATCGGGAGTATTGAAGATGACGGAAGAAGCCAAGTCGGAACGCCACTGCTCTGCTGCCTGATAACGCTTGCACATCTCTGAGTTCTTGCCTGTCGACAAGACGGTGTTGTCGACCGAGAAATACAGTTCGGCAGCACCCTTCTGAGGCATAATACCTGCAACGGTAGAGAGCATCTTGGGCTGGGCAGGCGCATCGAAGGCCTCAGGACCATCGAACTTGCCGATGTCGCCGGCTCTCTTAAACTTGCTCACCCTGGTTTCGCATATCATACCCACAATCTCTATTTTCGCCTTGCCAAAATTCTCGGCAGCGAATTTCCAGACAGCACCTTCCGTCTGCGGATAAGCCAACACCGAGAGCTTCAGTACACCGCTACCCCATCGCTTGTCCTTCATCAGATACTCACGCTTTCCAGCCTCATATCTTGCCTTGCAGTACTCTACCGAGTCGAGCTGAAAAGCCTGACCGTTGCATTTTATCACGAAACGGATGTTGCGATGATTGTTCTTCTTAAAGATAGCGAATATAGGACGGTCGCTGGTTTCCAGTCGCCATTCATCCACACTGCCATAGAGGGCGCGCGTATAACGATTGTTGCCATTCACACAGCTAAAACCTCTACCGTCGGGGTGGTAGTTGGCAGTACGCTGCATCACTCCTTGCGCTGACGAGGACAACATTCCCATCATACAAGCCGATACGACTGCGAAAGTTTTTAATTTAGTTTGTTTCATGTTGGTTGATGGTTTCTTATTATTCAAGTTTTATATTTTATTCAAGCCTTGGTTAAGTCTCTTTTCTGTTGGATTTACGACTTTCTGTCTCGTCCAAGCCGCATGGCTTGCCTATGTCTCGCGTACCTATTAATATAGGCATCCCAAGCAGGTGTGTACAAAGATAACCAAAATTTCCGACAGCACAATCATACACCCCTCGCTTTTGTACGGTTTTACATCTTTATGGACGATTTCTTATGCTTTATTGAACAATTATACCTATCTTTGCAGAAGATAAGCTGCATCTCAGCAAAATATTCAAGCAAGCTTGATATTCTGCATTCGATTTGCATTATCTTTGCAAAAATAAAAACTTAAAGGCTATTATAATCGATATGATCAGACAACAACGCAAAAGACTTATTGCAACATGCCTCACCTGCGCACTGCTCACAGCAGTCAGCGCACAGGCTCAGTTCTTGCCTTCCCCCACACAGGAAGCCAAACCTGGTATAAGATGGTGGTGGATGGGATCGGCCGTCGACAAGGAGAACTTGGGATGGAATCTCGACCAATATGCCAAGGCTGGCATAGGCGCAGTGGAGATAACTCCACTCTATGGCGTACAGGGAAACGACAAGAACGACATACCTTACCTCTCGCCACGATGGATGGAGATGCTCAGATTCGTGGAAAAGAAAGACAAGGAATTGGGCATTGAGACCGATATGGCTACAGGAACAGGATGGCCTTTCGGCGGACCTTGGGTTCCACTGAGCGAGGCTGCCTGCAAGGCTGTTTTCGTCGACACCATTGTTGATGTCAAGAAGAAACTCATGGACATCAACTTCGCCCTGCCTGAAAAAGAGCGCGACTTCGCCAAACTGAAAGTCATCAAGGCTTATCCTGTGGAAGGAGCCACCAAGAAGAAACGCGTCATCGCACTCTACGAGAGCCGCACCCGACAGATGGTGAAGCGTGCTGCGCCTGGAGGCGAAGGCTACGTCATCGACCACTTCGACTCTACTGCCGTAGCCCATTATCTGGCACACATCGACAGCGCCTTTACGGCTTCGGGAACACCTTTTCCACATACTTTCTTCAACGACAGCTACGAAGTGTATGGCGCCAACTGGACTTCTACCCTGCTGACTGAGTTTGAAAATATGCACGGCTACAAATTGCAGGACAAGTTCCCCGAGTTCCTGGATGGCGACGCAATCGTTGTGAGCGATTATCGCGAGACCCTGGGAGAGATGCTGCTGCACAATTTCACCAAACAATGGACAGCATGGGCACACAAGCACGGAGCCATCACACGCAGCCAGGCGCACGGCTCACCCGCCAACCTCATTGACTGCTATGCGGCTGTCGACATTCCTGAGATAGAAGGCTTCGGACTGACCGACTTCGGCATCAAGGGCCTGCGCAAGGATCCGGGGAAGACTCGTCCCAACTTCAGCGATCTGAGCATGCTGAAATATGCTCCTTCGGCTGCCCACATCACGGGCAAGAAATATACATCAAGCGAGACTTTCACCTGGCTCACCGAGCACTTCCGCACGTCACTGAGTCAGATGAAACCCGATATGGACCTGATGTTCTGTGCCGGTGTCAACCACATGTTCTTCCACGGCACAGCCTATTCGCCAAAGAACGACACATGGCCAGGATGGAAATTCTATGCTTCCATCGACATGAGCCCCACCAACAGCATCTGGCGCGATGCGCCCGATCTGATGAAATACATCACCCACTGTCAAACCTATCTGCAATGGGGACAGCCCGACAACGACTTCTTGGTGTATCTGCCCGTAAGAGACATGTGGCGCACCAATACCAAGAAATGGCTCATGATGTTCGACATTCACGGCATGGCGAAGAAGGCTCCCGAGTTTATCAAGTGCATCCTCGATATCGACAAGGCCGGATTCGACTGCGACTACATCAGCGACCAATACCTGCGCTCGTGTACTTATAAGAACGGCATGATAGAGACTGCTGCCGGAACACGATATAAGGCGCTGGTCATTCCCGGCAACAACATCATGCCAAGCGACGTGATACAGCACATCTCGCAGCTGAAGGCGCAAGGAGCCAAGATTATCAAGGGCGACAACACTGAGGCGATGGCAAAGGCTGCCAACCCTGAAATGATGAGAAAACTATATGGACTGAAGCTGATACGACGCAGCAACAAGTACGGTCATCACTACTTCATCGCCAACCTCACCGACCACGATATCAAGGCCCAAGTGCCTATTGCTACAGGAGAGAGCGCTGCGCTGTGGTACAATCCTATGAACGGATCTTACCATGCTGCTGTGATAAACGAACGCGGAGAACTGGATATCAACCTCAAAAGTGGCGAAAGCAGAATCCTCCTCAGTGCACAGAAAGAGTCGGCACCCTGGTTGGAAGACAAGAAACTGCGCCTGGCAAAGACCGAACCTCAAACCATAGACAAGGGTGAAAGCATCGACCTCACCGCCAACACCTGGAAGCTCTCCTTCACTGAGGAAGCACCCAAGGTAGAGGAAACCTTCAGCCTGCAGGGGCTCAAGACATGGGAGAGCCTCAGCGACAAGGCCCAGGTGACGATGGGAACTGGCGTCTACGAGACAACGTTCAAGCTGTCGAGAGAGCAAGCCAAGAAACAATGGAGCATCGACTTAGGCGACGTGCGCGAAAGTGCCCGAGTCTACATCAACGGCCATTACATAGGCTGCGCCTGGGCTGTGCCTTACATTCTCCACTGCAAGGATGCACTGTCGAAGGGCAAGAACACCATCCGCATAGAAGTGACCAACCTGCCTGCCAACCGCATTGCTGCACTCGACCGCGAAGGTGTGAAATGGCGCAAGATGAAGGAAATCAACGTCGTAGACATCAATTACAAGAAAACCACCTACGACAAGTGGGAACCTGTGCCAAGCGGACTCAACAGCACCGTCAAGCTGGTGGAAGTAAAAACAGACATAAACTGAATAAACAACAAAACAAATAAACAACTCAACAAATGAAAAAACTGATCTTAACATCACTCTGTGTACTCATGGGTATGAGCTTTGCCTCAGCTCAGAAAGTTCATAGAAACGTAACAAACCTGCAAAAGGAAATCATGGAGGTGGCTCATCGCACCAACAACTATTTCATGGCAAAGTACAGCGACCCTACACTCGATACCTTTGTCAAACGAATACGTACCAGCAACCTGTGGACACGCGCCGTGTACTACGAGGGACTCATGGCTCTCTACGAGATTGACCCTCAGCAGAAATATCTCGACTATACAGATCGCTGGGCTGACTATCACAAGTGGCAGGCTCGCAGCGGAGAGACCAACGACAATGCCGACAACCAGTGCTGCATGCAGGTTTACATCGACCGCTACGTACAGAGCGGAGGAAAGAAAGACTTAAGTCATGTGAAGGCAAACCTCGACCATCAGATTGCATCCAACCGTGTTTCTTACTGGACATGGATCGACGCCATACAGATGGCTATGCCTATATATGCAAAATATGCAAAAGTCAGCGGCGAGAAAAAGTATCTCGACTATGCCATGAACTCCTACAAGTGGACACGCGACACACTGGCAGGCGGACTGTTCAACGAGAAGGAAGGTTTGTGGTGGAGAGACAAGGACTACGTTCCTCCCTACAAGGAGAAAGACGGCAGCAACTGTTACTGGAGCCGTGGCAATGGCTGGGTTTACGCAGCCTTGGTTCGCGTGATGGAGACATTGCCTGCCAACGACAAGAACTACCAATATCTGAAGAAAGACTTCATCAACATGAGCAAAGCTCTGCTGAAATGCCAGCGCGAGGATGGATACTGGAATGTAAGCCTCGTTTGCCCTGCCAACTATGGCGGCCCTGAAATGACGGGTACAGGTCTCTTCCTCTACGGCATGGCATGGGGCGTGAGACAGGGCATTCTGCCTGCTGCCACTTATCAGAAAGCTATGGACAAGGCATGGAAGGCGCTGGCTGCATCGGTTCATGAAGATGGTTTCATCGGTTACAACCAGGGCACTGGCAAGGACCCATCGGCTGGACAGCCTGTCACCTATACGTCTGTTCCCGATTTCGAGGACTACGGCACAGGATGCCTCCTGTTGGGTGCTGCTGAATACTACAAACTTTTAAAGGTAAAAAAGTAAAAAGGTAAAATACATGAGAGTATATCTATATGTATTGGCTTGCTTGGTGGCGCTCATGCCACTGAGCGCCAATGCTTCCAAGAAGCAGAAGAAGGCAAGGAAGGCTAAGACAGAGCTCTGGCCCGACGGCACGAAGATGGACACTTGGTTCCTGCAGGCCCAAAAAGTGAATACAGACACCTTGGGCAAACAGTATGTCATCACCGATTACGGAGTTAAGAATGACAGTACTTTGTTGCAGACCAGCACCATACAGGGAGTCATCGACCTCGCCTCAAAGAATGGAGGAGGCGTCGTCGTCATTCCGGAAGGCACTTTCCTCAGTGGCGCCCTCTTCTTCCGTCCCAAGACTCATCTGCTCCTATCCGAAGGAGGCAAGTTGAAGGCAAGCGACCGCATCGTCAACTTCCCCATACTCACGACACGCATCGAAGGCGAGACCTGCAAATACTTCTCCGCCTTCATCAATGCCGACCACTGCGATGGCTTCACCATTGCCGGAAAGGGAACCATCGATGGAAATGGCAAACATTATTGGGAAGAGTTCTGGATTCGACGTCAGTGGAACAGCCGCTGCACCAACAAGGATGCACAGCGTCCAAGACTCGTATACATCAGCAATTCCTCGAACGTGACTCTTCAGGACGTGCATTTGCAGAACAGCGCTTTCTGGACCAATCACATCTATCGCTGCGACCATGTGCGGTTTCTCGACTGCTACATCTTCGCTCCTACTCAGGGATTAAGGGCTCCCAGCAGCGATGCCATTGATATAGATGTTTGTCATGATGTGCTGGTGGAAGGCTGTTACATGAGTGTCAACGATGATGCTATTGCCATCAAGGGAGGAAAAGGTACATGGGCAGACCAGTCACCCGAGAACGGACCGGTATACAATGTCTTGATACAACGTTGCAACTACGGCAAGGTTCATGGATGCCTCACTTTAGGAAGCGAGAGCGTGAACGACCGCAACATCGTGCTTCGCGACATCACCGTAAAGAATGCCAAGCGCGTGTTATGGCTCAAACTGCGTCCCGACACACCGCAACATTACGAGTATGTCACAGTCGACAATATCAGCGGAACCACAGGAAGTTTCCTTACCATTCGTCCATGGACTCAGTTCTTCAAGCCTGGCGACAGAGAGGACATGCCTCTAAGCCAATGCAGCAACATCACGATGAAGAACATCCGCATGGACTGCGACAACTTCTTCGATGTGGGCACAAGTGACAAGTATCGCCTTTCCCACTTCACCTTCGAAAACATATCCTGTACCGACAAGAAAATGGCATTTTCTGCAGATATAATAGAAAACACCATCTGCAAAAATGTCAATATCAGCAAAAAAGCACGACCTGTACGGTTGGCACGCCCTGAAGGGGCAGAAGCTCTTAGCCCAGGGC
>ERZ1034980.1066-NODE-1066-length-17194-cov-7.551899_pt1 | contig 17194 bp, 22 predicted proteins | sample MGYA00520622_ERZ1034980 | MGnify/ENA primary metagenome ERZ1034980 (study PRJEB33766, sample SAMN09781791) | gut metagenome | biome: gut microbiome | host: Homo sapiens | place: Madagascar | study: EMG produced TPA metagenomics assembly of the PRJNA485056 data...
GTGGTGGTGGGTCTGTGCTTCTATGGCGAGCGTGTGGTCGAGTTGGCGAAGCAGATGAAGCCAAGTGAGTAAGGCTTTCGGCCAGTGGCGAATTGGAGATTACGGATCTGAACCGCATTTATCTGGAGGCTGGTGCGTTGAATGTACGTACTCCGGGACGTGACTATGCGTGGCTGGATACTGATACGATGGACAGCTTGTTCGAGGCGGGGAAGTTCGTGCGTACCGTGCAGCGTGCGCAGGGTCTGCCTATCGCAATCGTGGAGGAGATCACCTTCGAGAAACGGCTGTATCACCCGCGAGCAGCTCATGGAGTCCGCGGAGCGCTATGGCGAGAGCCCGTACGGTCGGCATTTGAAGAGCATCGCCGATGGTGAGATTATGCTCGTGTCGAATCAGAAGAACTGATTTCCAAGGGCGTCCTCTCAAGGGTGTCTCCTAGGTTTTTATAGATGTTTCGATGCGGTGCGTATCTTGAAAGGTTTGCAGATTAAAATAACACATGAACCATGGAAAACTCTCTTTATCAGCGCTACCGTTGCTTGGATCGGCATAGACAGTACATTTGAGTGTTGTTTCGCTTCAAGATGCGTACTCTAGTTGGCAATCCGGGTTATCAAGGAATATGTCTATGACTTACTCTCGTGCATATGATGCACGGGGGTTAATCTTCTTAGCTGCAAAAAGCTAGGTCGTTCCAAGAGAAGTATTTAATGGAGAGCCGCTGAGTCCGTCAATGCGAAGCATGTGGTGCTCGATGCATTAGTGGGAAAGAATTATTCAAGGATTGGTGCATTACGTACTCCTCTGGATGACCTACGTGGTGGCTTGATATCAAATAGCGTTCTTGAATCGAAACCAGTCGTTGATTACGATAGGCAAGTGCGAGGGAAGCGTAATATATCCTTAAGCATCCTAACGATATCAGAACCGGCATCCCTTCGCTCGAATTTGCTCTTCACTGCGTGTATTTGATTCTTTTGAGTGTAATTGGGGACTGTTTGTGGTGCTGTCAGTCAGGCTCCTTTCACTATGTGAGAGACGTGCGGTGGAGGGAACCATCTTCAATGATACGGAAAATATAGGCGAAGCTAGTTCTAAGTCTGCGTGACCAGGATTTGTAGGGCCGAAACTCATGACTGCATGGTCATGTGGCGATATACGAATAATTCGGCGGCTTCAATCTCGACTAGCATGTGACAGCCTCAAGGCCGACGTTATTGGGCATCCGTGCGGGGACGGGATTATGCCGGGTGACGTGTGCAAAGCAATGGCGAATCGGGCGTATGGGAGAAGGTACAGGCCGATGGTCGCTCGCATGGGCACGCAACTGGTATTCCCACCCTATGTACATGTCTGTGCCAGCGCAGGTCTGTGAGGATTGGCTTGAGCGCGTTCGGAATCCGGTACAGTACGTCAAGGCTCTGCAAGTACGGGCTTCTGCCGGCGACGACATCCAATAAGTGATGAACGAGGCCGACTTACCAGGCAAGACCGTGTGGAAGCTAATGGAACCGTCAGTGTTGTGAGCAATGGGCGACCTGAATCGCGGGCCCGACTGCGCCGCGTTCACCACCCAGCTCGCTACCAAGGAATGGCGCAAACAACTCGGTGGCGACATTGTCACTGACGTCATCCTCGACTGTATGGTGCGTAACACCATATGGGTTGATGCGGGCAAATGCAGCATAAGGCAACGACACGGACAAACCATGCTCGAGAGACCCAGCCGGCAGACCGGTGGCTTCCACTCGGCCCGCCACTAGCATCAAACGCTACAAGTACTCAGTCAGATACGTTCGTCGAAATCCCTACCTCAATGGTTTACATTGTGTTCTGAGAATCAGCCTTTTGAGCTGCTGCGGAAAGCCTGACATATCCAGTTGAGTGCATGGTGAATCTGATTTTGGAAGCGACGAAAAGATCTTCTGATTTTTCTACGATGCGGCCTAGCGCATCCGAAGCGATCCGTTGAACCTTGACGAGCGGAGCACCTTCAGGTTGGCTGAGCAACGATGCATGGCTGAAATCGGCATCGACGACTTCAAGTACCTCATCTGACGACACGACGTCTATGCCGTAACGCGAATGGAATGTTCCATATAGCGATTTCGCATACGAATCATCCATCAGAAGATGGGGGAATAGCGCCGCCGGCAGTGTAGTCTGTTCCAAACAGAAAGGCTCGCCGTCAAGGAAGCGCAGACGGTTTATTCGTATTACCGAGCTATCTTCATCCAACTGAAGTTGTCTGATGTCCATTGGTCCGGCAACGGACATATTGGAAGTCGCTACCTTGCTTTCAAGTAAAAAGCCTTGTCTTCGCGCGATTTCTGGAAGCGATTCTATGGTGTTGATGTTCCTTATCAGTTTTCCATCAGTGACGATGATGCCGCCGTTACGTCCGATTCGGCGCGTTATCTCATGGTTGCACTCCATGGTTGATAAGGCTGGTCGAAGGGCTGATCGTGTGATTCCGAGCTTATCGGCTAAAGCACGTTCCGTTCCGATTTTCTCAGATCCCAAGGATTACGAACGATTCCGAATTGAGAGCTGATACCGCTTCTCAATTCGGAATCGTTCGTAATCCTTGGAATCTGAGTAAAAGCCCAGGTGGATCTAGCTCAGGTGTAGGAGCATCTCTGGCGAGTGGACTGGCCGCATTCGGTTTGGGAACGGATATCGCAGGTTCGGTACGTTTGCCTGCCGGCCATTGTGGCCTTGCGGCTATCAAGCCTACTCAGGAAAGAATCGCCTATTCTCCAGCAAGCGTGATGCGTTCCTCTGGAATATTGTCGAGAAGCATCTCCGATGTCGAACAGGTGCTTGCCGTTGTGGGAACCTCTTCCGAAAGCGACCCCTGGAGTCTTCCCGGCGCATTTGAAGCCAAACAGGTAGGTGATATTCTCGCGCGAAAGCCCAAAGTGGGCCTTCTGCTTGATATGGGGGCATCTTTGGATCCCGTTGTATCGAGCTTTGTCGTCAGGGCTTCGGAGCGTCTTGCACAAATGGGTTGTCAGGTGGAACCACTGTCTCTTGATCTGACCGATGGGGATTTCTCCAATGCGGATCGAGTGTTCAAAGCCCATGCAGCGGCGGAAATCAGACCTTCTCGGCATCCTGAAGCCGTTCTTGATTACGTTGCCGAATGGGTCAAAGAGGCGGCCGAGCTCAGCATGGCCGATTACGAGGATGCCATGAACGGAGTGCTGAGCACGGCATGCCATGTGATCGATGAGACGAAGCGGTTCGACTACCTCATCAGTCCGGTTATTCCCGTCGTCGGATTCAACGCGGACATTCCCGGCCCTGGGGATGATGAGCAATTGCTGCACCATACGCAATTCACGGCATGGTTCAACCAAACCTGTCAACCGGCAGCCGTGTATTGCGAGGGAGTGGATCAGACATCGAAGCTTCCCGTGGGCATACAGATTGTTGCAAAGAGATTCGATGATGCCGGCGCCCTAGCCATCGCGGGCGCTTTGGAGCAAAGCAGACCGGAAACAATCAACTATCCGCATTTTGAGGGGGTGCCTGAATATGGTTGCTGACAACTATGGCGAATGGAACTGGGGTGACATTGAAAAGACGGACATCTCCCCCAGCTGGGTCGGTGGTGACGGTATTTTTACCGAGGGCACGGATTCATCGGGAAATGCCGTTTTCCGAAGGGTGTTCACTCAGGAGAGTCGCCCCTACTCATCCCCGTTCGAAAGCATCGCAACGATGATGAAGGCCGCTGGTTCCTTGGGAATATCACCGAAAATTCTGGCTATCGATGGTCAGACGATCATCATGGAGAGGACTCCAAAGAACTGGAGGAACGCGAAGCTCGACGAACTCAGAAATCCTTATGTGCTTTGGTCTGTTCTCGAACAGCATCGCCGCATTCACGAGCTTTCGGGAGAATCTATCAAAGGAGTTACGAAAAGAGACCTGGTTGAAGACGTGTACGGCATGCGTGACCTGTATATGCATACTGGGAAAACGTTGCCTAGAGAGGTCGATGCACTGTTGAAGCAGCTCGATCCATTCATCAAAAGAGTTGATGAATTCCACGAACCGGCGGTTCCATGCCATGGAGATGGTGCGGCTTCGAACATTCTCATCGATCCTTCGCCCGAAGCGGGGAATGTAAGCATGCCGATGCTTACAGGGTGGACTGTTTCCGGTGTCATGGAACCACTTGAGGAGGCTGGATCCGTTCTGGCGGAAGTCGGGCCTTTCTGCGGCACTCCGGCGCAGCTGATTACAGGATTGGGACTACCGGCATCAACACTGCCGGTAGCACAGGTGTTCGGCATTTTAGGGGATCTGTATTGGGCTCTTATCGGGCTGTGGCGTAGCGCAACAACGGAAACGCCGGAAATAGATTTCGCCAAATACGGACTTTGGCGCCTAACGAAAGCTCGGAATCAGATGGTCCTGCCATTCGGCCCTGCGGCATGGCTTGAAAGATTGTAAGGCGCAGCGAAGGGAGTGATCCAAATGGGAAACACTGTTATAGAAGGTCGAATCAGTCATGATGAATTCGTAATCGTTCCGCAGACGGTGACGGATGCAGTGAACGAGGCCGGAATCTGGCAAGATAAGTCGATCTATATCAAACCGCTTTCAGGAGGCCTCAATAACGAGAACTGGTATGCCCGGGACAATCACGGAACCACCTATTTCCTAAAGGTTCCCGGTGTCGGCACCGGATTTATTGACCGTAGCGCCGGTGATGCCGGAACGCAGAAGGCATCCGAATTGGGAATCGGTGCGAAGGTGTATGAATTTGATCCGGATAACGGCGTTGAAATCACCGAATTCCTCGAAGGTTACGACACATGCACGACCACCACGTTGCGCACCTTGGAACAAGGCATGCAAGTGATGGATATCTACAGGAAACTGCATGAAAGCCAGCCGTTTGACCACACGAATACGCTGTTCGAGCAGATAGACCAGCATCTGGCCCAAGTGAGGGAGCTCAACATAGACCTGCCTGCATGGGTTCTGGAACTCATTGACGACTATAAGGACGTCAAGGCAAGGTTCATGGCTTCAGGGTTGGACATCGTGCCTTGCCACAACGATCCAATGCCGGGAAACTTCATGGTTAAAGACGGCACTATGAAGATCATTGACTTTGAATTCTGCGGCAATAATGAATCGAGCTGCGAACTTGCTCTATGGCTCTCTGAGATGTTCTATGACAGCAAGGACTCGATGCCTCTGATCGAAGAATACCTTGGAACCATCACCACCGACAGACTCAGCCGTATTCAGGCCTCCAGAGTGATAGGTGACATCAAATGGGGCTTGTGGGGTGTCATAGCCTCGGCTGTGCGCGATGTCGCATTTGATTACTGGAAATACGGAATCTGGAAACTCATGAGAGCCTACACCTACCGGAGCGAGCTCGATTGGGATCAAGTGAAGGCAAACATCTAACAAAAGCTCAAAGGAACAAGCAGATTAATCAGAAAAATACTTAGTTCGAATCGTTCCTCAAACCAGAGGCAAGCGATTTCCCATAACCAAAAAAGTCAATGAAAGGAGCAGTCAAATGAAAGAAGCAATCAGAAACATGTCTTCAACTACGAAGGATGTAATCTTCGTGGTGCTATACGTAATCCCTCTTGCGTTTGCCATTCTTCCACCTTTGTACTTCTGGGGAAGTGGTCAGACCGCTTTATTCCTAGGAGTCCCCATGTCGATTTGGTATTGGCTCTTCGATTTTATTTTCCTCACCGCAGTGATGTTCCTCTTCTATTGGATGGAAAGTGTACGCGGCGAAGTTGACCCGGAAATGACCGGTAGCAATAAGGAAGGTGAGTGACCATGGCCATCATGCTTGGAATGATTGCCCTATTCTTCGTGGGAATCATAGCGATTTTGTACATTACGTTGAAGCGTACCCGCTCGTTCGATGATTATGCCGTCGCGGGTCGTTCATTCGGCCCTTGGTACGTTGCCATGTGCTACGTTAATTCTTGGTGGCCGGGCACAGTGTTCATTTCATTCGCAGGTATCAGCGTCGCATCCGGTGTATTTGGTTTCTATGGACTTGCCTATTCGACTCTGGGTCTATCGTTCATGTATTTCATCGCCACTCGTGCCTGGAGATGGGGAAAGAAATACAACCTCGTCACTCAACCGGATTTGATGAGACTGCGTTACATGTCCAAGCCCGTCGGTGTGGTGTGTTCCATCATTGGCGCTATTGCGATTCTTCCCTGGACCATCCTTGGCATGCAGGCACTAGCAACGGTGTTCCACATCGCATCCAACGGTAGCTGGGCTCTTCCTGTATGTCTGATTGCGGGTCTGATTGTCATTATGATTCGACAGATCTGGACCGTTCAGATGGGTATGCGAGGACTGATCTACACTGACATGTACCAAGGTCTGTTCGCTTATGTGCTGGCGGCGATCGTATGTGTCTTCCTCTTGGTCTCCCCGAGTTCTCCGGCAAACTGGAGCATGCTTTCCCATATGTCCGATAATCTTCTGAAGGTTCCTGGCGATGGTGGCTCCTACGGTCCCATGTATCTTTTCTGCCAGATTTTTACCGGTGTCGTCGGTGCATTGTGCTGGCCAATGAGTTTCGTACGTATTTACACGGCTAAAGACATCCGGTCGGTAAAGAAATCCACGAACTACGCAATTGTCATTGCTGGTGTGTTTTATGCGCTTTTGACCCTGACCATGCTTGCCGCGGCCCATATTCCTGAAGTGGCTGCAAATCCGCAGTCCGGTTGGACCACCTTGCTGAATCAGTATGGTGGAACTTGGTTGCTTGGCTTGGGTCTGGTGATGATTTTCGCTGGTTCCATCGGCCATATCGATGGTAGCGTCCAAGCTGCAGGTACCCAGATTGCCAATGACATCATCGGTAGCCGAATGAGCCTTAGCGATCGGCAGAAGACCATTTTCTCAAAGTGCTGCATGGTGGTGTTCGTGCTAGTCTCTGCGGTACTCGCATACTTTACAAATGGCATGTCCCGACTGCAGCTCCTCGCTCAGCTTTCCTATCAGGGAATCGTGCAGATTGCCGTGCCCTTATTCTTGGGAATTTTCTTCAAATTCGGAAACAAATATGGTGCGCTGTCTGGCATGATCTCCGGCTTTGGAATTGCTGCAATTCTGACAGTCATCTTCCCGGACGATATTCCGGCGTTGGGGAGTCTGACGTCCGGTGTGGTCGGTTTGATCGTCAACTTGGTGATATATATCGTCGTTTCCCTTGTGACGCGTAATCGCATCAGTGATGAGGAAAAAGCTCACGTCGATGAGCTCTTTGAGGTTGCTTCTGCCAAGAAAAATCAGACCACCAAACGGAAGAGCCTCGGCCTCGCCTCCAAGATCAGTGCTGGTGTTCCTGCTATGCAGGAGGGTGCGGTTGTCGGTTCCTTGGCAAAGGAGGCTGACTGATTTCGATGGCAAGTGAGGTGGGGTGCAATTTCTATTGTAAGCGGGAATCTCACCCCACCTCACTGTCCATTTCGATTGTGTATGGCGACGTTTCGGTGGATCTCGTGGCGAAACTCGAAGCGCCTGCATCGGCCGTTGGACTACAGACCGCCGGAAACGGCTTGAAGGGCACACTCCGGGAGGGATCCGGAACATGTTCCTCGCAGGCCTAGATCCTGTATCGCTAATAGGCAACGCCCAACAAACGGGACGTAGTTCACAATCCCGTTGCATGGTCTCATTCTGTTTCCTCTGTTGAAACGGTGATTGAAATCGGCACGAGCGGTGCGGAGGGGATGCCATGCTCTTGGAGTTGTCGGATCAGTCCTTCCCTGACATACGGCCATGCCGCTGAAAGTGCATACGGTATTTCCTTTTCTTCAATGGGGGTATCGAACTGGATAGCGTACTGAAGGTCGGAACGGAATAGAAGAGGGATGTCGGCTTTTCCCGGATCACCGTCTTTTGCGGAGACTTCGGAATGCAAAGATATTTCGTATGGCCATGGTTTGCCGTCGCTTGGTGCCAGATTGAATCCGAAACTGAGATTGGTTGCAGAATCTTCTGGTGGATTCTGTGTGAAGTCGCGTTCGCTGGACTGGCTGATTAAGGTGATGTTGCTGACGTTCATCGGGCTGATTCCATTTGCATTGTAGGGATTTGGCTGGGTGTGAAGCTGTGGATTGAAATAGATCGAGAGTCGACAAAGAAGCTACGTGGAACACTGCCGCCATGCAGAGGTAGTTTTACTTGAATGGGAGCGTCTTCGGATGAGCGATCCCCATTCTGCCACTCCACGAATGCCTTTGCCTGGCCCGTGACTTGTCCAGTGACGTAATGCCGATTACCTTTTGGCTTCTTCTCCGCGGGTTCGACGACGTACCTGATGCGTGCTCCGACCTCCTGCGCATAGTCGGTGAGGAGAGAAACGAGTTGCTTCTGTCCGTTTTCGATCTGGGAGATGTAGGACTGGCTGACTCCCATTTCGTCGGCCAGCTGAGACTGTGTCATGCCGCGATGTTTTCTCATAGTGACTAAGTCGTCGAGAAGTTCGTCTGCTGCCTGGTACAAATCGAAGGCGAGCTCTCCGTAGTCATAGGAAAATTGTTCGTCCATAGTTCTTCTCCTGCTGTTGATATTACTTATAGTAATATCAACAGCAACCTCGACATGCTAATTAAGCTTCCAGCCGTTGGCTGAATGCTTCGAATATAGGTTCAGAGACTTGTCGATCTGTTCGTTTTGCTTTTCAGTGATTTCGGTTTCTGTCCCTGATATGTCCTTGAGATGTATGACAAGCCCGAAGACGGTGTCTTCTATTTCCGGTGGCTCTCCCACATAATGTCGTATCTGGGTTTTTGCTGATCTGTGGATCGTTGTTTCATGATGCCAACGTAGCTCGAATATGCGTGCGTCCCGTCTTGCTCGTTTGACGGGTATGACTTCGCTGCCAGGGGTTAGCTTGCCTTCCTGCAGGCGGTTGAGTTTGTTTTCGAGGAACGCCTTGAGCTTACTCTTATATTTTCTGAAATGTTTGGATTCGATTTCTCCTTGCATGAGTTCCTGGTTTGCCGCCTCTGAGGCGAAGCGTTCCGCGATGGCGGTTACGATATCCGTCGTGTACGCGTCGGATCGGACTGTGCTTTCGCCGGCCCATGAGTACCGTACTGGACGACCTTGAGTGCAGCGGCTGTCTGTGGAGAGGGGAATCATCGCGGTCCTCCTTGAACGGGTTGATGATGTAAGGATACCACAGGGCATCGAACAATTGTTCGAATTCTAGGATGTTTGGATTTTGTCGGAAAGAGTCGTCTGGGGTGGCGAATTGCTCTTGCATGGACTCCGACGTCCTGACTCTCGGTCGGGACAAGGGCTTCCCGGAAGTGAACTGGCCAACCTGAAAGCATGCGAATCTCCGGGCACCAACGGATCCGCATCAAGGTTTTGTCGGCGGAACGAACCAGCCTCCCTCGGCCATTGAAGAAGAGACAATTAGAAAAACATCGTGAAAGCAAAAAAGAAAGAATCAAGTTAGGGATTTCATCCGTTCTGATTGCTGTGATTCGAGAATCGATTACATCTTGGGACGAGTGCCATATTGATGATATTTCTATAGGTTTCTTCACTGCTGATATCATTTTCAAAATCAGACCGTTTAATTGTGCCTAGTTAGTCACAAAGAAGGTCGTGACTATGGATTTGAGCATATTGGCGAATATGTGTATTCGCCGTTGTCGCTGTCATCGACTCCTTGATTGTTGCATGTCTCCAGATGCGGCAGAATAACGAATCGGTTCGTAAGTACCCTGAAACATTACATCGACATTTTCCGATAGATATTTGCCTTTTGGAGGAGTCGGCAGCTGGTACTTGACCTGTAAAGCTGAGTGATTGAATATTATCTGAATATTTCTGGTTAAATTGTGTCTTCAACTATTCCTTTAATTTCCAATATTGATGCAACGTATTTATCTGACGGATTATATTGACGTATTGTTCTAATCATCTGGGTAGTAGTGAGATTATTGGTGTATCGTAGTTGAGCAGAAGCTAAGTCGATACTCTCGACATCGCTTAAGGGGAAAGTGGATGTTACTTGGGCAATTCCTACTGTAAGTTTCGCTCCGGGGAGTCGAACAAGAATATTTTCAATCAGACGTATCCATTGTGGTCTATTTAGATCCTCGTAAATCAGGATTGAAAGTAATAAGGAGGGGGATGTGTCGTAATTTGCACATGTCGTAATGATTACTTCCTTAAACCTACAAAGTATAAGCGCTAATTCTCTTTTAACGATTTGTACTTTTCTGTCATGTAATTCATCTTGTTTTATATATCTTTCATCGGGATAATTTCGAAGCATCTCATAAAAAGTAATTATGACTATAGAGACAAGAAAAGTTTGCCAAATTCCATCAATTAGCGTTTGGAGATTTGAAGGAGCGAATCTGGAGAAATCAACATATCGAGATATGACCCCTATAAATACGGCGATGCATGGATAAGTAAGAATTAATATTGCGCTAAGAAATTTCTCTCCAAAGGTAAAGCCACGAATAAATGAGGGAAGATATGTCAGCAAAACATAGATCAGAGCCGATACGAATGGACAGAACAGGCATTGATTGGCAGAAGCCCCTAATTTAGCAAGAATTGACGTTTCACCAATGAGAACGATAAGAGGTGGGAATCCTCGAAGTATCAGAAAACGAACGAACCCACTACCTTCTCCAGCAATCACTTGGGAAAGTGCCATATAGGAATTGGCACGTGGCGTGGTCTCATGTCTTTCGATTAATCGGAAGCAGGCCCACATAGCGATTGATGAAAGAATGGTAATAGCGCATGCATATTCAATATTCATTAATTTCTTCTTCTAGGTATGAGATTGGGGGAGTTTCTTGAGGAAAGTCATGCAGTTAATTTCTGGCGCTATCTATATTGTATTGAATTCATTCAACTTAAAAGGATTACGAATAGGCTGTTTAGTTTCTATGATCGATAATCATGCAACGTGTTAAATACCAAGAATCCTTTTCTTTACAGCATCGAATTCTTCATGACTAATGACTCCTTTATCGAACAAGGATTTAAATTTCTCGAGTTGTTCAAAGGGGTTAGATTCCATCGAAGTTTGGCCTGTAAATCCTAATTGACTTAATGAGGTGATACTTGGACTCATTCCATTTACGGCCATGCCCATGAAGGCCATTCTTTCGACGCCGCCGTCCGGATTGTCGCCGGCAGATTGAATTCCCTGTGCGAAGGATGCCTGAAGATTCGACAGACTGCGTGAACCTTGAAGAGCGTCAGCGCGTTGAACCTTCGCGAGTAGCTCTTTAGTGGGAGCGTCATAATCGATTGCGATAAGTGCGGCCTTGACGATTTGCAGGCCACGGTCCTTCTTCCATTGATAGTTATCCTCTACTGCTTTGGAAAGAGCGTTTGCGAATCCAGTCGCATCTCCTTGGAGGCGCGTGATCCTTCCGCCAGTCTGTTCGGAATTAGCGTATGTGCTAAAAGCGGTGGACAATGATGCCACGACTTCGTTGAATAGTTGTGTTGCCGCCTCATTGTTGATATCCGCAAAGTCGAAAGCGGCTGTCGACGGGTTGAATGAGTAGTAAGAGGCTGGGACAAACCTTTTCAGGAACAAAATCGGATCTGTGATATGCAGGGTATAGGAACCTCTGGCGCTTGCGCCAACTTGTGTGCGCAAATATGAATCATCCCAATAGACCGAGTTTGCGGTGCCAAAACGATTGTTGGGAATTTCCTTCATGTTGACATATATGGCAATTTGTGAGACTCCTGGAATGCCTCCGAACATAAAACGATTCCAGGTCTGTGCAAGGAATGATTCTCTAGCCGTAGATTCTGCAAAGAAGCTTTTGGATTGGGGATTGTCTGAATGCCAAACATATCCTCCCGGTTCATCAATGTATCCAGTCACCAGTCCATTTTCAAGCGTGACGAGTGCATATCCCTCCGGAACGAGGATAAGTGACCCGTTCGTAATCACGCACTCGCTCGCCTTTGTATTCGAGCTGTGCGCATGGTTGGCGCTGGAATGTACCGCCTTGCATAAGGCAACCGTGGGCGACAATCCGTCGGGCAAAGTCAAGAAATCGAACCATTGGTCAGCAAAAGATCCACTCAACGCTCCCGAAAAAGCTTTGATGAATGCCATCGATGGGCCTTTCCCCTATGTGCTTTTAGTAGTACACTAGTCTTTTTCGATAATCACGGCATTGCCGTTGGCGGTGACGCAGAATACGTAAGGCAGATATAATGTGCCACCGTTCGATCCGACAGTTTCTGGGTCGAGAGTTATGTAATCGAAGTCCACGCCGATAACTGCGTTGCAGCCCAAATCATAGGCTGCTTCCTTGAGTTCGTTAAGTGCATTCCTGCGAATCTGCACTAGTGATGCGCTCAATGCGTCGCCGACATTAGTTGCACCGTCAAAGAAAATGCCGCCCCTACCACGATCGATCTGTATTACATCATCGCCCGAGATATAGCCGGAATATTTCTTGATTGTGTATCCATCGAAGTTGAAGCCAGAGGTGATGAGCATTTGAGCCATAGCGTTCTTCTTCCTCGCGGCTTCCAGCTTGGCCTCTTCCTCGGCCTCACGTTTTGCTTCCTCTTCCTCGGCTTTTTCCTTAGCCTTGCGTTCCTCTTCCTCAGATAGGAATTGTTTGAACGATGACACTGCTTTGGAAATGTACGAGTCGTCTATCTCGGCGCCTCTAAACAATGATGCTTTAGTGATTGGGTAATTATGTGAGGACAGATATTCGGTAAACTCAGCCAGATCGAAGTTGTACTGCTTGGAAAGTGTCTTCAGCTCCATGATCTATCTCCTTTGAAAGACGGTTGATTCTTGTTCCGACTATATTCGGAGGGGTCTAGAAATAACGCAAGGCCTCTTCGTTTCCTGGGTCAATGTCAAGTACAAGACTCGCGTAGCGTGCGGCATGTTTCGGATCGGTGCGACATTTTGCGAGTAGCCTTTCGACGTCGCTCTTCACGCCAATCACCGTTCCTGATTCTTTGGGTAAGACATCATTGCAGGCGGTACGGCAGTAACTGCAGATAAATCTGCTGCCGTGCTGAATAAACTCGTTGCTCCCGCAACGCGGACATATCATGACATTCATATAAGCTCCTTGGCCAACGTGGTGAGTCGCTTCCTCTATACCCTGCATTCCTGTGATGCATGTGCATCACGAAAGACTGCCGTAGTCTGGGAAATGTCGCTTTCAACGAATTATTACTCATGAATCGTCTATGCGTAGCTTGTATTTCCAAGACCAGTTACTCACTGTAGTCGCCAGTCGTTATTGGTTTGGACCGATTATCGCTCTATTCTTCGTTACCGGCTCCTGATCCGGGTATTCCCGGCGCTCATTGAAGCCCACAAGAGGGCACGTGAGATTCTGTCACCGAGAATGGTATTGCTACGGCGGATGACAGTCGAAGGGTTGACTATACCCTTGGCGCCCTCATCGGCATGCATGATGCGATGGCCGATGGTATCGATGTGCGAGGCTACCTTCATTGGTCCCTGCTTGATAATTACGGATGGGGGCCCATTCACACCGACGTTCGGCCTGATCGGCTAGGACAAGGAGACCTTTGAGCGCCATCCGAAACCATCATTGAATTGGCTGGGTTCCATCGCTAAGACGGGAGTCATGACCAGGTAGGATTTTACCTTCGTCGTGCCATGGGCGGGCATGTTCCAAGACCCGCAATTTTCAGGCGTGGCCTCTCATCGAAAAACAAGGCCCGAAATACGCAAGAATTCGGACCTCGTTGTGTCGCCTTACCCTTCATGTTACGAAGTTTGGTTCATTGCCCGTTGGCAGTTTTGCTGTACCGGTATACACCGATTTTGCTGTACCGGTATACACCGATTTTGCTGTACCGGTATACACCGATGGAATTATTGGAATCGTCGTTATCGGTAAGGGAGGCCTCTTTCGTCAAGGTGACGTTCGAATCATAATGTTCACGGAGGAATGTCAGCATTCTGTTGGCTGTGCTCTTATCTCCAATGAGTCGAACATCAGAACGATTAATGAGGTTGCCATACCGATGATCCTTATCAAGATCGTGTTTGTCGAGAATATAGTCGTCGGGTGCGGCGAATATCTCCCAACCACCGCGGGGGATGGTGTTGTCTTCGTATCGGCAAGTTTTGAAAGTTTCGAATACGCTGTGGCTTTTCACGTAAGCTTCATCGCAAACAACGTTAAGGATGAAGATCTGTTCAGGGTGACTTGACGCATATTGTCGGATATTGTCTTGGATGATGGATGTTTCGTCTGCATCTGCTTTGATGCTTTCAGCGTGGTTGACGGGAAATGCAAAGGCTAAGACGATGCAGATGACGCTGAGCAGAACGGTAAAAAATGACGGCAACCGTCTCGATGATGTGATGTTCCGCCGTCGTTGCCTGAGTCGGCTTGTCGGCAAAGCTGTATGAGGCAGTGAGAAGGGCGTACAGAGCGATGATATCGAGTGAGAAAGTGACCCGATCGAACATACGATTGCGCAGCGCAAGAGCAAGAAGAGTGGCTATGACGCAAAGGATGATGCCTGTCTGCAGAATGACGACTGAGCGGACGAATCGGGTCATATTGAGCGATATGAATGCGGCAAGCAGGGAAAGCGAAATAATCGCCATGACCGTGAGCAAAAGATTGCGTTTGTCAATGAGCAGAATGTTGGATAGCGAGTATTCCTGTACGAAGGCCGAGATTTTCTGGAAGGTATCAAGGCTGAATACACTTTTATCGCCGAACCACTAGGCGTAAAGCATATCGACATCATTATTGCTGAGATTGGGGGCAACGGTTTGAATGGTATTCGCATCGACGGATTGTGTATCAGTGATGGCACGACCGATCTTAAGCGCACGTGGAAGTTGCTGCCATCCAGGCGTGATGAGGTAAGCGGCCATACCGATTGCATATGCGAGGATTGCGGCGATGCCGGCGGCAATACCTCGAAGAATGGAAGGCATATGTCGTTCGTGGATGAGCACCCAGATTATAAAGGGAACGAACAAGATGAAGGTGGCGAATCCGGATTCGGGGCGTAGGCTCGTACCTAGGAAGACCAGGAAGAAACCCGCAACGTCTTGTCCCGTTATATGCGGTATTTGCTTGCTGAGCGCGTTGACGACGAGCAACGAAAGACCGGATGCCGTGACGACAAAGGCAACGGCTGTGTAGTTCAAGTATGTGGTCAAGAACGACTCGCATGCTATGAGCATGGCCGTGTGGGAAACTCTGATGGATGGTCTGTCGGTTCCTTTGGATACGAGATGGAGCATCGCTGCAGTGGAGAGAACTATGAGCAGCAACTGGCAGAGTGCGAACACCGGCAAACTGGGGAATATCTTGCCTAGTATTCCGAGAGGTACGCTGATGGGGGCGAGCGTATACAGCATGAGGTATGACGTTTGCTCGTAATAGACGCCTTCCGGGTACATGGCCTGTATGGCGTCATCAATTGTGGAAAAGGCCGGCATCGCAAATATGCAGATGAGCAACACCGGAATGAACGCGATGAACAGACATGTGAGGATGTTCCATTTGCGTGTAAGGAACTTGATGAGATGAGGGAATTGGGTGGTGTTGGCGTTCTTAAAGGGATGTATCGCTGCGGATTCGTGTTGTGCGTTCGGTTGTTGTTCCATGGCTGTTTTCTTGGTTTCGTGTGGCGTAGATGTCGAATCGTCTGTGCTTGTTGCGATTGATGATGGGAATGTGCATCTGTGAGCTGCACAGAGCGGTGTCATTTATAGTCTTTGTTGAATGTTGTATCTTGGCCTGTGTTTGGTTTCGAGGTAGATTTTGCCGATGTATTCGCCAAGGACGCCAAGGCTGAGCATGAGCATACCGCCGATAAGCCAGAGACTGCACATGATGGATGCCCATCCTGCGGTGGAGTTGCCGGTGAAAAGTGATATGAGTGTGTAAACAAGCATGACGATTCCGGCGAGGGTGGACAGCAATCCCGCGCCAGTGACAAATTTGAGGGGTTTGGCGGAAAAGCTGGTGATGCCTTGGATGGCGAAGGAGATCATTTTCTTCAACGGATACTTACTCTCGCCGGCGGCGCGTTCGCCACGCTTGTATTCCACAACGGCGGTGGTGAATCCCAAGTCGGGAACGATACCGCGCAGGAATAGATTGACCTCGTGATATTGGGAAAGTGCTTCCAAGGCTTGACGGTCCATGAGCCTGTAGTCCGCGTGGTCTCGGATGGTCTCGGCTCCCATCCATGCCTGGACGGAGTAAAAAGCCTCGGCGGTGGTGCGTTTGAACCAAGTGTCCTTGTCGCGGCTGGATCGCACGCCGTAAACGATTTGCGCGCCTTTGGCATGCTCATCGAGCATGCGGTCGAGGGCGTCGACGTCATCTTGCAAATCGGCATCCATACTTGCGGCAACGTCGCAGCCTTGTTCGAGGGCGGTCATGAGACCCGCCAGAAGTGCGTTCTGGTGACCGCGGTTGGGCAAGCCTGATGCCATGGAAAAGCGTGGGATTATCACGGTGGAGACCTTCAATGACCTGCCAGGTATGGTCTTGGGACCCGTCGTCGACAAACAGGATGCGACTGGACTGCGAAATCATCTTCGCGTCAATCAGGGAACCCATCTTGCGTTCCAATATGGGCGTGGTTATGGGCAGTTGTTCCTGTTCGCGGTAGCAGGGAATCACCAAGAACAGAACCAGTGGCTTTCTCACCTGTGACACCTCATCTGGGATTTGGGAATGGGTCGGATCTGCATGCCTGACACGCGTGCCATTGCTTTCCATGCTTTGATTGTTCCCATTCATGATTCTCTCCTAGTCCGTTCTCCCGAGTGGAATTCTACTATAGGGGGTAATACGGGGCGTATGATCCAGCATTGTTCCGAATGAGAACGGACGATTTTGCGGGCATGGCGATGATAATGTCGCTTCATGCTGGGGTGGGAACTTCTTTTCATGTCACTATGTGATTACCGCTCCTGCAAGGATCTGATCGAACGGAATGAAACACCACTTTTGCCGATTTGCATAAGAGCCAGCCTCATCATGAAATATCAGTAGGGTGGCGTGGTGATGGGGAGCTGTAGAATCGGGGCATGACTGAAGAGACCTTTACTCCCAAGAACATCATCGTGACCGGTGGCTGCGGCTTCATCGGATCGAACTTCGTACATTAC
>ERZ1034980.1067-NODE-1067-length-17193-cov-7.499183_pt1 | contig 17193 bp, 16 predicted proteins | sample MGYA00520622_ERZ1034980 | MGnify/ENA primary metagenome ERZ1034980 (study PRJEB33766, sample SAMN09781791) | gut metagenome | biome: gut microbiome | host: Homo sapiens | place: Madagascar | study: EMG produced TPA metagenomics assembly of the PRJNA485056 data...
ATATTCTTTACTGTCAACGTCTTCTACTAACAGCATCTCTTTTGCCCCTTCATACGGTAATTCATAAATCGCAGTTGCCATATAAGAAACTGCAGAAGTTCTTGCGATCTCCATAACTACAATCTTTAGCATCACTCCGCCGGACATCACATAAAACCATATCTCACGCATATGCTGTGACTTTGCAATTGGTGTTGCTATTGCTGCAATAATTATGATTGCAGCTCCGATACATCCGACGATGTTTGGAACGCTCACAAGTGAAAATATTCCAGGATTACAGCTTCCGTCTATCGTATACTGAATTGTTTTATCCAGTCCGTCTCTTGCGGCTGCAAAGCAGCATATAACAAGACCATATACCAAAACAAACAGACTCCTTCTGCCCCAGTAATTAATGTTGCTTCTGCTACTGATTGAATATACAACAAACCCGACCAGCGATAAAATCATAAGTGTAGTAACTGTTGTTACCATATTTCCAAAATAAAGTTTCATCTGTTTTTCCTCCTGTTAATACACACTTTTATACCACTCAGTAACTGCCTTCAAATTCTGTAAAGATACTCGTTTTCTCACCTTTGCCATTTTCATTAAGAAGCAGCACAAAATCCAGTTCTGGAACAAATGCCGGATCATTTCGGAGCTGATGCAATACATAATGTTCAAGGCATCCTGGACGATACTCATTCCAAAAACTTTCTCTTACCAAATTTTCTACTTTCTGTTGTTCTTCCTTTTTCTCTAAACGAATCATAATATTACTGTTTCATTTCTTCTACAATTTTATCTAACATATGTTCAAACTGACATTTTGCTTTCGCCTTATCTGCTGATCCATCATATACGCTATAATAAAAAAACATATTTGCATAAAATTTAACTGCATTCTCCTCCGGATTTTTTATTTCCATGTTTTTGAACAGGTCCTTCACGTATTCTGCCGGTCCGGATACCAGATATTGCTGATATAAATTCTGCATCTCTTCACTGCGAAACTGCTCTATTGTCAGCATTTTTCGAAACGATGATGCAAAATCATCCTCTGTCCAGTATTCAAACATAGACTTGCTGTATTCCACAAAATCATCCAATGATACGTTCTGGTATTCTTCCGGTATCTTTTCAATACTCTCTTCTGGCACTTCATTCTCTCTGGCCTGCTCACCGTCCTGCTGCTCCATACGCTGCACAATACAGTCAAAAATATCTCTTTTGCTTTTGTAATGACGATACAATGCCCCTTTTGTCATATCAAGCTCTCCTGCTATCTGGCTGACTGAGACAGCCTCATAACCATCTCTGGCAAACAGATGCAGTGCCACAATCAATATCTCTTCTTTTCTATTACTCACGCTGATAACCTCCAATCCAAAAAATAAACGACCGTTTACATCTTTATAATAGTAAACGGTCGTTTATTTGTCAAGACTTTTCTTTTTTACTTACATTATCTCTTTTTATAAATCAACAACTCTGGATTTTCACCATCTTTCTCATATGTACATACCAGAATAAAATCCATACTTGCCAAAATGCCGAAACACCTGTCTCCTCCAAATTCAGACTCCAATTGATTCCCCAGATAGGTTTTCTGATCATCAAGGAATTTCACCTTTTGTCCATTCGGCAGAGTATATTCCAGATTCACATATTTCCCCACAAGTGCATTTAGTTTGTCTACCCTTGGAAGTCCGTCTATATGCAGATCATTAATTTCATTTATCAATTGCATTTTAAACTCTTCAAACTGCCCATTGTCACTAAGTTCCCCATACCTTTTCCAGTAATCTAACTTTGGAAGCATTTCTTTCAAATAAGAACGTGCCTGTTCTTCGGTAAAGTTTTCATTTACCATGTTCTTTACACACACATCAATCAATTCATCCATATCGTTATATGTGTATGTTCCATCTGCATAGCACCATTTACAATACTCCTCATTTAATGTGCCATCTTTATCACGTCCCAATATGGAATCATCATCAATTGGCATCCATTTTATCTGCCAGCTCGTCCTGTGACATTCCTCTTTCAGTACGAAGTTTCAAAATAATATTTTTCGTTTCCATAGTCGTCACCTCCGTTATCTTTATCATATCGATAAATCCGAAGTCTGAAAAGCAACCTGCTGTTGCCATAAGCTATCTATATGATTTAGTTATCTCTCTTTGGTCATGACTCTTTTACACTAGGAATTTGTCTTACTTTTTCGCATCTTTTGTTTCCGCTTAAGTCACTACACAAATAAGATCTGCCGTGCTGCTTGCCCCAGCAACATCACTTACAAGATGGAAGAAAGACCTAATTCACAGTAGCATTTCGTTCGAGATACTCCGCAAACGCTTTCAACACCTTAAGCAACGGCTCCGGCAAATGCTTATAGCACTCTTCCTTCAGCTCGACAGGAACACCATAGAAGCCTTCTGCGATGCCGCCAGCAATAGCTGTCAGTGTATCACAATCACCACCAAGGGATACCGCAGTGCGAATAACATCCTCAAAACTATCTCCCTCCAGGAAAGCCGTGATGGCCTCCGGCACAGTTTCCATGCAGGTTTCTGTATGAAAATATCCGGGTCTGATTTCGTCGCAAGTACGATTCAATTCATAACCAAATTCATATTCCATATATTCCTTAATTTCTGTCTTGCTATGTCCTGTCCTTGCCAGAAAAATAGCACTGGCAGTTGCTTCAGCACCCTTGATTCCTTCCGGATGATTGTGGGTAACTTCAGCTGAAAGCCTTGCTACGTGTCTGACAGCATCGATATTGTTATATAACCACGCAACTGAAGAAACACGCATTGCAGAGCCATTACCAAAACTATTGTAAGCCTTGCACTCTGGATTACGAAGCCATTGTCGGAACATTCCTCCGTACCCGGCATTCGGATACATCTTTCCAAATTGACGCATACGATTAGCCAAATTTTGCAAAATCCAATCATCTGAAGCACTCGGCTGTGCATCAAGAAAAGTCAGACCGACAGCCAAAGTCATTACGGTATCATCCGTATAGGTGGATTTGCGAGAGAATAAAGGGAACTCTTTACTCTTGTTACCACGGTCAAATTCATAAGGACTACCAATGATATCACCTAAGATTGCTCCAATCATCTCTTTCCACCTCTCTTCTTGTAATCCGCATCAATCTTCTTTTTCCAATCAGCAGACAATGGTGCTGCGCTCGTTCTTACGCTGGTAATTGCCTCGCTGATGACTTCATAGTTGAGTACTGTTCCAACCTCATCACAGTGATAGTTTGCGGCCATAGATTCATCGATACCAAATCTTTTGGCTTCAGCTGCCGCATCAATGTTTGCACCGAGGAAAAGGAACTCCCAACCATAACGTTCCTTCTGACGCTCAATCATATGGCGCACCTTATCGTAGGTGTAATGATGGCTGGCATTTTCCATACTATCAGTTGTGATGATAAAGAGGGTCTTTTCCGGCACATCTTCTTTGCGGGCATACTTATGAACATTTCCAATATGGTGGATTGCACCTCCAACCGCATCGAGAAGTGCAGTGCAGCCACGCACGAAATATTCCTTGTCTGTAAGATTCGGTACATCAGCAATAACAACACGGTCATGAATAACCTCTGTTTCGTTGTCAAACAGCACGGTGGATACCACGGCATCACCTGGTTCCTTACGCTGCTTTTCCAACATAGAATTAAAACCTCCGATAGTATCCTTTTCCAGTCCCGACATGGAACCGCTACGGTCTAAGATAAATACAAGTTCTGTCATTTTGAAATCCTCCTTTTTTTATTGTGATTTCATTATAAGAAAAACAGGAGAATGAATGGTCGCATGGTATGCGACATTTTTCAGAAGCCTGTATAACAGAACAATACATCTGCAGTTATTCAAAAAAAGAAGCGCTCATACAAGCACTTCTCCTATATCACCATCTGAAACACAAGTACCATCAACGGCATTGTAATGATTGCAAATATTGTAGTAATTACATTAATCGCACTCGCATACTGCGAATCATTTCCGTATACCTGACACATCTGTGTGACAGTTGAAGCAGACGGTGTAATAACAGAAAGAAATACAATCAGAAGAATCTTTGTACTATCCTGTCCCCAGGTCGCCAGTCCACTTATTTTCAGTATCAGAAGCGCAATCAGCGGAATTATGATCAGTCTCACAAATGCAATCCCATAGACTCTTCCACGTGAAAATATCTCTTTCAAATTCATTCCTGCGATCAGCATACCTGTAACAATCATGCTGGCTGGTCCGATCATGGAACCTACAGAACTAAGCGTATGGTTGACCAGTTCCGGAAGACGTATTCTGGTAACGAAAAGCACTACTCCCAGAAATACTGAGATCATGTTGATATTTAACACAATCTTTTTCCAGTCTGTTTTTTCTTCTTTCCCAAGCACGCTTTTACAGTGCGTCCAGATAAACACAAGCTGAACACACATAGCCACACATCCATATAACACCCATTTTTCGCCCAGCACATAAGTTACAATCGGCACGATCAGATTTCCCGTATTCGAATAGTAAATGGATGTTGTCTCTACTTCATTCATATGGAATACTCTTCCAATTCCCCAGACAATCAAAAGCAGCAATACCTGTAACAACACGGATGCCACAAGTGCCAGAAACAGCCCTTTTACTTTATCATCTGTATACTCCACCTGAAATGCATTGATAATCACACATGGGATGATCAGATACAATACAATTTTAGAAATTACCTTACTGTCTTCATCTTTCAAGAGTCCTGTCTTCACAATGACATATCCCATGAAGATCATCAGAAAAAGTTCCAGGATCTGTTTCATCAATAATATGCTTATCTGCATGTTTGCCTCTTTTCTTGACTTTCTTTTACTCTTTTCTACTTAACCCGATTCATTATAGAGGCTTTTCTGAATGAATACAATTGACGAAAAACACAAAAAAATACATCAGATGCTGATTAATGTGCAACATCTGATGTACAATCTACCAATCTATTATTTTTCTTACGGAAAGATTCCCTTGATTTCTTCTGCATATACTAATTTCCGCAGAGCCACAATCCAGGTTATACCTGATGAACAAATCGCAGAAAAGCTTCTTTTCCCTCTTCATCTCTGCTGTATACGCCAGCCTGTTCAAGTACTTTTGCAAATATCAGTCCAGTCTCTTCCTGAACAATCGTCCATGCATTATCTTCTGTAATATCATAGCGAGCAGCAATATCATTCGCCCATTCCGCATGTACAGCTGTCAGCGGGTCTTTCGTCATATCTTCGCCCGATACAAGCTTATCCGCTACTGCTGCCAATTCTGTCTTAAGCCTGCCAGGAAGGATTGCCAGCCCCATCACCTCAATCAGACCAATATTCTCTTTTTTGATATGATGAAGCTCTGCATGTGGATGATACACTCCTAATGGATGCTCCGGTGTAGTCAGATTGTTCCTTAATACCAGGTCAAGTTCAAAGTCTTCACCACGACGTCTTGCGATTGGAGTAATCGTATTGTGTGGTTCACCGTCTGTCTCTGCCAGGATCATTGCCTTCTCATCTGTATATCCGCGCCAGCTGAGAAGGATTCTGTCTGCCAGTTCTACCAGGCGCTCCGGAGCTTTCGCTGTAAGTCTTATAACGGACATTGGCCATTTCACAATTCCTGCCCTGACATCCTTATACCCATCAAAAATTATATCTGTCTCAATCGGCGCCCTCTCCATGGCAAATGTATAATGTCCTCCCTGGAAGTGATCATGTGCCAGAATAGAGCCACCTACAATAGGGAGATCCGCATTTGATCCCACAAAATAATGTGGAAACTGTCTTACGAAATCTAAAAGTTTCGCGAAACAAGCGCGGTCAATCTTCATCGGCGTGTGTTTCTCATTAAAGCAAATGCAATGTTCGTTATAATATACATATGGCGAATACTGCAGATACCAGGCTGTCCCATTAATCTCTATCGGAACGATACGATGATTCTGACGTGCCGGAAAATTCAGCCTTCCCGGATATCCTACATTCTCAACGCAAAGCATACATTTCGGATAATCTGATGCAGGCTGCATCCTCGCAGCTGCTATAGCTTTTGGATCTTTCTCCGGCTTAGACAGATTAATCGATATATCCAGATCACCATACTCTGTAGCTGTCTTCCACCGGATGTCTTTTGCCACACGGTCTTTTCGAATATAATTTGTGTCCTGACTGAACTGATAATACCAGTCTGTCGCTTTCTGTGAAGATTCTTTCCGAAGCATCGCAAATCGGTCCATCACTTGCGACGGACGTGGAGTCAGGCACCCCATCAGCTTCGTATCCAGCAGATCCCGATATACAACCGAATTCTCTGTCAGTACTCCTCGCTCATATGCATCATCTAACAATACATCCAGAAGCTCTGTCAGATTTATTGTCTCATTTTCCTGCAGTTCTTCTAGTGAATAGGTATCTATTTCCAATACATCCAACAGGCTGTTCACTGCCCATATTTTTTCTTCCGGTCGAATCAATTCCTTATCCAACGCATACTCTGCCAGACCGGTAATAGCCTCATTTCTATTCATGACACGCCTCCTCTGTTTTCACCACATATTTTAAAGTACAATTCCGCCGGTCGGTCGTATATTCAACACGTGGCAGCATCCTTTTCTCAACATCAATTCCATTTTTTCACAGAATTCAGATACACTTTCCGTCGGAACAAATGCCTGGATTGTACCGGCAAATCCGCCTCCATGTACACGGCAGGCTCCCTTTCCATTCAATGCAATTTCTGCCGCTTCCAGTGCAATCGCCATATCCTGGGCTTCTACAGCTCCGGCAGGTGTAATATTCTGCAACAATTCCCAGGATGAACGTCCGGATTCTTTTACCAGCTGCAGGAATGCATCCCTGTCTCTTCGCTCCAGCGCATCTGCCTCTTCCACCGCTCTTCTGTCATCTGCATAAAAATGTAAGGCTCTGAGAACTGCCCTGTCTCCAACCGCTCTTCGAAGTTGCGGCATTGCTTTCAATACCTCTTCTTCCTGCACTTCACGAAGCACTTTTTTCCCAAAGAATGCAGCCACTTTTTCCATTTCCTGAGGAATAGATGCATACTCTCCGGTTAATGCCGCATGATCTGCGCCACAATCAACAATGCACAACGCAAGACCCAGTTCTTCCAGGTTCGCTGTAACTGAACGCACAATCGGTGCAGAAGGATCTGCAAAATCAATAGCCACTGCATCTCCCACAGAAGAAGCTGTCTGATCCATCAGCCCACTCGGTTTTCCAAAATACTGGTTTTCTGCCTTCTGTCCAATCTTTGCAAGCGTTACTGCATCCAGTTCATCCTGACAAAACAAATGATTGCCAGCCACTCCCAACAATATCTCACAAGCTGCTGAGGAAGACAGTCCCGAACCTGGCAGGACATTAGAAACAGCATACATATCAAATCCGCCTATTGTATATCCTGCTTTCGCGAGTTCTGCCATTACTCCCCGCACCAGAGATGCCGTTGTCTCTTTTTCCGCTTCCTGCTGCTTTAGATCTGACAGATCTACCGTCGTCATCGGCCAGCCCTCTGACTGGAAGTGAACAGTCTGAGTCCCATTCGGTGACACACATGCAAGGAAATCCAGATTCACTGCTGCCGCCAGAACATGTCCATGCTGATGATCCGTATGATTCCCACAGATTTCTGTACGTCCCGGAGCAGAACACAATGCTGCCAAAGTATCCTCTTTTACGCCAAATGTTTTTTCAAATCCATTCATGACTTCTGTCGCACGTGTCCTGTATGCGTTTATATCTTCACATCTGGTCTGTATCAATGACTGATCCATCTCCCCTTTCTTCAACATTTTATATAGATCATTCCAAGTTCTCATAGCTTTCGTTCTCCTCTTTCTTTTATTTTTTCAGAAAATGCTCACGGTTCGGATATTCCTCCCGGAACGCTGAAAGTGCTGCTCGTTGTAAAATGTAAAATTCCCTGTCCATATGAAACATGTGCGGAGTCTGAAATGCGATCGTGCTAATCTGCTCTGCAATTTTTTTAATCACTCCTTCATCCGACAACTGTCCCATACCAAAAACCAGTGAAGTAAACCCTCTTCCTTGACTGCTTACTTCCATGAATTTTAAAAACACATGTTTCAGTTCTTCCTGTAAGATTTCCCGGTATCTGTCCTCCTGTACTTCCGGACTATTCAGATACATATCTGCTGCGATCCTGGCAGCCTGTCGTTTCTTTTTCCCGCCAATATCAAGCGTACCGCCCTCAGCCAGATATTTTAACTCCATAAGATATCCAACATATGCGTCTTTCTTCGGTTTTTTTCTGCCATATCTGGCAATCCACAGCTTTTTTCGAAATGCATCCTCTTCTGTTGGATTACTCGCAATATTCTCTTTCAGTAATACCAGACGTTTATCTGCATCCATCTCCCGGTAAAATTCATCTGTCCACGTTTTATCCATTCGCTTTACTCCGATCATCTGTCTAAAAACTCCTCCACATTGCTGCTGTCCACCTGCTGATACTGCGATACATAATATCTGCCTTCCTTCAGTTCATTTCTCACCTGCTGTTCACCCTTGAACACTTCATATGCAAGCTTCGCAATCTGCAATGCCTGATCCTCTTTGTCGTTATACACGGTTCCCTGCATTTCCCCGTCTTTAATTGCTTCCAGTGCATCATCCAACCCATCGATACCGAAAATAACCGGTCTCTGAGAAGGTTCATATCCTGCCTTTCGGTAAGCTTCTACGGCTCCCAATGCCATTTCATCATTATTAGAAAGGATCAATTCAATCCCTTCTCCATATTGACTGATCAGACGGTTCATTCTGTTTTCTGCCTGCCCTCTGTTCCAGTCAGCAAACTGATAACTGAGCTTTTCAAGAGATATGCCCGCATCCAGCACTGTTCTGACAGAATAGTCCGTTCTGCTGATCGCATCCTGATGCCCCGCCTCTCCTTCCAGAAGCACATATTGTATCTTTCCATCCTGATTCTTATCTACTTCCGGATGATTCTTAATATACTCTGCTGCTGTCTCACCCTGCATGACACCTGACTGTTCAGCCTTGCATCCCACATAATACAGATATTCCCATTGCATCAGGTCTTCTTTAACCGGTTCCCGATTAAAGAAAACGATTGGGATATCATCTTGCTTTGCCAGTCGAATAATCTTTGCCGGAGCCGTTCTGTCTACCAGATTCACACACAGCACATCGCATCCGGCATCAATCATTTCTTCTATCGTTTCGTCCTGATTTTTCTGATCATTGTCTCCATTCTTAACAGAAACTATAACTTTCACATCTTTGGTACTCATAGCTTTCAGATCTTCTTTTAGCTTATCCGTCAGTGCATTAATAAATGGATCATCCTGTGTATATGTCACCACACCAACCCGAAGCACTTCCCTGTCTGTCTGTATCCTCTGGTTCTGCTGACATCCCGTAACAGCAAATGACATTGTGCTCACAAGAACCAGTATACTTTGTGCCATCCTGCCTTTTTTACTCATAAGAATACAACAACCTTTCCATATCATCATCCGAAAACAACTCTTCCCCATCAAGCTCTCTGACTCCTGTATTACAGCTTTCCAACTGGTAGAATCTGTGATTCAATTTTTCAGCAATTTCCTCTACGCTCTTATAACCAATCTCATACCCATCAAGAAGTACAATATCTGTAATATATCCATAATCCAACAATGCGATAGATTTAACACTGCTGCCAATACCGTATATTTCTGCTCCGTAATAAGTGCCGTTTTCCGCCTGTTCCCCAAGTTCAACCAACGCATCGGGATCCAGTACAACCAGCGCATCTACCTTCTCCTTCACACTCACCATTTCAGATGCCTTCTTTTCCTTTTGATTGTAATAGTACCAGGCAATCTCACAATCTGTGCCTTCCAGTGCATCATTCAGTCCTCTGACACCGTTGTCACTGATATCACTTTTTCTCCATCCAGCCACTACGCCAATTCGCCGTTGTCCATCTTCCTGCAAGTGCGCCGCCAATGTCTGACCAATTTCATAATAATCCGGCTTAATCACCGGCAGACCAGATGCTTTCTGTTCTTCATCATAGATATCTTCTGTGATCAGCAATATCGGTATGTCTGTACACTCATTCTCCAGCATTTCCTTTGTCTCACTTCCGGGCGACGGACATATAATAAATGCATCTACCTGATTATCCAACTGTTCTCTGATTGCTTCCCGCTCAACATTAGCATCCTCAATCTCATCTGTATTACAAATAATAAGATGAATCTTATTCAGACTTGCTGACTGTTTCATTCCTTCAATCAATGCATCCCAACGTTGATCTCCTGACTCCGGGAGAATGATTGCCACCCTTGGTTCTTCGACATTCTGATTAAATATCTTATATACAAAAAACAGCGTTAAAACAAAAAGAATCACCTCTGCTGCCATAAATCTGAATTTACTCTTCTTCATCCGGCATCCTCCTCTGTCCATATGTTTGCTTTTCTAATTGTTCCGCATTTTCTTTTGTATAAGGAATAGCCGGAATATGAATCACAACTTTCGTCCCTTCATCCAACTCACTGTATACTTCCAGTCCATATTCCGGACCAAACATAAGACTGATTCTGGAATGAACATTGATCACCCCTACCCCAGAACCATGTTTTGGAACTTTACTGTTATCTGTCAGAATATTACTCCTTATGTCTTCCGGCATACCCATTCCATTATCCTCTATACTGATGTAAATATCTTCACCTTTCTTCTCTCCACGTATAAGGATCTGACCATCATCATCCTCATCCATATTACCTACTCCATAATATATTGCATTTTCCAGAAGCGGTTGAATCACCAGTTTTACAATACAGTAATTTTTAATCTCTTCATCTATCAGAAACTCTACCTTAAATCGTTCTTTATAGCGTACACGCTGAATATTCATATAACTTCTGCTGTGCTGCAATTCGTCTCCAATAGAGATAATCGTCTTTCCCCTGGATAAACTTACACGAAGAAGTTTTGCAAGCTCTGAGATCATCACAACCGCTTCTTTATTTCTCTGCGCCTCGATCATCCAGGTGATTGATTCCAATGTGTTATAGAGAAAATGTGGGTTAATCTGACTCTGAAGTGCATCCAGCTCACTTTTTCGTCTTTCTGTTTGCTGTTGAATAATCTCTTTCATCAGCGCTTCAATTTGTTCATATGATTTCTGTACCGAATATCCCAGATGACGAATTTCTGCCGATCCACCGATATAAATATCTGGCATTGCTCCGGCTTCATATGCCTTAACAGATTCATCTAACTCTCTGATCGGTCTGGATATCTTTCTGGAAATAAAACGGTTAACCTGAAGCAGCATCATCACCAGAATGAGAATTGTTGTAATAATGTAATATCGGAATTTATTAATACTGGTTTCCTGCACACTCTCCGGCACCACACCGATCAGCTTCCAGCCCGTATACGCAACGCTTCCCACTACTATATTCTCTTTCTGTCCGTCCGTCTTCATCTCATAGATTCCATCCTCATAAGATGCCGCTTTATTATTCTTTTCCTTAAAAAGTCCCCTGTTAATCTCCGTCCACCGGGGATGATAAATAATCTCTCCATCTCTGCTGCACAGATAATAATAGATTCCACTCGATGTCTCATTGATCCGCTCCAGCATATCTTCAAGTACCGAATATTTCATATCCACAAGCAACACACCGCTGCCTGATGTACTGCCATCATTAATATCCACCGAACGACTCAATGACACCACCCGATGATAGCGAAATGTTCCGTCATCAAACAGATTCTGAACATGAGGTGTGGAAAAGTGAATATTTTCTATCTCAGATCTGGCGTCCTGGTACCATTTCTGGTCGGCAACTTTAACATTATCCTTAACTGTCGCCACTGGTTCTGACTCAATCAGCATCCCATCATATCCATACAGGGCAAGGCTCTGAATCTTATCTACATTCGTTTCATACAGCATACTGAAATGCCTGGTAAATTCCTGACTGGAAATATCATATTCCTGCACAATATTATAATTTGCTGCATCCGAAATCTGTCGAAGATCCAGAAGTGATGAATTCAATCTGTCTATTGTACTTTCTACCGTCATTTCTGTATTCGCCACTGCGCTCTTATCCGATGCCAGTTTAAAACGATGATACAGCAGAAAACCCATAACCGTAACTGTTACAAGAGACAATGTCATCAGTACAGACAGAATAATCGACTGTATATTAAATTTGGCAAAGGTTTTCCTTATTCCGGAATCGTTCTTTATATCTTTCATTCTGTTCTGCCCTCATAGCCAGCTTATTTTTGCAGATACTTTGTTCTGTACTTGGACGGAGATACTCCGAATCTCTTTTTAAACACATAACTGAAATAATTAGCATCCGGATATCCGACTTTCTCCGCAATCGTATAACTCTTATCATTCGTATTTACCATCAGATCTGCCGCAATGTCCATTCTGTAATCTGTCAGATATGTAATAAATGGCTTGCCTGTCTCCTTTTTAAACACCGAGGAAAAATAGGAATTAGATACCCCAAGTACCGAACACACTTCATCCAGTGATATTTCTGCTTCCATATAGCGATTCTTAACCAGATTCTGTGCCTCTGTTACAAGCCTTCTGGATGTACTGTTCCTTGCATTCTTTAGCATATCACTAATCGTCATGGACACTTCTATCAGCCATGCCGCAAGTGTACTTTCATCCATCTCCGGTACTTTTTCATAGTTGCTCTGCATATCTTTGGATATTCTGTTAAAATCTATTGAATTATTTACACAGAATCTATAAAAGCCACTCACAATCTCCATTGTTGCCAAACGATACTGTTCGATCGTATCTGCGTTTTTATGCAATATCTCAATTTCTTTTTTAACCGCCTTTTCAATCTTTTCCTGATTACCTACATGCACTGCCCGAAATAATTCCTGCATCCGGGTCTCTTCTGCCTGTATGGTCAGATTCTGTTCCTTCGGCACAATCTCTCCGATACTGATCGCACGTTTCGTTCCATACAGAACTCTGTAAGACACCGCTTCCCGTGCACCTTCATAAGAAAGATGGATATGAAACAGACTATCACTTGTTCTTCCTATTCCTGCAGTTACAACTGCTCCCATAATCCGATATGCCCATCTGCAGAACCGGTCACACGCATCTGTTAATTCCGCAATTTTCTCTTCCATCTCCAGTTCCACGATTAGGAGTGTATTCCCCAGATATATAAATTCCTGACATTTCCATTCTGTCGCCAGGCGCTCCTTGATTTCCCGTTCAACTGACATTGACAAAAGCACATGATCTACACCATCCGGCACATGAGTGCTGGATGTATGGAAGATCACACAGCAATACAGCGGACCCTGCATTTCCACTCGGTATGCAGAAAGAAATCTCTGATATTCCTGTTCGCTGATCCGACCTTCTATTAATGACACGAATAAATTTGAACGCAATGCAGGCAATACTTCCTTAAAATAATCTTCCAGCTTACGCACATTTAATTTTTCTTCACGCTCACGATCCAGGGTATCTTTCAACTTTGTCAGACCTGTGGATAATTCCGATGCATTGATCGGTTTCAGCATATATTCCTTAATCTCAAGGTGTACTGCTTCCTGCGCATATTCAAATTCATCAAACCCTGTACACAGCAGAATATAGATATTCGGATAGTCCTTATTCAATCTTCTTGCTAACTCCAGCCCATCCATATATGGCATCTTAATATCCGTCAACACCACATCCGGCTGAAGTTTTTCCACAAGTTCCAGTGCCTTCACTCCGTTTGTCGCACTGCCTACCACTTCAAATCCCAGTTCATCCCAATGGATTAATGCCTGCATCGCATCAATCACTTCCACTTCATCATCTACCAGGATCACTTTGTATTGTTCCATTCTAATACCCCTCTGTCACCCTCTGGACTTCTGTTATCATTATATCAGAAAATAATATGATACTAAACAATCATATCGTAAAAGCCGCCTTTTTCATCTCTATCCGACGAACAAAGGCGGCTTGCTTATTACTGTTTTTCTAATTATTTCTTCTGTACATATTTCAGACAGTCAAGCGTAACCGCTGCAAGAATAATAATTCCTTCAAAAATGAACTGAAGGTTGGTATCAATTCCAAGAATTGTCAAAGAGTATGTAAGTGATGTAAAGATCAGCACACCAGTTACTACACCTGAGATCTTACCGATACCACCGGTAAATGACACACCACCAACCACACAGGCTGCAATGGCATCCATATCCCATCCCTGTCCATAAGCTGCACTTCCTGAACCGATCATTCGGTTGCATTCCAGCCATGATCCACATCCATACAGAATACCAGCCAGAATGAATGCTCCCATTGTCACCTTGAATACAGAAATACCAGATACTGCTGCTGCCTCCGGATTTCCTCCTACTGCATACAGGTTCTTACCAAATGTTGTCTTATTCCAGATAAACCATACGACAAATACTGCTGCTGCAGCCCAAAGAATAATTGTCGGGAACTTACCAATCTGTGGAATAAAAATATTTGGAATAGCAGCATCAATTGCACCAAACGAAACACCCTTGGTAGCGTAAGTTACGAGTCCAAAGATGATCAGCATATTTGCCATCGTCGAAATGAACGGATGCATCTTAAACCTTGCCATAAAAAATCCGGCGATCATCGCAAACATAGTTGTAAGGAAAATACATGTAGCTAATGCCAGTAATGCTTTCTGCACAGGTGCCATAGCAGAAAAGTCAAAAACGTGACCAAACACACTACCTGTATTAATACCGTTATGCATAATGATCGTTGCTGTAACCATACCCATACCAACCATACGTCCTACAGAAAGGTCCGTACCTGTCAGAAGAATCAGTCCTGCAACACCAAGAGCCAGGAACATACGCGGCGATGCCTGCTGTAAAATGTTCAGAATATTGGTTACTGTAAGCAGCTGAGCATTTTTCACCATCGGTGTAATGATACACAATGCAATAAAAATCATAATGATAACAATATACAGACCGTTTTTGTACAGGAACTGAGATACATTAAACGAATATTTATAGTTTTCCCAACTCTGGATACGTTTCTGTGCAAACGTGAATTTAGACATTCTCAGAAGGTCGATCAGATGGAACTTATGCATAAATGCATCATGTCTTCTGTCTTTGATCTCCTGGATCCTGGATTCATGTGACATCTGAGCATCAAACAGTTTATTCTTATAATTATACTTTTCTGCTTTGATGTCTTCTGCATCTTTCAAACCATTCAGTCTCTGCTTATGTTCAGTCTGAAGATCCTGTTTCAGCTTATCATAATTACTGTTTTCTGCTTTCTTTTCTGCCTCACAGCTCTTTGCGACAATATCGTAATACTCACTATTGTAATGCTTGGCAAGATAACTTTCTGCTTCTGCAATCAACCTGGTGACTTCCTGCTTATTAGCATTTTCTACTGATTTTGCTTTTTCCAGTTCTTGTTTATACTCAGCAATAAGTTTTGCCTGTTCTTCTTTTGATAAATTCTTGTTTTCTTTCGCAATTGCAATACAATTGCTGATATTATTAACCTGATCGGTTCCGTCAACGCGAAGTGCGTCAATCTGATCCTGTATTTTACCAACGTATTCATCAATCGGCTGCAAAAGCTTTGCTTCTTCTTCAACCGAAAGAATTACACTGTTCTCTGCCATATTCACTGCTCCTCTCTATTATAAGTACATTGCACTGAGTCTCAATAATTCTTCCTGATCTGTCTCTTTGGTGTTAACGATTCCGGCCAGACGACCATTGGACATTACTCCAATACGGTTCGTAATTCCCAGAATCTCCGGCATCTCAGAAGAAACTACAATAATTGTTTTTCCCTGTTTTGCCATATTAATGATCAGTTCATAAATCTCATATTTTGCTCCTACATCGATTCCTCTGGTAGGATCATCCATCATAAATATACTCGGCGAACGTTCCAACCACTTTCCAAAGATAACCTTCTGCTGGTTTCCTCCGGAAAGACTTGAAATCATATCATCCGGTCCCATGCATTTTGTGCGCATGATTCGGATCTTTTCTGCAGTCGCACGTACCATACGATCATGTGACAATGCAATTCCATTCTTATAATGATTCATATTTGAAATAGTCGTATTAAAAGTAAGGTCACCTTTTAGGAACAGACCATTTGCCTTTCTTTCCTCCGTAATCAATGCAAATCCATGATCCATTGCCTCCCTTGGAGAATTGAAATTCATGATTTTACCATTGTATATTACATTACCTTCTGCTCTGGTACGCATTCCAAATATAGTTTCCAGGAGTTCGGTTCTTCCGGCACCAACCAGACCATAAAAACCAAAAATCTCACCTTTTCTAATATCAAACGAAATGTTCTGAAGCTTTGGTGCATATTTCGTCGAGAGGTTCTGTACAGAAAAAACTGTCTCTCCCGGTTCATTATCCACAGGTGGAAAACGGTTATCAAGAGAACGCCCAACCATGGCTGCGATCAGCTCATTCATATCTGTGTCCTTGCTATCTTTCGTCATAACCAGATTACCATCTCGCAATACTGATATCTCATCACAAATATCAAGTATCTCGTCCATTTTGTGAGAAATATAGATCAACGAAATTCCCTGTGCTTTCAATTGCCGCATCATCTTAAACAGCTTTTCCACTTCCGGTGCTGTCAGCGAAGATGTTGGCTCGTCCAGTACAATCACCTTTGAATTATAGGAAATCGCTTTTGCGATCTCACACATCTGACGCTGCGATACAGACATTTTCTTCATCGGCTGCGTCAGACTCACTGTAATTCCAAGCTTTCGGAACAACTTCGACGTTTCCTTTTTCATTCTTGCCTCGTCAACGATTCCGAATGAATTTTTCGGATATCGTCCAAGGAACATATTATCCACTACGCTTCTTTCCAGACACTGATTCAACTCCTGATGAACCATTGCCACCCCATTTTCAAGCGCATCCTTCGGACCCGAGAAATTAACTTCCCGTCCATCTAATATAATTGTCCCCTCATCTTTCTGATAAGTACCAAAGAGACATTTCATCATTGTCGATTTTCCGGCACCGTTTTCACCCATAAGTCCCATAATGGTCCCAGGTTTGACATTCAGGTTTATATGTTTCAG
>ERZ1034980.1068-NODE-1068-length-17187-cov-12.958849_pt1 | contig 17187 bp, 10 predicted proteins | sample MGYA00520622_ERZ1034980 | MGnify/ENA primary metagenome ERZ1034980 (study PRJEB33766, sample SAMN09781791) | gut metagenome | biome: gut microbiome | host: Homo sapiens | place: Madagascar | study: EMG produced TPA metagenomics assembly of the PRJNA485056 data...
GTTCGTCATGCTCGGCGCCTTCCTGCTGTGGTTCGGCTGGTTCGGCTTCAACGCAGGTTCCGCCTTCGCCGCCGACGGCACCGCCGGCTACGCCTGGGTTTCCACCTCTGCCGCAACCGCTGCCGCAATGCTTACCTGGGGCTTCACCGAGAAGATCCGTACCGGCCACTACACCGCTATGGGTGCCGCTTCCGGTATCGTCGCCGGTCTGGTCGCCATCACCCCGGCCGCCGATGTGGTCTCCCCGCTGTGGGCCATCGTGCTGGGCGGCATCGCGGGCGTGCTCACCTGCCTCGCCTGCGGCCTGAAGCTCAAGTTCGGCTATGACGATTCGCTTGATGTTGTCGGCGTCCACGGCGTCGGCGGCTTCACCGGCACCGTGCTCATCGGTTTCTTCGGTGAGGGCACCGGCCTGTTCGCTGGCGGTGATTGGCGTCAGCTGGTCGTGCAGCTGCTCGTGGCGATCGTGGCCATCATCTGGTCCGCCGTCATCACCGGCATCATCGCCTTCGCTCTGGAGAAGACCATCGGCTGGCGCGTCACCGAAGCCCAGGAAGTCGGCGGCATCGATCTTGCCGACCAGGGCGAACGTGCTTACGATTTTGCTGGTACCGCAAGCTCTGTTCTCAAGGAGGTGAAGTGAGATGAAGCTCATTACCGCTATCATCCAGCCGCATAAGCTTGACGATGTCAAGGAAGCCCTCGCTGCCGCAGGCGTGCACGGTCTGACCGTGTCCGAAGCCAACGGTTACGGCCGTCAGCGTGGCCACACCGAGGTCTATCGTGGCGCCGAATACACTGTGGACCTGATTCCGAAGATCCGCATCGAGGTGCTGGCCGATGACGCCGACGCCGAGACGCTGGTCGGTGTGATCGTCAAGTCCGCCGGCTCCGGCACCATCGGTGACGGCAAGGTGTGGGTTGCACCGCTCGACTCGGTGACCCGCGTGCGCACCGGCGAGACTGGCTCGGCTGCCATCTGATCCGCATCGGTTCGGATAGGCCGTATTAAAGACCCCCGGGTTATTCTCGGGTTATCAATAAGACAGATCCCCGTACGTGCTATGTGCCGTGCGGGGATTTTCGTTTCCCTCCATCCTCCTTCTGATGGCGAGACGCCGTACGGGGCGCGGCGGAGGGGCGCAATCGTCAAAAGGACTTGCACTATGACTTCTGCAGTCGATGGTCTCAAGCAACGTTTCATGGCCATGAGCCAGCCGGATGCCGACGGCGTGTACCGCGATGGTGCGGCGAAACGCAAGGCCCGTACCGATCTGGCCATGGCTTGCCTCAAACAGCTCTGGCAGGAGGCTCTCGATGCGGTCTCCTTCGAAGTGCCCGCCACTGGCATCGGCCTTGGCGCGGTCGGCTCGTTGGCTCGCGGTCAGGTTGGACCGGGCTCCGACCTTGATCTGGTGGTCATTTATGAACCGCACGCCCTGACCGATCGGCAACTCAACGAGCTCGCCAACAAACTGTGGTACCCGATTTGGGATTCAGGGCTTGACCTCGACCAGTCCGTCCGCACCCGCACCCAATGCGAGGCCGTCACTGACCATGATCTGCCTGCGGCCATGGGATGGCTTGACGTGGTGCCGATTGCGGGAGATACGCAGCTCATCGAAACCACGGCCACCTCCATTCTCGAACGATGGCGCAAGGCCGCCCGCAAGCGTTTGCCGGAACTGCTCGGTTCCGCTACGTCCCGACTCAACGAATTCGGCCGTATGGCCTACATCAACCAACCCGATATCAAGGAGGCCCGTGGTGGTCTGCGCGATTCGGTGCTGGTCGCGGCGCTTGCCGCCTCCTGGCTGGCCGATCGTCCGCACGGCCGGTACGACGATGCCGTCGAACGTCTGCTCGACGTGCGCGACTGCATTCATCTGGTCGCCAACAAAGACACGAACATGCTGCTTTCGCCCTATCAGGCCAAGGTGTCCGCAATGCTGGGCCTTGCCGACCCGACGTTGCCGGATGGCGAACGCGAAGCCAAGTCGATCGACGATCTGCAGACGCTGCTTGCCCGGGTCGGTCGCCAAATCGCGTTTTCCTTGGATTCCACCGCCTCGCGAGCCGAGCATTCCCTCACCCATGAGAAGCCGAGATTCGCTTTCTTCCAGGTGTTCCAGCCACGCGGCGGCGGCAGGCGGCAGGCGCCGACCTTCGATGTGATCGCCCCCGGCGTGGCCAAGCATGAGGAGGAGATCGTGCTGGCCCCCGGTGCCGATCCGAAGACCGACGCGAAACTCGCGTTGCGTGTTGCCGTCGCATCCGCCGAGTTCGGGCTGCCGATCGCACCTGGCACGTTGCAGAATCTCAGGAACTGCCCCATTCGCGACCGTGATTGGGATGAGGAATCCCGCAAGCTGTTCGTGCGCCTGCTCGCCACCGGCCCGGAACTGCTCAACGTGTGGGAGGAGATCGATTTCGTGGACATTCCCGGCCGTTGGATTCCCGAATGGCTGGGCGTGCGCAACCGCCCAAGCGCTTCGGCCGCGCACCGATACACCATCGACCGTCATATGGTTGAGGTGACCACGCGCCTTGGTCGCGAAACCCCACGCGGCAACCGGTATGACGACAGGCATTACACGGCCCTGCTGCTGGCCGGCATCCTGCATGACATCGGCAAGCGCCCGGGTGTTACGAACCATGCGTCCGAGGGTGCGCGTCATGCCTCCACGGTGCTTAAGCGCATGGGTTTCGACCGTGACATCATCTGGTGGGTCACGTTGCTGGTCCGTGAGCATCTGACGCTCTCGGAATTCGCGACCGGGCAGAATCCCAACGATCCGACGGTCGGCGACGAACTGGCCTCTCGCATAGATCATGATCCGGTGCTGCTCGACATGCTGTTCGACCTGACCCGCGCCGACGGCTCCTCGCTCGGCGCCACTTCGGGCGAGACCATTTCCAAACAGTACGGTTGGAGCAAGTGGCGCGAATCGCTTGTGCGCAACATGTACAACGCCACCCGCTACCACATGTGAGCCGGCAGTTTCCGCGCCGTCGCGATTCTTGATTCGAACATGACGTTTCATGGCGAAGGCTTTCGTGCGTTTCGCCGTGAAACGTCGTTCAACGCCGATTCACCAAAATGTGGGGAACATAGCACCTTCCGTTCACTTCGGCAAATCGGCCGCTGACGCACTCTCCAGATCCGGTGGATTGTCCCCAAGTTATCCACTCAGTTGTCCCCATGTTGTGGAAAACCATGCCGCTTGTCCACGTAGTTATCCCCAAAATGTGCATAACTCGCTGATTTTCGGATTCGTTATCCACAATACCCCTTGCATAGCGTGTCGCGGCCCCATCAGGCATGGAGACAAGGGAAACGAAAGCGCGCGCCATCCACACGCAATCGAACATGGGGAGATTCGGACGCAATCCATCCACACCACCGTTCGTGACTATGCACAGGTATTATGGTTTTCCTCGGTATCGAATCGATACCGAGGAAGCACTGATGATTGCGGTTGGTGAGCATGGCAGAAGAGACTACTTGGAACGGCGCCCCTGCACAGGGTCGGCGAAACGGCGGATTCACGCCGAGCGGAGGCAACGGCTTCAGCGGCGGCAATGCCGTACGCGACATGATTTTCGACCGCATCCCACCGCACGACGATGACGCGGAAATGGCCGTGCTCGGCGGCATGCTGATGAGCAAGGACGCCATCGGCGAAGTCTCCCAGACCATCGACGTCACCGATTTCTACCAGCCGCGCAACCAGACCGTCTACGAGGCGATCATCAGCCTGTTCGCCGCCTCGCAACCGGTCGACGCGGTGCTCGTGGCCAACCAGCTACTGAAAGACGGCGATCTCGAAAAAGTGGGGGGAAGCGACTATCTGCATAGTCTCGTCGCTTCCGTACCGACCGCCGCGAACGCGACGTTCTATGCCGACATCATCCATCAGCGCGCCATCCTGCGCAACGTGATCGCGGCCGGCACCAAAATCGCACAGCTCGGCTATACCGCGGAAGGCTCCCAAGCGGAAGACGTCGTCAATCTGGCGCAAGCCGAAGTCTATGAGATGTCCACCGGTAAAGTGCGACAGGATTATGCGGCCATCGGCCCGGTAATCGGCGACACCCTCGACCAGATCGAACGTCTGCAGAACGGTGAGGTCTCACGCGGCGTGCCGACCGGATTTCGTGACATCGACGATGTGACGCAGGGTCTGCAGCCGGGACAGATGATCGTCGTGGCGGGCCGACCGGCCATGGGCAAGTCCACGCTCGGCGTCGATTTCGCGCGTGCGGCGTCGCTGCACCACGGCATGACCACCGTCATCTTCAGCTTGGAAATGAGCAAAACCGAACTGGCGCAACGTATCATCGCCGCCGAAGCGAATATTCCGCTGGCCGCCATGCGCCGCGCCGACGATATCACGCCGGAACGCTGGAACATGCTCAACAATCTGCAGGACGCCCTGCAGAACGCGCCGCTGTTCATCGACGACAGTCCGAACATGAGCCTGATGGAGATCCGCGCGAAATGCCGCCGCCTCAAGCAGACGAACGATCTGAAACTCGTCGTGATCGACTACCTGCAGCTCATGACCTCCGGCAAGGCCGTGGAAAGCCGACAGCAGGAGGTGTCCGACTTTTCGCGTGCGCTGAAACTGCTCGCCAAAGAGCTTGAGGTGCCGGTGGTGGCGCTGAGCCAGCTGAACCGTGGCCCGGAAATGCGTAACGACAAGAAGCCGCAGCTGTCCGATCTTCGTGAATCCGGCTCCATCGAACAGGATGCCGATGTGGTGTTCCTCGTGCACAGGCCGGACTTCTACGACAAGGAGGACCGCCCGGGCGAGGCCGACATCATCATGGCGAAGCACCGTAACGGCCCGACCGACACGTTCCATCTGGCGTTCCTTGGCGCGTATTCGAAGTTCAAGGACATGCCGCAGGACTACCAGCAGGAGGTGTGATATGGCTTGGAACTCCTTTGCGACGCCATTGATCGGCAAGGCCGTTCGCGCGGCCTCCCGTCTCGCACATGGTGGCGGCAGCGCGTTCCCGGGCAAGATCGTCGAACGGATCGACCCCGGCTTTCTGGCACGTACGCTTGACCGCCTGCCGCTTGGCGTGGTGCTGGTCTCCGGCACGAACGGCAAGACGACCACCACGCGCATGGTGGCGAGCATGCTGGAATCGTTGGGATTGAAGGTATTCACGAACCCGACCGGCTCGAACTTCACACGTGGTGTGGTCTCGTCGCTGCTGAGTGAGGTCTCGCTTTCCGGCAAGCTGGATGCGGATATCGCGGTTTTGGAACTCGATGAGGCGTATGCCGTACATTTCGTCAGGCAGGTGCAGCCCGATTACTGTCTGCTGCTCAATGTGATGCGCGACCAGCTCGACCGCTTCGGCGAAATCGACAACACCGCACGATTGTTGAGCAAGGCCGCGGAAGCGACCACCGGAACCGTCGTACTCAATCGCGAGGATCCGCGCATCGCACGGCTTGCGGACGTCGTGCATGCCGAAGACGGTGTGGAAGTGCGCTATTTCGGTCTTGATGCGTCATTGCGCGGCTTCTTCCCGTCCGATGACGACATGCAGACGACCGTCGACACGGAAAGCGGGGAATCCGCGGCGAACGCAACCCACATCAATCCACCGCAGGATGTGGATAAGTCGGTTGCGTCATCCGTCGAGTCAACCGAAATCGCAGATGCCGCCGAACCATCGGCGGACGTGACGTTGCTCGCCGTCGGCGACCACCGCGCAAGTTTCGGCATCGACGGCAAAACCTACGAAACCGACGTCAGGCTGGAAGGCGTCTACAACCTGTATAACGCGGCGGCAGCGCTTGCCGTCGTGCGTGCCGTCGCCGCCGATGCGAACGCCATGTTCCTGCCATTCCTCGGTGCGGATGCCAACGACTCCGGGGATTCAGCCGTCGACTTCGCCACGCAGGCCGTCTATTCCACCGGCCCAATCGAGTCGCCGGAAGTCGACGTGCCGTCTGCCAAGACCCTGCGCAAGCTTGGTATTTCGCCGCGCATCGTAGATTTCGCACGGTCCACCACGCAGGCCATGATCGACGCGGCGGCGCAGGTCACGCCGGCATTCGGCCGCGGCGAAGTCATCGATGTGAACGGCTCTCCCGTGGAACTGCTGCTCGTCAAGAATCCCATGGGATTCCGCCTGTCGCTCGCCTCCTTCAAGCCGGAAGGCTGCGACACCATGATCTGCATCAACGACGAATATGCCGACGGTCGCGACATGAGCTGGCTGTGGGACGTGGACTTCACCTCCTTGCGCGGCACCGGTGTCAGGATGGTTTCCGGCGTACGCGCGTGGGACATGGCCCTGCGTCTCGAATACGATCAGGTGCCGGTCGAGGCCGTCAGCACCGAGCTCGAAGAGTCCGTCACGGCATTCGTAAACGCGAACCCCGGTACGCGCAAGCACATCTACTGCACATACACCGCCATGCTCAAGGTGCGCGCTGCCCTGGGTAGGATCGCCGACGTCTCCGACGCGGGCGTGGGCAAATAATAAGGGAGGGCGAGGAATATGAGTCAGGCAATCGACATCGTGTCGCTGTACCCGAAAGACATGAACATCTACGGCGACTCCGGCAACGTGCTCACCATCCAGCGGCGTCTCGCGCTATACGGCTACGAACCACACGTGCATGCCTACAATCAGGGCGACGAGTGGCCCGAGCACGTCGACATGATTCTCGGCGGCGGCGGCCAGGACACCGGTCAGAAGAAAATCATCGGCGACTTCTTCATGCGCGCCGATCTGCTGCGCTCACTTGCGGCCGACGGTATGCCGATGCTCATGATCTGCGGCCTGTACCAGTTGTTCGGCGAATATTTCGAGACGGTCGACGGCTCCCGGCTGGACGGCATCGGCGTGATCGGCGCCTATACGGTCGGTCGGGAAGTGCGTATGATCGGCAATCTGACCGAAACGTCCGACGACTTCGGCAAGATCGTCGGCTACGAAAACCATTCCGGCCAGACGTTCCTGCGTGAGGGGGTGCAGCCGCTCGGCCATGTCGAAGCGGACGGCACCGGCAACAACGGTGAGGATCATACCGAGGGAGCCCGTGTGAACAATGTGATCGGCACATACATGCACGGTTCGTTGCTACCGAAGAATCCGGCCATTGCGGACTTTCTGATTCGTACCGCGGTCGAGCGCCGCTACGGCACGTTCGATCCGGTCGCGGTCGGTCAGACCTCCGCACAGAAGGCTGCGCTGAACCGTATCAACGAGGTTGCGCAACGTGCGCGCCGCGTGGCTATGTCCCGCCCGCGCTAGGTGGCGGTCGGTCTGACGGTTCGGGCTGGTTCCTACGGAAGCTCGCTGGTTCCCACGAAAACCGGCTCATTTCCACGTGAAACCGCTCCGTTCCCACAAATACCAATCTATCTATGACACCCAGCCATCATAAACAGGCCAGTATTTGTGGAAATGGAGCGTTGCTTGCTAGAAATAGGCCGTAATCAGGAGGATTGGCCAGTTTCATTCAATGCGGGTGTGAAGAAAGTGCGATAGAGTGGTACCACCATCACCCAAGGGAGGTAATCATGGCTGATTTTGATTTTGGTGACGGCCTGCGCAAGGTTTTTCTCGCCGGCGTCGGTGCTCTGGCGACCACCGTTGAAAAGAGCCAGGAGATCGTAGACGATCTTGTCAAGAAAGGCGAGCTGACCGTGGAGCAGGGCAAGGCCCTCAACGCCGAACTCAAGCACAAGGTCCAGGAGGCCAAGGAAGCTTCGGAAGAGGCCAAGCCCGAAGCCGAAACGGAAACCAAGGCCGAGTAGCATTCGTTCGATTCGCCGTCTGCCGCGCATAGGCGCCCGGACGGCGAAGTCGTGTTGTGCGAGTGGTGATATGTCTGTGAATGCCCAGTCAGATAGATCGGATAATGCACGTCCGGAAAGCGTGGAACCGGTCACCCTGTCCGACCGAGTCAACGCGGTGATCAATCCCGCCGCCGACCCGTCGCCGGATGCGGCCGCGACGGCTGCCGCAAAGTCGGGGGTTTCGCAATCCCCGCAGTGGCAGACGTCCATCGAAACGATCGGACTGTTCGGGCCACGCAAGGACACATTTTCCACGCGCTATCATCTTACGCGGCGCGGCAAGCTGAAGCGACTGAAGCAGATTGCGCAGATCGCCAATCATTTTGATGTTCTGCATGGCCTGACGCCGGTCAAAATGCGGCTTATGCTGGAAGCGCTCGGACCGACGTTCGTGAAGGTCGGCCAGATTCTGTCGATGCGTTCCGAGATTCTGCCGCAGCCGTTCTGCGACGAGCTTGCCAAGTTGCGTGCCGATGCCGATCCGATGCCGTACAGTACGGTGTTGCAGGTGCTTGAAGACGAGTATGGTCGGCCGGTCGACGAGATCTTCGACCATATCGATGCCACGCCGCTTGGTTCGGCCAGCCTTGCACAGGTGCATCGTGCGAAGCTGACGTCGGGCGAAGACGTGGCCATCAAGGTGCAGCGTCCGGGCGTGCGCGAAACCATGGCGCAGGATGTGTCCATCATGCGTTCCATCGCCAAAGTGGCCACAAGGACCATGCACAGCGCACAGGTGGTGGACCTGTCCGGTGTGGTCGAAGAGCTGTGGGATACGTTCGAATCCGAAACCGACTTCTTGGTGGAAGCGAGGAACCTGAGCGAATTCAACCGTTTCTGCGAACGGTACAAGTACATGGATTGCCCGAAGCCATACATTGACCTGTGCACCGAGCATGTGGTCGTGATGGACTATGTGGAGGGCATCTCCGTCTCGCATCCCGACCAGTTGCTCGAGGCCGGCTACGATCTGAAGGAGATCGGCACCAAACTGGTCGACAACTATGCCACGCAGGTGCTTGACGAAGGCTTCTTCCATGCGGATCCGCACCCCGGCAACATCATGGTGAGCGGCGGGCGGATCGTGTTGCTCGACCTTGGCATGACCGGCCGGCTGAACGCGAAGACCCGCTCCGTGCTGAAGGATATGATCTTCGCGGTGGCCGAACAGGATTCGCCCGCGCTCGCCGACGGTCTGCTGCGTTTCGCCGGCGCGGAGGCCGATCCGGAGGATTACCCGGCGCTGCTTGCCGATTTGGATGTGATCGTCAAGGAATTCGGCACCGTTGATTTGGTGGAGCTCGATATTGCCGCGATGCTGACCGCGCTGACGCAGATGGCGCAGCGTCACGGCATCGAGGTGCCGAGTACCGTCACTACGGTCGGCCGTGCGCTGGTCACGTTGGAGGGATTGCTGGACGAGTTCATTCCCGACGTGAACATGATTCAGATTATTTCCGACCATATTGCGGCGAGTACGTCGAAGAAGGATTTCATCAAGGAGGAGACGAAGTCGCTGGCGATTGAAGGACATCAGGCGTTGCATAGCCTGCTTGCCGCCGCCAACGAGCTTAAGGTCGCCTCGCGTATGCTTACGCGCGGCCAGTTGCGTGTGAATATGGAGATGGTCGGTTCTCAGGAGCCGATTCACCTGCTTGCCAACATGGTGAACCGGTTGACGATGGCTCTGATTGTGGTCGGCCTGTTCATCGGTTCGTCGATTGTGTATTATGCGGGCATCAAGCCGGTGATTTTCGGCATCCCGATCGTAGGCTTCCTCGGGTACGTGATCGCCTTCATTCTTTCCGTCTGGATTGTCTTCGACATTTACTTCAAGGGCCGTAACTCAAAGAAGCGGTAAGCGGCCCTGCGCATTACCGTTCCCCATGCCTCCCCTGTCGGTGGCCTATGCCCCCGCTTCATCCCCTCCGAACGCTATTGTGTACCCCATGCGTCATGCCTGGTGGGCGTAGTGACCCACAAGTCGCGATCCCGTAGGAGGTGCCATATGGCCGAAGCCGAACCTTGGCGTCCTCTGCCGTTTGATGAGGTGATTGACATTTCGGCGGGTGAGGCGCGTAAGCGCCGGTTGCGCCGGCAGTTGCATGCATGGTATGCGTTTGTGATCACGCTGGTGATTGCCGCAATCAATATCGCCGGATTCCCCTACGTGCTGCAGTGGCGGGCCTCGTTGCGCACGGCGCAGACGGCCGATGCGGCCGCGCAGCATGTTGAGGGTTGGCCGTATCCGCAGGCCGAGGAGGCATTCGCTGCGGCGAAACGATATAACAGGAAGATCGCCGCTTCTGATCAGACCGTTCTTGGAGAGGCCGAAGACCCGTTCACCAGTACGGCGGGCGGCTCGCATGCCTCCGGCAAGGATTCGCTGGCCGCCAAAGATAGTGAGTATCAGTCGTTGCTGGATTCCGGCGACGGCGTGATGGGTACGATCCGTGTGCCGAAGGTATCGATCAAACTGCCGATTTATCATGGCACGTCGGATGCTGCGCTTGCTTCCGGCGCGGGGCATCTATATGGCACAAGCCTTCCGGTGGGAGGGAAAAGCTCGCATGCGGTGATTACCGGGCATCGTGGCTTGGTGGAGGCGGCCATGTTCACGAGGCTTGATGAGATGCGCGAGGGTGACTTCTTCTACATCGAGGTGATGGGGGAGACCCTCGGGTATGAGGTGGATCGCATCGATGTGATTGAGCCGTCGGAGACGAGCCGGCTGCGTGTGGTCAAAGGCGAAGACCGTGTAACGCTCATGACCTGCACGCCATATGGCGTGAACACGCACAGGCTGTTGGTCTCCGGCCATCGCGTGAAGATCCCGGTGCCCGCACCTGATCCGAACGCCATGCATGATCCCATGCGGATGGGGTTATACGCCGTACTGGGTGTGCTTGTTCCCGGCTGGCTGTTCTTCCTTATTCTGGGACGTCGCCGCAATCCACGGCCTCGCATCATGCGGCATGCGGTCGTTCACCTTTAGTTGTGTCGCGCAGATGCACTGCCCGTCATTCCACCCCCCTATTAACGAGGGTATTTTGTGTGGTTTTGGGGTTGTTGTAAGGAGGGTGTAGACTGTTCCGAACAGCATGTCTTTGTAAGGTATGGATAACGATTTGTTCTACCAGTGTTTACGCGGCAAATAAGGCTAAGGATAAGGTTTATAATGGGTGGGTTCTCTTGTTTGCGTGGAGGGGCGAACAAGGGTGCTCTGAGTAATGTTCCGCAACCCGTTGCTGCCGTGGTGGCCGTTGTGATGCTCCTCGTCACGGTGATCGTGGCGCCTTCCGCACAAGCCGATGAGACTTCGAGTGTCCCTTTTTCGGATCATGTGGTGAGTAATACCGTGAGCCCGTCCGGCACTACCATCAATTTGTTCGATTATTGGGTGCAGCCGTATGGGTGCGCGGATATTGATGATAGCTACTGCAACGGTCAAACGTTTAACCACTCCGACACGGGAATCAATGCAGGTAAACAGCTACGTTTCACGTATAACGGCGAAGGCCAAAACACCATCAACAAATGGACGGGAAGCGCCTCGCCGCGCAAGGGAATGGTCAAGTCGCTGCTGCAGGACGGCTATCCGGTTATCGCGGCAGACCAACTGTATTCCTGGGACGGCAAGATAACCGACGGTACGCAATCGCTGGCATACCTGTTCGATACCGAGAATACCGAGAGCGATTCCAGGAAGGTCTATCCGAACGTAACCGGCCTACTGCAGCTGCAGAACGGCTACTATGTGTACGATAGCACCAAGAATTTCGCTACATTGAACGACAAGTCCACGTCGGGCAAATCGTCATATTCCATGACCTTGTACGATACTCCGGGTGTGCGGGCGGAATGGGGCAGCTCCGTTGGTGAGTTTTTCCCCTTCAACTCTGCCGAAGACGTGTTCGAGGACTCCAACGGGTCGTTGTCGAACAAGGTTTCGTCGAGGAACTCCGTGCTGAACCATTACTTCGGCGTGCATTCCCAATCGGAGTTCATGCAGCCGGTCAACGGCATCATCAACGACGAGGCGATGACCTTCGACTTCCAAGGCGACGATGACGTATGGGTGTTCATCGACGGCGTGCTGGTCGGCGATGTCGGCGGCATCCACAACAGCGCCGCCTTGCACATCGACTTCCAGACGGGTTCCGTGAAGGTGACGGACGCATCCGGCAATAGCACCTACACCAATACGACGATTCGCGAGATGTTCGCCAACGCGTACGGTGGTGAGGATTCCGACGAATTCCAATCCGTAGAATGGTCACAGACCAACACGAGCACCTTCGCGGATAGCACCTACCACACGCTGGACTTCTTCTATCTGGAACGCGGCAACAACGAGTCCAATCTGAAACTCAAGTACAATCTCGCCGACATTCCCGAAAACAACCTGGTCAAACTCGACCAGCAAGGCAACCGCGTGGCCGGAGCGAACTTCGAACTGTACAAGGCGGGCAGCGACTATTCCTACACTGCCGCCGACCTGATTAGCAAGGGCACCACCGATAAGGACGGCGTCTATACGTTCACCAACCACGAGACCGGCAAGCCGGTGAATTTCGCCGATCTCGCCCGTAACGGCCGGGGCATCACACATTACGTGCTGAAGGAGACCAAGGCTCCGCCGGGGTACCGCAAATCTTCGGATATTCATTTGCGCTACCAGATCAGTCCCGCAGGAGACGGCGTGCTGCTCTGCAACGATGAGAGCGGCAAATGGGATTCAGGCGCGTGGTCGGTGGCCCACGAAACGATGACCGTGGCCGACGGCGCCACCGTCTACGACATGAACGGCACATCCCATGACGTTACTCAAGGCAAGGTCTTCGCCGTCATCATGCACAGGGATAAGACGGCCGCCAGCACGCTGGAGTCCGATGCGTGGAGGGCGGTTTCCGGTAGCGCATTGGAAGGCTGGAACCTATCGCCCGATGCGGTGAATGGTATGGCTGACGTCGTCCAGCTGGCCAAGTCGGATGGCGCCGGAAGCACGAACTACCTGCATTTCTTCGGCCTGGATTCCGAAGGCAAGTATTCGGCCTCGATTTCCAGCCTGCCCGGTGACATTTTCACCTACTATTTCATGCGCTCCGACGCAGAAAAGGCTGATTCGCTGTATGCCATGGGCGTGTACTACACCACGGCCGATTCCACGGACGGCATCAATGCCTCGAACACCGTTCGTCTGGACACTACGGAGACGGGCGCATACGGCCGGCAGTTCCTGCGTAATTTCGGCGTGCAGATCGCCATCACCGATGTGCGCAACGATCCGATCGTGCAGAAGGTCGATGATGCCGGTAACCCAGTGGAAGGTGCGGAATTCAGCCTCTATGCCGCGGATCAGGTCAATGCGGACGGCACGAGCCTGCTGGAGGGAGCGACCGCATTGCAGACCTGCGTCACGGCGAATACGAGCTATCCGTACGAGATGAAGGGCTCGTGCATGTTCGGCATGGCGGGCTCGTCTTCCGAAGGTGTGCAAGGCAGTGGCGTCGATCTGGACAACGGCACCTATTACGTCAAGGAAACCAAAGCGCCTGAGGGTTATGAGATCAATGATACGTTGGTGAAACTGCTCATCACCGATAACGGCATCTTCGCAGACGCCGGCACCGAAGATAATGGTGTCTCCACCATGACTCATATCGGTACGTTGAACGAGGTGCTGAAACAGTTCGCGGCCAATCGCGATATCAATCGCACGCTTTCCGATCTGAAGGTCACGCAGTTGCGTTGCGCGGATGAGGAATGTGTGACCAATGGCAGCTGGTCCGAAACCATCGGCTCCGAACATGGGAAGTCCGTGGACGTCAGTTGGACCGGCAACTACAAGAATGGCTACTACACGCTGACCGATCAAAGCACCATGACGGATAACGGCTTCGTCAACACGACCGGTTGGACGTACTACAAGGTCAGCCAGGCCGAAGACAAGGACGATGGCTCCCAAGGGAAGGGCGTTCGTTTCAGTCTGAAGAATTCCAATCTGGCGCATATATTCACCGGCGCGAACGTGATTCGCGTGCAAGATAAGCGTAAGGCCAGTCTGACGCTCACCAAGAAGGTTACGGTGGGTGACGGTTATGACAAACCGGATGATTTTGACACGCAGCGGTTCTCGTTCGACGTCACGTTGAGCGCAGATGACGCCGCCACATTGCAGCAGGATGGCACAACCGACTATTATTATGGCACGATTTCCGGCGGTACCGGCGACGGCAAGAAGGACGATCAACAGATCGTCATGAAACTGCATCGCGATTCCGAATCCGCTACTTCCGGCAAGCTCCTCCAGTGCGTTGCGGATGGCGACACCGATGCGGAGAAGTGTGCAGAGACCGCATCGATCACGCTGTCCAACAAGCAGACGCTCAGCATCGCCAATATTTCGGACGGCGTCACATACACGATTAAGGAAACGGGCCTGCCGAACGGTTACGTGTTCGAAAGCGCGCAATCCAGTAATCTGACCGGTACCATTCAGCGCTCCTCCGGCATTGCGGCCGCAGTGGTGGGCAACGTGTACCAGCCGAACAGCATTACGTTGGTTGCGGGACGGTTCGTCACGGTCGTGAAGAAAGTGGTTGGTAGCGCAACAGGCTCATATCCGTTTGAATTCCAGCTACAGGCCGCGCAGGGCACGCCGCTGCCTACCTGCGGTACCGCCGATACCTGTTCCGTTTCCGATGTGGACGCCAACGGCAATCATGTCATGAAGAAGACGTTGGCGTATCAGACTTCGGGTGAGCAATCGCAGAGCATGACGTTCGGTGACATCACCTTCACGAAGCCGGGCACGTACACATATTCGTTGTCTGAGATCACGCCGTCTTCCGGCGCTCTGCAAGGGTTCAACTATTCGCGTGCGCAGTACGTGGTGACGGTCACGGTTGCGGTTGAGGATGGCAACCTTGTGGTGGCCGGCGTCAAGACGGTCCGAACATATGACGATTCCGGCGCCGCCGTGACCGGGACCGATGCAACGGCTACTGAGAACCAGGCCGTATTTACCAACAACTACAGCAAGGACCCACGAGCCGTCACCTTCTCCGCCACCAAGAACTACACGGAAAACGGCTACCCGTATCAGGCCGGCATGTTCAGCACGAAGCTGACGGCAATCGGCAGCTATGCGACCGCCAGCGGAGCCAAGACGACGGTGGCGGAGCTGCCGAATAATGCGGATTCGGTGCCGATGCCTACCGGTAGTTCCACGGGCAGCATGGATGCCGACTTCGATGATTTCCACACGGCCAGCTTCCCGCGGATCTCATTCGATGGCGGTACCGGCAACAACACCTACGTGTACAAGATCACGGAGAACAGCGGAACCGTGGCCGACGCGACCGCCATGACCTACGATTCAACTGAATATTACGTGTTCGTGGCCATCACCGTCACCGACGATATGGTGAACGCCGATATCTCGTACTACAAGAACGAAGCCGGCACCCTGACCAAGGTGGAGATTCCTGCGGACGGCTCGAATCCGGTCCGGTTCACCAATACGTATGCGGCTTCGGCGGTCTCCGCCGCTCCGCAGGGCAGTAAGACGCTGACCGGGCGCGCACGCACAGCCGGCGACTCCTTCTCCTTTGCACTGACCGCGGCGGACGAAGCCACCCAGGAAGCCGTGACGAATGGTACCGTCAGCGGCGCCGCCTGCGCAGACGACTGTACCGTCGAAAGCATTCTCGCCAGTGCGACCTCAACGAATGTGACGGCGGAATCCGGTGAAGCGCAATCATTCGAGTTCACGCAACTCACGTTCGGAAAAGCCGGAACCTACACCTTCAACGTGGCGGAACAATCCGGCAATGCCAGTGGCATTACCTACGACACCCATATATCGACGGTCACCTACGTCATCTCCGATATCGACGCCAACGGCAAGCATACCGGCAGACTGAACGTGGCGAAGGTCAGCTACAGCAACGCCACCGCCACGACCGAAGCCGACCGCAAGGTTACGGATGCGGCCGCGTTCACCAACGCGTATCACGCCACCGCAACGTTTGCCGGTCTCACCGTAACCAAGGAACTGCACAACAGGAACGCCGGCACTACACGCAACCTGTATGCGGGCGAATTCACCTTCACCATCAGTGGTGGCGATGAAGCGTCGGCACAACGCATTTCGGCTGGAACGTTTGCGAGCGACCGAAAATTCTCCAACGGGTACGCCGCTGGCAGTGAGGCACAAAGCGCAACGAAATACGGCAATGCCGTGAGTGGCATGACCAAGCTTTCCAATCTGGTGTTCAACGAATCCGATGTCGGCAAGACCTACCGTTTCGTGGTCAAGGAACTAGCACAACACACCAATCCGAATACCGGAGCGGTGAATACAAAGTTGGACTCGGATTCTACGAAGCTGACAGGCGAAACGGCCACGGATGTGAAAATCGACGGTATCTGGTTCAGGCAGTGGACGTACCTGGTGAGTGTCACGGTGAGTGACAACGGCGACGGCACACTGAACGTGAGTACGTCCAAGAGCGTGGTGAAAGGCGACGGCTCGACGTCGACGGCTGATGACATCACATTCGTCAATACGTATGAAACGCTGAAATCGACGGAAATCGACGATACTTCCGCATCCGCGCCGCTGTACAAGCAGCTCTCCGGCCGCGACTGGTCTGATTCCGAAAAAGACCGGTTCACGTTCACGGTGGAGAAGTGTAACTACAGCACCAACGCCGGTTCGTTCAGCGATGCGAGCTCCATCGTCTGCACGAGTGACGGCACTGCGCTGAGCACGCTTCCCTCGCCTTCAAGAAACTCTTCAGTGACTATAGGCAAGGACCAAGTGGTCCCGACCAAGGCCGGTAATTTCGCCAAGATTGGGTTCGGCTCATTCAGCTTCTCCAAGCCGGGTGCCTACGTGTACAAGGTGACGGAAGTCGCCGGTGACGATACCACGCTCACCTACGCCGCCAACGTGCGTTATCTGCGATTCCGTGTTGAGGAAAACCAGATGAAGGGCATGTATTCCGTAATCGTTACCACGCCTGGATATGATGCGCCGACGGCTACCGACGCCAATGACGGTGCCGCATTCGTGAATGTGTGCAAGAGCGCGGAGCGTCTGCCGTTGACGGGTGGCCTGACAACCAGAAACTTCCTGGTCGGAGGATTTGTGGTCGGACTGCTGGCGGTGTTCGCCGGACTGGGCATTCATGAGTGATGGAACAAGCAACGGCGAAAGGAGCAGCTATTGGAATAGACGTAAGGCATCCCGTAGCGGCTCCGGCAGGTGTTTGCTGCGGAATCCCGGAATGAAGACTTCATAACTGAAATACCGAATCGATTGAAATTTGTGGCGTCCTAACGA
>ERZ1034980.1078-NODE-1078-length-17069-cov-8.838075_pt1 | contig 17069 bp, 15 predicted proteins | sample MGYA00520622_ERZ1034980 | MGnify/ENA primary metagenome ERZ1034980 (study PRJEB33766, sample SAMN09781791) | gut metagenome | biome: gut microbiome | host: Homo sapiens | place: Madagascar | study: EMG produced TPA metagenomics assembly of the PRJNA485056 data...
AACATCAAAATAGAGAGAACCAATCTGATTCTCTCTAGATGTTAGTGATAAGTCAGCCACTACAGTTGACAATGAGCCCTAACTTTTGGAGTGCGGTTCATTTTTACCATTAGGTTTTTATTTGGGAAGGTCAAAGAAGTCCTTATAGTTGCTAATATAATTCTTACCTTCGGTAAGGTCATATTGAATGAGTTTCAAATCATTTGCAACTTTCTTTTCAGACTTGGTAAGTTTCTTTTTATCAACGCTCGCCTTATTCAGAACTTCTGTCAATAGGGCATAATAAGGCGATACTTTTGAATTAGTATGCGCCAAGAGTTCCGCAGAAAAATCACTTGAATTAACCAGTGGATAATTCTGTTTCTCAGTCTTAAAGTTGCTCCAAATAAAGTAATCTGTCAAATATTGATTTTCTGGCTGATTTGCAAAGATAGAACTAGGATAAAAGCCCGGTAAGTGGTCGCCATAAAAAACAACTGTAATAGGCTTATCAATCTTAGATAATTCTGAAAGAAATTCTGCAGTGCTACTATCTGTATAAGTCAACATGCGTGCATAATTTGTCAGATTCTCATTTTGACCAGCAGTAAATCCATTACCTGTTCCAGTAACATTACTTAGATCTGTATGAGCCCAAGGGCTATGATTTTGCATCGTCATTACTGAAAAAAATTGGCTTTGATTTGTTTTAATATTGGATAAGATATTACGATAAGTTGAGGCATCGCTGTAATATGAGCCTAGTATCTCTGCACCTTCTGGACGTTCATCTGACCCCGAGGAAGCAATAAAATGTTTAAAACCTAAACGTTGATATACCGATTTTCGAGAATAATGTGATGCATCAGATAGATGAATAACGATACGATTAGCTGGACTAAAAGCATCACTAATAGAGGGAATGTAGGTCATATCTGGAATGATTTCTGTATATAATAATGAAATCATTTCATCGAAGTTGTACATCGGTAAGCCGGTCAAAGTTTGAAATTCCATATTGGCTGTTCCGCCGCCATAACCATCCGATTTCATCATTCCACTTGTCGTCTCTGACTTAATCTGATCAATTTTCGGCAAAACATTTTCTGAAAGAGTAATTCCTTGTATGTGATTAGGGTTGGACAAACTTTCACTTAAGAGATAAATAACCGTTTGGTCAGATAAATTATTTGAACGTGATTTGTTAATCTGCTCTGCCTCTAGTTTATATTTTTTATAAAGATTAGCAATTGCCTTTTGACTGTAATCTTTTGGCTTATCCATATCAGTCAGCGTCAATTGTTTTAACCATACAAAACTCAAAGACTTAAATCTTGCACTTGCATTTATCCCTAGCCAATTTATTAAATTGAAATTGTAAACCGAAGTCAAAATTGGAATATGCTCTGGAATCATTCCATTTTCTGAGTTAGAAAAAATTCCTGTTATTCCTCCCAACATTAGTATTGGTATAAACATAAGAGCTATTCTTCTTTTTAGACTTTGGACAATCTTCCCAGAAAGAATACGGTCTTTTAGATAGTATAGGATAATAATCAGCCAAATCAAAGATATCACTGATAAGAGAACAGCATTTTCAGCAACATAATCTTTGAAAAAGCCAATATCTCCCAGCCAAGTAAGGTCAGCTGCCATCAATGGTTCATTTCTCAATGAATACTTGGTTGCATTAACATAACAAAGTAAGCTAGCAAGAATAATATTAAGTGCAGTCGCTACCAAGAAACGATTAATTAACAAGTAAGTAAAGAAAAATAGACTTGATAAAACTAAAATTTGAAAAATAGTTGCGCCTGAAACGATATAATAACCGTACTCTTTTCCTTGCTCAGTGATACCAGCTTGTAAGAAATAATTAAAGATGAAGCCTAATAAAAAACTGAAGAAAACTGGCTGAGAGAGACTGGTTTTATTACTGGCTAAGTCGACAATAGCCTTAGCAGAGAAATAAAAGAGAAAGCTAAAAAACAAATAAAATCCTAAACTATACCAAAAGAGGGACGTTAGAAAATGATAATTATCAACTTTATCAATTGAAATGAGATTATTAGTCAAGAAACGATTTCTATATAGAGAACTCGTCATGGCCAAAAGGACCAAATATTGACTGTAAACCAACTTTTTCCGCTGATTTGACAGAGCAATGATAGAAGCCTTTTTTGATGATTTAGAGAAATAGTTTAGCAAGAAGCTACCGATTAAAATTATTACTGTTGGTATTAACATCTGCCAATCATCAAAGAAATGCTTAAAATGTGTCCACTCAAACTTCTCATTATTGAGGTTAAGTGTCATCCTCAAAAAGTATGTACCAATTAAAGATGCCAGATATATGAGGCTAATATAGAGAGTACTTATCCAACTAATGTTTTTGAAAATCTGAAAAATGTAGACTATCAAAAATAAGTAAAAGAGGGTTGGTAAGATTTCCCAACTTTCTCCCCCTTTTTTGCTTACGATTTGATAGGCCGACTGACAAAACATCAGACCAAATACAAGGATATAAGAAAGCACTTCCTTCCTATGATTAATTATCCAATGATAGGCAGTTGAAATACTTTCTTTAGCCTTGTCAATTTGCAAATTCAATGTATTGATTTCCTTTATTTTATTTAGCGCTAGACAGATTGATTCCAAACACTCTTGAAAAAAGGCCGGTGTATTTAAAAAATCTATTTTCAAGTTTAGCAGAGTGTTTGAGGAGGTACTTATACCGTGCTAAAAGAGGTTCCACATCACTATCACGTTTATATTTAGACACAAAAGGTAAAATCGAGATGAAAGAGATGGCGTAATAAATTTCCAAAGCCTCCTCTTTTTCTAATTTCTTAATCTCAGCATCAGATAAGCCAATTTCAATACTCTTTAAAATATCGACTATATTTTTCTTTTTAATCTGATTAGTCAAGCTTCCTTGCCTATTTTGACGGTACATGTATTGTGGATTATCTAGTATTGCATAACTAGTCATTGACTTTAGTAAGTTTCCACACCAAAGACAATCTTCAGCAACTAGTTCAGCATCAAATTTTAAATGATTATGAGCTATAAAATCCTTCCTAACACATTTATTCCAGTTTGGTCCATTGAATACACCCTTACGGGCCAATTCAATAAGAGTAAAAGGACTGTTACCAGTAAACGAGTATACAGTAGTTTTTGTATCAGAATATTCTGCATAAGAATAAACAATCAAATCGTATTCTTTTGTCAGAGTCTCATTTAATTGACCAAGAAATTCTAAATCAGTCCAAAAATCATCACCATCTAAGAAAATTAAATACTCTCCTTTGGCATTTTGAATACCTGTATTTCTAGAAGCCGACGCACCACTATTTCTCTGGTGAATAACTCTAACCTGCTTGTAGTCTTTACCAAATCTATCAGCAATAGCTCCTGTATTATCTGTTGAACCATCATCTACAACAATAACCTCAAAATCTGAAAAATTTTGATTGACAACACTTGTTAAACACTCATCCAAATAATCAGAGACATTATATGCTGGGATAATTATTGAAAATTTTGACATACTGTACCTATCTACTTAGCCTTTACAATATAAATATGCGAATACTTTCATCAAGTGGAGCCTCTCGGTAAGTTGGAATAATAAAACAATCATTCTATTAAACAAGCTTTCACCACTGATTTTAGGAGACATAGGAGAAATATCACTTACTAAAGCATTTGCCTTTAGAAACTCTTTAACTTGACAATAATAATTAATAAAAGTTGCCTTGTCTGAAGAACGTCCCGAAAATAGCAGATACCAAATATAATAGCGTTCTATAAAATAAGTCAAATACTGATTGGGGTGTTTGTTCCATTTCAAAATTTCTTCTAACAGAACACGGATATCAACAGTTTCCTTCAATCCTCTTTGAGAAGTATTTGAGACACTTTCCTCGTTGTACATCCACTGATAACCTGAGTAGAAAATAATCTTGATTTTATCTGTTTTTGACAAGACTTTCAAATTAAAGACAACATCCTCGCCAATACCATAGTCAAAAAAAGTAATGTGATTGTCAATCAAAAAACTCTTCCGATAAATCCTAGCCCACGGAGCCATAATAATATACTTTGACCACTCTGTATCTTTGAGAAGTTCTTGATGAATGACCTCGCCATTATATTTCATACGTTTATAGCCTGAAATGACTAAATCAAAGTCCGAATCTTTTATAGCATGATAATGTGTCGCTAGATAGTCAGGCTCAATCTGATCATCATTATCAACGAAAACAATATAATCACCTTTAGCCATTCTAATGCCAAAATTACGCGTTTTAGATACACCTTCATTTTCTTTGTCAATAAAAACGATATTGCTATACTTTTTAGCATATTCTCGACAAATATCGGCTGATTGGTCTTTTGAACCATCATTTAGAAGTATAATTTCATATAAATCATTTGATAAAGTCTGATTCAATAACGAATCTAGACAAGCTGATAAACGTTCTTGAGCATTATAAACAGGAACAATAACACTAATCATTCACTTTTACTCCTTATACCCAATAATATGCCCAAAGTACAGCAAATGAAGCAGCAACATTTGCCAAAATCATAAATACAGATAAATTGGTAATTAGTTTTTGGTCCACTTTCAAATTGAATTTTGAGCGACAAATACTAAATAAAGGTGCTAAGTAAATCAAAAATGGTGTAAAGTAGCGACCTTGTTCACCGTGAGCAATTCTATTTGCTGCAACATTATCAGGATTTGACCTTAATGTCCAAGCAAAGTACATTCCAATAGTAATAACAAGCACTTGAATTGGGAAAATCAATGCTGATGAAATTCCTTCTGTTTTAGTAACAGGAAGATGTTCACTTGAGAAAATTAAGATTAAAACTACAATATCAATAAATATTAACCATAATGGTAATTGAGTTGTTAACCAACCAAATTCACCAAAAATACCAATAGTTAATAAACCATTCAAGTTAACATTTTCTTGATGCAAAAAGAATGTATTGAACATTACCCAGATGAAATGTCGCGTTCCACCCCATCCCTTTAAGAAAAAGAAGAAGCTAAATAATCCTAAGCACAATACAACCGCAACAAAATACCATCTATATTTTTGGAAGAATTTATAAAATGGATTAATAAATTTAAGAAATCCTTCAAATTCAAAATCAACCATAACTAAAAATGGTAATAAGAGCAGGTTGTTTGTCTTTGTAGAATAAAGGAATATAGTTAATAAAATCAGCTGAACAAATGACTTGTTTGTGAATTTTCTTTCTTTAATCAGATTTACGAAGAAAACAAAAAAACAAGCAATTGAGACATAATTTAAAACATCATACGAAAGTGATGCAGCTTGTTGCAACATCATTGGTAATAATGAAACAAACATTAACGCCAACTTACCATATTTAGCGAACTTAATGACAAAGTACATTCCAATAATGTAAACCAAAGCATTAACAACTCGTCCCATCAATAAGATAATACCAAACGATGGATAAATTGCTCTACCAATAAGCATTCCAATGAGCTGTGGAAGGTGAGCTAGGGCTTTAATTGACTTTTTTAATCTAAATGGTGCTGCTGAAAAATCTTGTTTTTCAGTAAAAAACTTATTTAATTTTTTCTTATTAAGAACAGCTGGAGCCTCAACAGAGTCATTAGAGATAACTTCCATTTGGTATTTAGCAAGCCACTGAAGTGAATCCTCTTTTGCTGCTTCATGTGTAATATCCCAAGCCAATATCGCATGTGTTGTCTCATCAGGAACCTGCGTTACAGGAACCAAAAACATAAACAGAGCTACACATGGAAGAGCTAATAATAAGAACAACTTTTCTATTTTCATTTTTTCTCCTTATACGAATCCTTAAAAATATTATAAATGATTAAAGAAACAAATAACCAAGTGAGCATTGACAAAGTAAATGAGTATGATGCTCCAAGAATACCATAGTTCCTCACCAGAATATCTGCTGTCAAGTAAGACATGATAAAGCCACTTGCAAAAGAAATGACTAACAATTTTTGTTTTCTCAAAACAGTCAATATATTATCACAAACTGTTGCAAATGTGCTAGAGATTCCTCCTACTAGAAGGATAATAAAGCTCAAACAATATTTACCTAAGTCAACTGAATAAATGATATTTAAAATTGGAATACCAATAACAGAAAGTGAAACTAAAATAGCTACTGAACATAAAACCAATAATCTTAATAGTTTTTTTCGATAAGTAACAAACTGCTCAAATTCTTTTCGGTCCAAAAAAATAGCCATTTGCGTCATCATGGGTCTAAAGAAAATCATCGTCAAATTCATCGCAAACACTGGCATAAAGAGAATATTAAAATCTTTTTGCACACCAATTGCCACAATACCTTGCTCAAACATTTTGTCTAAAGCATATTTTGGTTGGTTATAGATAGAAACCAAAAGAAATGCATTGATAAACAGAGGACTACTCTCAATTAAAATCCCTTTGATCTGCTGAAAAGATAATTCAAAAAGATTTATTTTTTCAAAATATCTACTAAGTGGAAAATCAAAGCAGAAAATGAAAAGGAAGGAGGACAATACCATTACAATGATAGACACAGACAGATTTTTTGTGAAAATCAAAGCTAGGGTAAAAACAAGGAAAATAAGAATATTTCTATAAAACAATGACTTTCCAGCAACATCAAGTCTTTCGTGCTGCTGAAACAAGCCCTGAAAGACATCTGACAAAGCATCACTGACTCGATAAAGACAAATTAAGAAGACAGACAAAGCCTTGTAAAAGTCATACCGATGAAGAAAAATATAAACGATAGCAACGAGAATCATGACAATATTAGTTAGTAGCCGTGTTGAAAAATAGTTATTAAAAGAATATTTTTCTTTAACATCTGTTGCTTGGAAATCTCTGACTTGAAAAGTCGCTACCGTAATCAATAAATTTCCAACAGCATAAGCAATACTAAAAACATCTGAATCATAGTTATTGAGTGTCCTAGTCACAGACAAGAGCAGTAGGGTAGAGATAGCCGCAGAAGCGAGACTCCCCAGAATATTCCACAGGAAAATCTTACTTTGAGTCACTTGAGTATTGATAACTTTATTTTTCATTATTCTTTTCACTAAGGGCAAATTGTTGCGCTAATCTCTTAATCTTATGAGATTGAACTGAAATAATATTGGTCAGTATAAACATTATCCATAAACTTAGACAAAAGCCAACAAAGAATACAAAATTCATTGGTGAATAGATACCAAAAAGGTGAGATAAATCTGTTAGAAGTTTTGGGAACCAAACTAAGATAAGTAGAATCAAGCAAAGAACGTACCAAGACAAAGAGTATTTGATAGACAACTTATCCTTTTTAATTAAATGTACAGTATAAATTACAAAAAGAACAATAACTGCTGAGATGAACAAACTAGCTGTTTTTGTCATACTATTTTCCTTTCAATTTTACAAATAAAATCGCCAGCGTCACCTTCACCATATAGTAAATAGATTTGGTTGCTGAAATAGACGATACCCCACCTTGGCGCTCATTCATAATGACTGGTATTTCCTTGATGCTATATCCTTTATTCAAAACGGAAACAATAGTCTCTGGCTCTGGGTAATCATCAGGATAATTATCAGCAAACAATTCAATTAGGCTTCGGTCAATCATGCGAAGACCTGATGTAGCATCGGTTACCTTTTTCTTAGTCAGTAGTTTAATTAACCACATAAAATACTTAATTCCTAGCCTCCTTGTAAAAGACGACTGAAAGCCTTCATTTTCTAAGAAGCGAGAACCAATGACCATGTTCACTTTGCTAGCCTCTAATTCTTCGACCATCTTAGCCAAAAAGGAAGGGTTGTGCTGACCATCGCCATCAACTTGAACAGCAAGATCATACCCATTTTGCTTAGCATATAGATAGCCAGTCTGTACGGCTCCTCCAATTCCAAGATTGATAGGTAGAGAAACAACATTAAAATGATTTTGTTGACAGATTTCTAATGTGTTATCAGTTGAACAATCATTGATAATGACATAGTCAAAATCTGGGGCATCTTTTTTAATTGCCTCAATGGTATTCTTGATATTACTACTTTCGTTATAGGCTGGAATAATAATTAACTTTTTTAGCAAATTCCTAATCTCCTAGTTGTTTGAATTCTGACTTTTTTGATAAAATTTAATCAATAATTGAGCAATTGGCTTTGGCCACAAGAGTTGATACATATACAAATCTTCTTTTGTCCGTGTATTATCAGAAATGGTTGCAGAAGTTTCAGATTCCTCATGAATACGATGTAACATTAAGGGTTGATCAACATAAGAAAACTTTCCGTGATAATCTGATGAAATGGTATACCAAGCAAACCAATCCAAACTCGTCTTCATCTCCTCGTTAAATTTGAAACTCTTTAAGGCCTTCATATTATAAGTAACTGCTGGACAACAAATTGGATTCCCTAAGGATAATACACGATTGCGCCACCATTTATTGCCTGAAGCAAGTGACAATGTCTTTAGCATGAGACGCTTGATTTTCAAATTTTGATTACTTAAAATTAATTCAGTTTTATCTTCTTTGACTTTCAATTCCTTATAATCAGTATAAACAATGCTTGACTCGGGATTTGCTACAAAACTCTCAAGAACTTTTTCTGTAAAGTTTTTATCATACAAATCATCTTGATGCACAATTGTCGCAAAATCAGTTTCACAGTGAGATAGAGCCTGATTCCAATCAGCACCAATTGATTTTCGTTGACCAAGATAAAGTGGAAGATGGTATTTTTCAGCCAGTCCTTTTATATGGTCATTTGGTGTTGAAGTATAAATATAGATTTCTGAAAAGACTGTCTGATTTTTCACAGCTTGAATACATTCTTCTAAATAAGTACTGATACCATAGGCACAAATGACCATGGTGTGTTGCTTCCTTGACATTACTTTTTCCTTTTATATTTTTTTGTTAGATGACTGCGCCTTACGATATAATCAATTGCTAAACTAATTGCTTTTTTTTCGAATTGAAGAACCTGACTCAAGCTAGTGTGTCTCCAAAATTCATTGGGTAATCTAAACTCATTTTGAATATTAGCATGAAAGAAGGCGAATTCATGAATCAAATTAAGACTATTTTGACCTAATGGCAAAATCGAATAATCATAATGTTGCGCCCACACCAAGCTCACAATCAAGTGGCGTAATAGTTTAGGGTCTCCGGTTGGGACATTTTCCAAAATAAACTCCAAGACTTCTTTCCTAATCCAAAAAGTGGAATACTCCGCCTCTAGCCATGGCTGTCTGTTCAAGAAATCAATTTGCTTTTGTAGTCCCAGTTTCTTCCACAATTTTTCTGAAGATAAGGCAAGACTTTTAGAAAAATAGGCCGTTTTATCATAAGTAAAGAGAGATAACTCATCTGGTATGACAATACCAAGCTTTCCATTCTTTGAAAATTCAGCTAAAACGTCAGGGAGATTATCAAAAAAAGATTGATAAAGTTTTTCACTCAGTTGATAATCCACAATTTCTTTATTAAAAAGCCTATCGGTTGTAATGTGACCAACGACCTCATAAGCACCCACTAGGTCTCTAATTTCCTTTAATGCCTCTAAGTCATTGGCTTGCTCAATAGTCATTGAAGAACAGACAGGCAGAGAAAACTGACTTGCTTTTTTCTCTAAAAAAGAGGATGAATAGGTTAGAAAGTAATCGCAAAATTTAGCATATTGCTGAAGATGGGGGAAAATCAACTGAAATTTTTCTAGATCTGTTACATGAACATGCAAGGCGACTTTTTGATCATCTACATGCGAACCATCATTTTTTATAATCTTATAAGGTAATAAATAAATTGGTGCAGGTGGCGAGATAAGGGTCAAATGAGCAATCATTATTGACTTAGGATAAGTTGAACTTTTTGAAATTTCATCAAGAAGATAAGGAGATAGTAATGGATTGAAATTAAAAGCCTTAACTTTGATAAAAGGAATCTTATATTTAAGTAGGAGGTCAGGATGACACATTGAAAGATTTGGTTCCAAGTTCATTTCATTTTCTTCTAGAGCATCACTTACTGCCTCAAAATGAAAATCTGAATCTACTAATTTTTGAGTCAAAGTCGCCTCATAGCTATCAATCACTTGTTGGACATTTTCTAGTTGCCCAACACTGCTCCAAAACTCTCCAAAGGCTTGACTGACAAATACTGACCTCGTAAAAACCATAAAATAGGATTGTAAATGTTCAGCAACGAACGATCCTCCCTTGATGTGACACTCAGGATGTCTCGTCATCCCCCAAAAATCAACTGTTTTTTTAGATTCAAATTTTTGATAAAGAGGCTCTAGATCCCACAGTGGTCCAAAGCAAGTATCATTCATTAAAGTCAATGATTCTATCTGACGCCACTCTTCAGCTATCAATAGTTCTACTCCCTGGCGCCATGCTGCAAAATCATAGCCTACATTGTCTCTCAGGATAACCTGATCTGCTAGTCCCCCCAGTTTGATTTTTTCTTGATCAGCTTGAGATAAGGGGCTATTTGAAATAAAAATAACTTTCGAAAAAATAGGACGAATCTTTTTTAGTTGATAAAGTACATGCTCAGATAATTGCTGATAAGGATTAAAATGCACATAAACAAGAACTCTAGACATTATTTTCTCCTAAAGAAATTGATAACCTTCGTAGGAATCTTCCAGCGTCTTGAATTGACAACCATATTGTATTCATTCAACCAAAAGTCGCGTTTATGCTCCAATTCGTCCATTTCTTGGCGTAATTGCTCAATATTTTTCTCAAGTTGTGATTTATTTGTCTCTAAATCTTGAATTAATTGTCTATTTTTATTAATTTGATTTTTTTGCTCATAAATAATCTTTTCTTGCTCAGAGACTTCCGAAATCAAATAGCTACTAATTAGAGCGGTGTCAGCCGAAGCATTTTTCTGCAAATACTCTAACTGAGTTTCCTTTAAACGTTCAAAACGCTGTTTGGCTTTCTCGACAGATAGAGGATGAGAGTCCGAACCATCATGTAGACGATAAACAACTGTAGAATCTTCTAAAAAACTCAACTTAGTTTTATTAAACAATTCCAACTGCAAATTAAATGTGTCGTCCACAGCATCTGGAGCAATCAAATCATTCACTTCTTTCATTAGTTTGGTTTCAACTAGCCAAGAAGACGACATGGTCATGCCTTTGTAGGCTAATTCTTCCTCAAAACTTGATATTTTTCTAATGATACCATTTTTAATTGCTTTGGTATGAAGTAATTGACCACTTTCTGAAATAATATCAAAATCTGTACAAGACCACTTTGACTCTTGATTACTCTCTAATAAATTAATCTGTTTTTGCAGTTTTTCCGAATCAGTCCAGTAATCATCACCATCACATCTGGCAATATAATCTCCACTAACCTCTTTACAGACAGAAATCCAAGTTGCGGTAATTCCTTTATTAGTTTTATTGAAAAAAGCTTTTATACGGTCGGGATATTTTTCAGCATAGTCTCTGATAATTAAATCCGAACCGTCAGTTGAGGCATCATCTACAAGGATAATTTCATAGTCAAATTGACATTTTTGGTTCAAGAAACTTTGAATTGCCTCAGCAATCCACGGCTTTTTATTGTAATTCGTACAGATAATTGATATTTTAACCATATATTTCCTCAAATCTATTACAAAATAACTTAGGCTTTAAATGACCAACTTCCATTTCGTTGAATTAATCCCGTAGCAGAATCAACTTCCGATTCATTTTTATAATCAATGTCATCTCGATTCAATAAGATAATTGGGGACTGATTAGCACCAACAAAGCCAATCATTTGACCTTCTTTATCACGAACAGTCACTTCAAGTTTCAACTTCAAATCATTAACATTAGGAATATGACAAGAGTATTTGACTATCTTGTGACCTTTTCCTTGAGTCAGATATTCCATTGAATTATCATTATAAATCCAAATATTTCTATCAATATCGGTAAAAGATAAGGCAACATAAGTTTCTATATCATCTAGGACATCATAAGAAACTTCAAATTCAATTTTATCTTGTGGGGTGATACGATTAGCTGAAAGCAGCTTAATTTTTATGTTATCTGTTTGCTCATCAGCCGATAATTGTCGACCTTCTTCAACCGTTTCCTCATACTGTTGCTCAGTATTGTCATAACTGTATTGATTGGCTACATCGTAGGGTTCTCCGTAAGCCTTAACCAATCCATCTTCGATAAGAACTGCACGATTACAATATTTTTTAACGGCTCCCATATCATGGGTAACAAGAATTGTTGTTTTCCCCGATTTTTTACGTTCAAGGAAATAATCATTACACTTACGTTGGAAGGCTTCATCACCTACGGCAAGGACCTCATCCAAAATCAGGACATCTCCCTCTGCTTTGATAGCAACGGAAAAAGCCAAACGAACCTGCATACCGCTAGAATAATTTTTCAGTTTTTGGTTCATAAAATCACCAAGTTCTGCAAATTCAACGATATCGTCATACATAGCATCAATTTCTTCGGTTGTAAAACCAAGCATAGCGCCGTTCAAATAAACATTTTCACGACCAGTCAGTTCAGGATTAAAGCCGACACCAAGTTCAATGAAGGAGACCATTTTACCATTCACAGTCACTATACCTTTTTCAGGAACATAAATTTGAGAAATAATTTTTAACAGAGTTGATTTCCCAGAACCATTTCGCCCAACGATACCAAAAAAGTCTCCTTTTTCTACTTCAAAATTGATATCTTTAAGGACATGTTGTTCTTTGTACCCCTTAATTCCTCTAAAGCGATTAACCAAGGTTGTTCTCAAACTCTGTGTCGCTTCTGTTGGCAACTTAAAATACTTGCTGACATGTTCAACTTTTACTGCAATTTCTTTTTCTGACATTTATAGAATCTCCGCAAATCGTTTAGCATTTTTCTTAAAGATAGCATAGCCAACAATGAAAATGATGACTGGTAAAAGGTAAGGAGTCAAGGCAATCAGTGGCTGACCAATCAAGTCCCAACCGCGTGTACTTCCTGAATAAACAATAAAGTGACGCAAGTCCTGTACAATCTGCGCTAGGGGATTCAACATCATCAGCTTAGCAATTGTCACATGCCCACGTTGTAAAATATAGGTTAGGGAGTAGATGATTGGGGTCGCATACATACCTGCCTGCATGATGACCTCCCAAATAGGTCCGATATCTCGGTATCTTACAAACAAAGTTGATAGTATCAGAGCAATCCCCATTGACAAAAGGGTCAATTCAATAAAAATCGGAAAAATGACTAAAATTCCTAAAGAAGGATGAATCCCGTTAATCAAAGCAAAAATAAAGACTACAAGTAAATTGATAACATAGTTAATAGCCGCTCCAATAACCGATGAAAAGACGATTATTTCTTTAGAAAAATTAAGCTTTCGCAAAAGGTCGCCACGGCTAACAATGGACAGCATTCCCATGTTGGTTGCTTCAGCAAAGAAATTCCAAGTGACCATCCCAAGCAAAAGTCCTACCGCATAGTGAGGTGTCCCGTCATCAAATTTCAAGAATCGCACAAAGACAAGGTACATGATGGTAAAGAGCATAAGAGGCTTCAAAATAGACCAAAGATGGCCAATCAAGCTTCCTTGATAGCGCAATTTAAAATCTGTTTTGACCATTTCTCTTAGCAAAATGCGATTTTCTTTACTAAAAATGTTCATTTATTTTCTCCTATAACCAAATCTAGTGATAATCAACATTGAAAATACAAAGGTATGGAAGGCTTTATTTTTCCGTAAGTTGTATTTTTTTAAGGTTCGATAACGTTGGATAGGGGATTTTGACATGACGCTGATAAAGGCTTCTGCTAGCTCGCGGTCAGATGGACTCAAATCATCTGTGATAAGAGCCTGCGCTTGCTTTTGAGTCGCCTTAATCAAATCCCAGTATAGTTTAAACAAAAAGTGGGGGCGAAGCCATTTTTTTATTCGCTTACCCCAGGTTCTGGCACCTAGAACGTTATTATCATGCTGGCGATAAAGTTCCCCTGGTTTGTCAATATAAACTAGGCGCCCATAAGCTGTTGCCAATAGGGCTAAGTACCAATCGTGCATGATGATATTGTCTAGGCTCTGCCATTTTTCTGCCAAAGCGTGGTTAATCATAGCCACACCACCGGTTACCGTGTTCTCCGTCAACTCCTGAACAAACGCCGTGTTAGCGTGACCAGATTGGCTGCGAATCATACTGTCTGAGATGGTCTCTAACTGCTGGTTCACTACTTTGAGGTCCATATAAACCATTAGCAGTTCATTTTTGGGATAGTTCTCAGCTTCTTTTAATTGAGTTTCCACTTTATCTGGCAACCAAACATCGTCCTGGTCGCTAAAAAAATAATAATCAGCCTTTTCATATTTGACCAAGGTATAAAAGGACTTGATAACACCATAATTATCATTTTGATTAGGATTGATGAACCTTATCCGTTCATCTTTTTCAGCATACTGGGCAATGAGCTGGCGCGTTTGGTCTGACGACCCATCGTCCCTAATCAGTAACTGCCAGTCGGTGTAAGTCTGATTTTGGATTGACTCAATTTGTTCAGCAAGGTAAGTCTCACCGTTGTAGGTTGACATTAGAATATTAACTTTCATGTAAAAATAAGTCCTCGTATTCTCCTACAATTTTGTCCCAAGTATAACGATCTCGAATAATATTTTTAGCACGATTGCCATAATTAGAATAGTCGATGCCTTTGTCAGCATCATTGATCAATTTGGTCAGATTTCCAGACTGTTTATTCCAATAAAAGCCACTCGGTCCAGCAACTGATTTATTAAAATCAACATCTAAAATCAGATTCAAATTGGTATGAGCTAGCGCCTCTAGGAGACCTGGGTTAGTTCCACCAACTTCATGACCATGGATATAAGCAAAAGCATTCTCACGAATATAGGCTAAAAATTCCTTATCATAAACCGTTCCAACGAATTTCACGCGCTTATCACGGTCAAAATGTGTCTTAGCTTTCAGTTGTTCAAGGTAAGCATTGCCGTCATGATTACAGATAATCACCAAATTTCTCTGACTATCTGATGCCATAAATTCACGGATAGCCGTCTCATAGTTATTTTCAGGCACAAAACGACCAACAATTAAATAATAGTGATTTTCTTTAATACCCCATTTTTCAAAGGTTGACCTAACCTGCTCTGAATCGTGAGAAAGGCTACTTGGTTTTACATCAGTACCATAAGCGATAAAAGTGGTTTTTGCAGCTGGATAAGATGTCTTGATGTAGTCTTCAATAGCAACATTATCTGAAATAATCAAGTCAGCCTTATTAGCCATACACTTCTCTGCATATTTCAAATAAGCTTGAACTGGCTTAGCCCATTTGCTACGTTTCCACTCTAGACCGTCAGGATTGACATAGAGTTGACCGCCAACTTTATGGATTTTATTAGCATAGTGACTAATGAAAGCTCCAATCGTATTTCCCAAAATGTAAAAAATGGAAGACTCAATCTGCTGTTCTTTAATCACTTTCAAACTATAATCGATTGCCATCATGTCATAAGCAATTACACGCGCTGGTCCTAATTTAGGAGCCTTGATAGTAAAACAATCCACCCCTTGATAATCAAAGTGAGTCTGATGCTCCGCATCACTCAAACAAGCAACGTGGTAGGTGATTTCCGAAGAATTCTGATTAGCAACCAATTCGGCTACAAATGTCTCAAAACCTCCATATTTTGCAGGAAGCCCGCGACTTCCAATAATGAATACATGCTTCACTGCATACTCCTTCAGTTTAACTAAACAATCTTATTAATTATAGCATATTTTACATTTATTTGCGATTAAAAAAGGGAAGGCAACGCACCTCCCCTGATTAGTCAATTTATTTTTTAACTTCCTGTTTGTAAAATTCTTTCAAAGCATCTTGCCATGTTGGAATGACAAAACCTGTTGCTTTTGCCTTGGTTAAACTCATTGTTGAGTTGAGTGGACGTTTAGCCTTAGCAGGAAATTGACTTGAATCAACTGGTTTGACTTCAACGTCTGTATCCTTAAGAATTTCAACTGCAAAGTCATACCAAGTTGTATCTTCAGCAGCATCATTTGACAAGTGGTAGTAACCAAATTCTTTTTGGTTTTCTGCCAAGTAAGTCATAAATTCTGCCAAAGTACGCGTCCAAGTTGGACGACCGTGCTGGTCATTAACAACTGTCAATGTTTTGTGAGTTTTGGCAAGGTTTTGCATAGTAAAGACAAAGTTCTTACCGTAATTACCAAATACCCAAGCTGTGCGGATAATGTAGAATTTATCAGCGTATTTCTCAACTAATTCTTCACCCATACGTTTCGTACGACCGTACTCAGTTTTAGGGTCTGGCTGGTCATCTACTTCCCATTCTTGACCAACTGGTTTTTCACCATCAAAAACATAGTCAGTTGAAATGTAAACCAAGGTTGCACCATACTTAGCTGCCGCTTTTGCAACATTTTCAGTACCTGTCACATTGATAGCATAGTCAAGTTCTTTTCCTTCGTCTTCAGCCGCATCAACAGCTGTGTAAGCTGCACAGTGGTAGACCAAGCTTGGTTTCACTTCTGCGAACACTTCGTCTACCTTCTCAGCATTTGTGATGTCCATCTCTGCTACGTCTACTGCTACATACTCTTCGTTGCGTTCGTCAAGAAGGTGACGAAGTTCAGTTCCGAGTTGACCATTTGCACCTGTTACTAGAATCATAATTTTCTCCTTGTATTTTCATTAATAGCAATTTTATTTTAACAAAAAAATCAGAAAAAATCTGCTTTTACTCAATATTATTTTCTACTTTCGATACTATCAATACCAAAATATACCGCCATCCATCTATTAAACCATGCATCTCTTGACTCCCCTAAATTATTCGTACCATTATATGCATTAAATAAAGTTTTAGGTTTAGGATAACGTTTCAAAATAATAGTGGATTGTCCGTTCTCTTTAGCTTGATAAATCTCACGATATTGCATACTCACAACTTTGTAGGTACTATTTATATCACTAAACACCTTAGTATAATAA
>ERZ1034980.1082-NODE-1082-length-17048-cov-19.288943_pt1 | contig 17048 bp, 28 predicted proteins | sample MGYA00520622_ERZ1034980 | MGnify/ENA primary metagenome ERZ1034980 (study PRJEB33766, sample SAMN09781791) | gut metagenome | biome: gut microbiome | host: Homo sapiens | place: Madagascar | study: EMG produced TPA metagenomics assembly of the PRJNA485056 data...
TCTGAGCAATTGCAGCCTGTCTCTCGGACGGGTCTTTGATTGCTTCGATATCTTTCTTTGTCATGCTTCCCGGTGTCTGCTGCTGTCCAACATGAGTGGTAAATCTTGCCTGATTCTGCTGAGCCTGCTGCTGAGATTTATCCACAAAAGCTGATGCATCAGACTGCTTCATCTGCTCAATCAGATCATTCAGCCCAAGGATTTTACCGTCTTTCAGCTTAAGACCTGCGTCTTTGATGTCTGCCATAACAGATTTCTTTGCTGCTTCGCTGGAAAACTTAACATCGTCGAGTGCCGCTTTCAGAGCATCTGAAAAATCACGGTCATAGATTTTTGCGTTAAACTCTTTTTCTACATCCTCGGCTTTTTTCTTCCATCCAGCAAGCTCTGTCTGGATATTTGCCGGGTCGATACCGTCAAAACCTTTCAAGGTTTCTTCTGCTGTCTCAGCACGTTCTTTCCAGTTATCGCGTTCTCCCTCGACTTTCGACAGAGTTTTTGCTACCTCTTTGGCATTCTTATAATGCTCAGAGAGTGCCTTTTTCACATCTGCCTGCTTGTCCTCCGGGATTTCGATTCCAAATGATTTTAATGTGTCAATAAGTTTCTGCATAATATCCTCCTGGTCGTGTTTATTGACCTGCCGCCGCAGGTAAATGGATTAAGCCAGTTAGACCACTGGCAGGGTAACGGTGCATACACGATTCGAACGTGTACAACATTTCTGTTGGATAGGTTAGCAACCTACTCTGATACCATTACAGCAATGCACCATATTCAACCACGATTAGGATTTCTCCTTATTCACCATACTTGCAACCATATTCAGCCACTGTGACGATAAGTCTGAGCTTTCGGGAGCGACCCTGAGCTTCTTACCGCGGTCAAAGCACACATGGGAGTGTCACCCACAAATTTCACGGTTCTTTCAGAAAATGTTTTTCATAGCAAGAAATTTTTTCTATGAATTGCCATACCGCTACTTTAACGAATCTCTTGTGTTATACCCTAATTTCTCAGGTTCAAGGCAAATCAGCTTAACGAGATTTCCGTCTAGTCTGTGGTCTCTCACACCGCTCACATCAACGGATTATTCTTGCACAGCAAGCGTCTATTGTACACCGACCACAAGGATTCTGCTTTTGGTCTCTTTATGATGATACACTACAAGGTGTGTTGGAAGTTTCTTCCTCCTCTAACAGAATCACTTCTGCTAAAAAGATGGTTGATAGTCCAGTATCCCGAACTACTCTATCTTACATAACCCTGTATCTCAGCTAGACTGAAAATCTATCTGCACTGAGTTAATCATGTTTGAAATTGCAGGAGACGGATTCGAACCGCCGTTCTCAAGGGTATGAACCTTGCGAGATTCCGCTTCTCTATCCTGCCATTAACCCGGATTCCCGGGTTAGCAAGGTATTTAACGTGCTATGCCTAAACACGAGACGTTTCGGGCTACGTCAACACCGCCTATACGGTCGCGCACCTCTGCACGAGTTGAGTTCCACTGTTCAGTTATATGCTCACGAGGAGGGTATGCCGCCATGCACTAACGGCAATGGTACGTGTCGGAAATTGCATCCGCTTTTCAACCTCCAGATTCCACCCCGAACCTGTTTCTATTAAGGACACGCATCTGCTTAAAGAAAGGAGGAAAGCAATAAAAATGTCTATGTCAAGTGGCTACAACCACTTACGAATCTTCCTTATGAATACATTTTACCACAGAACCTCCAAAAAGTTGTGGTACATGTTTTGACTAATTAGAGCATATCACGGAGTTTTTCTACGTATCTCTTGACAAGATCGCGTTCCTCCCGGCACTCCGCATCTTTAGACATATCGCTCATTTCTGTAGTGAGTTCGTCCAGATGTTCTTCCAGAGCGGCGAGCATCTTTCTTTTGCAGTCCTCAGACTTGCCGGAACGATAGCTTTGTTTCTGTGTCATGTAGTCATCGTAAGCGTCTCGCCCGTCAGAGCGGCTGTAATGTCCTCTAACATAATGTTCACCACGTCTAGCATAAGAACTACCCCGGTCGTAGTCTGGCATCATTCTGCCGTCATTTGCGCTGTATCTTCCCATGCTGTCGCGCTTTCTTCCACGTTCGCTGTAATCGTCATTGTAGCCACCACGCATCTCATCAAGGACAGTATTGTAATATTCCACTTTCTTGTCCCAGTACTGCGTATTCTTGATATCTTTATACATATCAATCAGTTTGTATGTCATTTCCAGATTTCCAGTGGTCAGCCCACTGTCAGCAATTTTGGACAGTTCGTCTTCAATTCTTGCACATAAGTCTTTAATGTCTCTCATAATCACACCTCCTATGCTTCTCTGGTCACAACAATGTTTGCGTTCGCAACAGAAACAGCCTGATCGCTTGTATTCTCTACTGCGATATTAACGCAACATCCGCGAGGTACATCAATATAGATTCCAGAGGACACATTGTTGTACTGGTCTACTGCTGCCGGTGTGGAAATCATCTGAATTGCATTAATGAGCTGCTGTGTCTGTGAAGCCATTGCAGTTGTGAGAAGTGCGCTCTGGCGATCCTGAGAAGCGGCACGTCTGAGGTCATTGTTTTCAGCCTGGAGATTGGATATCTTCTCGTTGCACAGGTAATCAAGGATTGCCCTTGTTCCGGCGTTCTGGCTGTCGATAATGTCTCTTGTGTTACTGTTCATGGTGTTCTGCAATGCACAGGTATTCTGTGCCATGTTGTAGTTTATGCCCTGGATTGCTTCTCTGGTTTCGCAGCAGCAGTTTGCAAGCTGTGCCTGGAGTGCATTGGTATTCTGCATATTTGCTACAGTGTCAGCATTAATAGCCTGCTGAATGCCGAAACCAGTCTGCATGATGTTTGTGTTGATTCCGTTAAATCCGGTAAGCATACCGTTATTCATAGCATAGAAGCCATCACACAGGCCGCTATTGATTCCGTCAAGCTTGCTGATTACAGCGGAATTGTCGAATCCTCTCTGAATATCTGCCTGAGTAGCTGCTGTAGCTACATATCCTCCGCCGTTTCCATTATTGCCCCAGCCGTTGTTTCCCCATCCGCAAAATGCGAACAAGAAAAGCACGATAAGCCACCATGCGCCATCTCCGCCAAACATTCCATCATTTCTGTTGTTCCCGGTCAAAAGAGCAACGTCTGATGCTGTTAAATTTCCATCCATAGTTATAATCTCCTTTTTTGTATTTACATCAATCTGGCCAGATTGTAATGTACTATTTTATATTTTTCAGCAGATTTTGGAACTGCCCTGCCATCTGTTGAACCTGATTAAGTTGTTGCTGTGAAATCCTTCCTGACTGCAACATTTTCTGGACTTCTTCTTTTGGATCCCCCTTAAAATTCTGCTTGAACTGCATAAACTGCTGTATCATCTGCATTGGTCCATTCCCCTGCGGCATACCACCACCAAGAGCGTTAAATAATGGATTACTCATCTGCATTTCCTCCCTTGACTGCTGATTCCTGTACGGTATTAGCCCTAACAGGTTCAGAAAATGAATTTAATCGGTTTATGATAACTTCGTATTTGCCTTTCAAATCATCGTATTCCTGTCGAGTAACGTATTTACTGTCCATGTTCTGAACAGGCTGTTTAGGCGGCATCTGAGAGCCCACCTCGTGGTATTCAAATGTTCGCAGTGGCTGCGGCATGCCAGAAACATCTGTGGATTTTATGTAGAACTTTTCACTCTCTGAATCCATCAGCAAAACACTTGTCCCGGGTGCTACCAGATAGGACTTCGCACCGACTTCGCCAGATACCCACAGAATACCGCTATTATTCTGCTGTGGTTGCTGTACTGTTTGAGCTGGAATCTGGACAGGCTGTTGCTGAAACTGGTTCATCTGCCCAGGAACGCCAAAGCTATATTGATAAGGATTGTTATATAATGCCATCTTATACACCGCCTTTCTGATTATATTTTTGCATAAAAAAAGAACCGGAAACAGGTCGTTTCTGGCTCTAATTAGTATCCAAAAAGTATCAGCACACTTTGATTATTTTATTATTTACTCTCCGACTTAATCTCTTTGCTGTTGATATACTCACGTTCATCTGTTCAGCGCAGTATTCAAGAGTGCGCTCCTGGCATCTCAACCGGAACAGTCTTTCTTCGTCCGGTGTGAAATTACACTCTATCAAGAACCTGTCTATATCTTTCTTTGTGAACACATATAATTTCATGAGCATACCCCTTATCAATGCTAACGTTGATTCTGTGCAAGATACTCCGTGAGCTTCTGCTTTGTTTTTTTTAATTCCTCAACATTATTTCCACTAATCTGACTATCCAGCATGGTTGATAGCACTTCCAGAATCAATGAATCACGCTCCGCGATCCTCTGAAGACTCTCAAAGTCACGCTTATCATGTTCTTCCAGTGTTTCAACTCGCTTGTTGAGTCGAAATGCCGGAGTAATCCACTTAAGAATAACAGCTGCTGCCCCTCCAATAATTGATACTCCTCCACAGATTGAAAGAAAAAACTGAATAAATTCCTGTATGCTCATTTAGCTACTCCTTTTCCCAGTAATATACCGGGACTTCATTTCCGGAATCCCATGTATCGTAATATTTTCCATCCCGTACCGTCACCACATGACCATCTATACATAGAATGTATGTGCCAGTCGGATGGTCTGTACAGAAGTCGTTGACTGTATAGATATATCGCTCTGATTGTTCTATCAGTTTGCGTCTGTACCCACGTTTATAGAGGTACGCTCCCCAGACATAATTTGCGCTTGGCATATCTGACAGAGTACATGCCTGTATCATTAATCCGGCAAATACCGTTTCCCAGTCAAAACCGGTTGCCTTGCATATTGCCCGGACAACGCAGTCTCCTGTTCTCTTATCCTTAACGGGATTCGGATTATAATATTCCCATCTATCATCCATCAGTCAATCCCCTTTGCTGTCTTATATCGTTTTGCTGCTCCTCTGGCTTTTGCGGTGTTCTGACGGTTCCACTTCGCTATCATGAGCCGGTCTTGCAGTTCTCTCAGGTCATTCCGCTTGCAGTAATCTTTGTATGCAGCATTTTGTTTCTGTAAAAGATAAGACTTCCGGTCAAGGTCTTGTTGGAGGGCGAACCTTGCCTTTTCATTCGGTGCATTGTCAACTCCTGCTTGCAGTCCAAGAACTTCACGCTTTGTTTTGCGGATTCTTCGCTCATAAGTACGTTGCCGCTGTTCTTTTTCATACTGCTTTCCCTTGTTGGCTTTATCCTGCGCCGATAGTTCTGCGTAGGGATTAAATTCTCCATCACTTGCCCCAAAGCTATGCCGACAGTTGACCCCTGACAGTCCGCTTGCTGTTCCGTATCCAGTCAACGAGAATGGTGGAAATTTCTTGCTCTTGCCAGAACGAGAGTATATCTTTCCTTGCCACCATGCGTGATTTCCGGGATTCTGACCGCCATCACCTGTTCTGGCTCCCATGTGGGCACTGACCAGAACTAAATCCCAGTCCATTTCTTCCATGCGTTTTAGGGATATATCTCCCGTAGCCTGAGCCACGCCAGTTCTGACAGAACGTGCAACTGCTGTTTCAATCGTGTCTTTTCTGCCAGATGGATACGTGACAGTAACACCATCACTCACAACATTATTAACTGCCTCTTTAATGGCTTGTGTATACCCAACCGCCCCAGTCATCACATGGTTATATGCAAGGTCGCATTGCTCGATATAGAGCCTCTGAGCGGCACTTGCGGTTGTTCGCGTGAAGTTCTTCCACTCGCCCATAGTCGCAAGCATATTCCGTTCCATGAGCCTTATCATAGCCGGGGACTGTTCAAGCGGTACAGGGCTTAATCCTGCCGCCTTGTATACCTTGTCATCATAGTTCATCGCAGTGATTCCGGCATCTTCAAACGCTTCAAGAAGCTCCTGCTGTTCACGTTTGGTGTATTTGGATAATTCTACCAGAATGTCCTCTAGCAGTTCACCAGATTCCTGTAGCGTTCTGATTCTCCATGCATCAGCATTGGTCAGAATATAGTCCTCACCCCTGCCGATTCTTGCCATCATTCTCGACACGATTTCAGAGATGATATACTGATGCAACTCTTCGGCTATCTGCTCACTGCCCTCTGTTATCCGGCGTAAATATTCTGGACTAAGCATAGTATATCACCTCTTTCGATAAAAGTTGTGGTACGTGTTTTGGATTTTTACTGGTTCACTAAAGCACGATTTTAGTTAATTAGTAATGTAACATACTTCATTACTTTAATACAAATCATCAATTAATAATGCGTTAGTACATACAAAATGTACTCCATTTTTACAAAATTTTTTGGCTACTGATACTTCATCTGTTGTACCAACTCCTACTTGAATATTTTTAGCCAACGCTTTAGAAATGCCACTAACCGTAAGGTTATTAACAGTAGAGCCTATATAAACAGTGTTATTATCTGTTTTAAGACCAATTGCTAAATTTACTACATCATCAGTTATATCTCCATCTACATTTACAAAAAAATTAGTAAAATCACATAGACTGTGTATATATGTTAAAAACGAATGCTCAAAAGAATTCCATACAACCTTATCAAGCATTCCCAATTTACTTGCCACATCATACGCACCTTTTATCCAACTATTGTCGTAGCCTGTTTTTAATTCGATAATAGGCTGTACCGATTTTACCTTACAGAAATACAAGAAATCTTCAAGTGTGCATATTTCCGTTCCTTTATATTTCACATCTTTCCAAATTCCAAAATCATATTGTTTAACATTGTTATAAGTAATAGTAGAAATATTAACAGTTTCTGGCAACATGTTTCCATTTTTGTCCCTAGCAGTTCTGTTAATATTAATATCATGAGATAAAACTGGTATTCTATCAGATGTATAAACAACATCAGTCTCAATACACCTACAGCCATTTTTATATGCCAATTCAAAAGCTGGCATTGTATTTTCTGGAGCAATACTTGAATATCCTCGATGAGCCATTATAACAGTATAATCATTAAAATTATTTACCGGTTTTTTACTAATTAATTCATCTATAAGATGTCTATTGCCTTCTATGCCACTATATGATGCAACATATTTTTCTGTAATTAATTCTATATCATTTTCTTTATATTCCTCCATAGTATCTTTTAATAATAATCTATACCTAGTTCCTTTACTTAATGATATTTCAGAGTTCCATCCACTATCATATAAGAAATTATCTTTTTCATCATATGAATGATATGCTAAAACGAATCTATCTTCCAATGATTTAAAAACAATATCATATTGCGCACAAGAAATATTTTCGCTTCTAAATCTTGATGCAGTTGTTGAAATCGGAATACCATTTGATAAAGAACCATATACAAATTTCATGTAATTTTTTAATATATCATTTCTGTTAGTTAAATTTATCAATTCCCATTCATATGTTATTGCGCTTAAATATTCGTGAACATCAGCAATTCCAGTTGTAATTCCTGTTTTAAAAATAGTCACCGAAAACTTTGTATTTGCCGTTATTACTTTTCTATTTTTTATAAACGAATCTTTTTTTATAAAACTACCATCGTTATCATACCAAGAAAAAGCAACTTGAAATCCATCTTTAATATATAATATTAAATTTGTATCATAGGAAATGGGATGTTTATTCGATACTTGATAAATATAATCACGTTCATATTCACCAGTAGAACCTTTGATATTACCAACGTCAAATTCTCCTTTTAAAATACATGTACCATTCTCTAAGTTAACCAAGTCTTCCTTTAGTGAATCAGTTTCTGCCTTTGTTTTTTTAAATTTGTTGCCTACGGCTTTGGAGTCGGCAAAGGCTCCCTGTATGGACAATGTTTCATCAGACACGGGCGTTTCGATAACATTTCTATAAGGCAACTGTCTCTTTTTTCCATCTGCTGTGATTATTCCCTTGAACGTATCTGCCATCTTTTTACTCCTCTCCGAATAATGTTGGTTCGTCTGGCTGAGCTTCTTTAACCATTGTTCTAACCTCATTACTCTTCTTCAAAAAAACCTCTCGTTTTGTTTTCCTCTTTGGCTTCTTGCGAAATTTTTTTTGCTTCCTCTTCGGTATATCCATAAAATTTCATCAAATAACGCCAAAATGCTACATGTCCGGAATTTACATAACTGTACCACGCCATCCTGTCTTCTTCTCTGCTGTATGTAAAATCGCCAAAATCATAATTAACTATATACTGGACATATTTCTTTTTCTTTTCGTCATAAATCCAGTTAGAATCTGGTGCAATGCCATACAAATCTGCAAATGTATTTAAGGCGTATATAGTGTCATTCAAGCAACACTCTAGCTTATCCCGAACGTCCTTGATAAACTGAATTGTCCGTTGGTCGTCTGCTTCTACCTGCGTAGCCGTCACCATACCGGTTTTTTCATTAAAAACAAAGTACCCATTGGAGAATCCGATTTTATATCCTATCTGGCCTAAAAGGGCGTTCATTCCGGCTATACGGGTATCTGTGTTGAGAACTGGATTGATTTCCTGGTAGAACTCTTTTTCGTCCTGTCCAAATACGTTCCTAACAAAGTGTGGCAAACTCATCTCATTTCGTCTATTTTCCAAACTCTGCGGTGACATGGCTGATACAGGTGTGCCGCTTGGCATCAGCAGTCTATCATCTGCCAGAACAATCTTCTGAGAATCAAAAATCTCTCCGGCATTCCTGCTGTATGCAATGTCGAGGTCTTTCAGCTCCTCAATGGCTTCTGCAAATATCGGAAGTCCAAGTGGTGTGCTAATGTCTACATTGTTCGCCTGTGGTGTCCGCAGCACTCCATACAGCGGTCCGTCCAGCTTCTCACCGTTCGCTTTGAGAATTGGTGGTGTATCTGCCATGAGGTCAGCCCACTTTGTCTGTTTCAGGTCAATCTTATCGCCGATTGACTGAGGGGACTTTGATACATAGGCTCTGTTAGAAACGTAGTACGGATAAGTTGTCACGCCGTCCACGGTAGTCTCAACAAACCTGTGATATTCAAGTCTTGTGTAGTACTTTCTACCAACAGTATAAGAGTCTTTGAATATAATCCCTTTGATTTCCTGATTATCATAATCCACAATCATCACATCTGCCGGAGTAAATACGTCAAGGCTCTCGCCGTTTGGCTTGATAAATACTGTTCCGTAAGCACATCCATATTCCACCCAGTGCCGAATCTGGAAATATACTTTATCGATCTGCTCCTGTAGCCATGCCGCCCTTGCGGAACCATCTATCTGAATGCCGATCGCCAATGTTGCGAGCCGGGCTGTTTCTGAACAGACGGATTTCGCGAAATTAATCGTCTTGATATTATTCTTGTCATCTAGCCATTCCGGTACTCCCCTGTAAATGTTCGCACACCGGTTAATCAGTGCTTCCATTTCTGGAAATTCTGCTGCCTGGATATTAAAATCCTCTTCGGCTTGTTTTTTGAATATCATGTTAAACCACCTTTTTAGCGTTGTTATAAGTCCCATTTAATCTACCTTTTAAAATCCATCCATCTTACAGAAGTATCTCGCACAATAATGTCTTCATATTCTACAACTTTTAAGATTTCGTTAATGTCAGATGATCCATATATTTTTAAACCGATGCTTAAGAATTTATTTATTTTATCTGAAAAGTACCTATCTAACATTTTATGCACTGTACCCCCTCCTGTTAAATAACGGCTCATAAGCATACCTAAGTGCCGAGATTGCGTGATCGTTTCCGTCAGGATAACCGCTTATTACATTTCCCTCTTTGTCTCGATCATACTCATACTCCGTAATTTCCTTGTATGCGTTCGGTGTTCGCTTCGGGTCAATGACTATAGTCTTTGTTTGCAAGAATTTAAAACCATACTCGATACTGCCCGGTCCCTTGATTGCTCCTCTGGCAGGAAGTCCAGCGTCCCGGAAGTCGTTCACGGACTTGGGTTCCGCGGAATCACATATCATCGTATAATCGTCATAGCCTTTTTTCTTGATCCAATCAGCGGTCTTGGAGTTGCTCCATTTATTTACATACAATTCGTCAATCAGATATATTTTCTCTCTAGCAGAATCGTAATAAGTTCGGAGATAGCAGAACTGGTCCGGATACCATCCATAATCTACGCCAGCGAAAATACGATCCATGCGACTTATTTCTTCATCTGTAATGTCTCTAATCTCCAGATATTCAAATACGTTTCCGCCATTTCCATTCGCAATTCCCATATATTCATGTTCATAAGCGTTTGGATTGATTTCTTTCAGATGTTCTGCTTCGTCAATAAATGGCTGTCCCAGCCATCCTTTTGGCACGTCCAAGTAAGTTGATGAATGAACTATTCTGTTCTCTTTTGGTTCGAGAACATACTTATTAGCCCAGTTATTCATTGTTTTTGGTGGATTGAAGCTCTTAAATATCCATGCAAGGTTGCCACCACGAATCGCAGACTGCTCAATCTTACGAATTTCCTCAGGTCCCGCGAATTGATCCAACTCCTCAAACCAGAGAATGCCAATATATCCAAACTCAGGGTTAATGGATTTAATCTTGTCAGGGTCATCAGCACCACGGAAGTATATCTTTTGTCCGGTTGCTTTTAATGTAATCTCCATAGGGGATAACTTAGAATCAAATTCTTCTGTAAATTCCTGTTTTCCAATAGCCCATTTGATTTTGTTGTACACAGAATCTTTAATAGTATTCCCAACCTTACGGCAAACCACAGCATGGATGTCATGATTGTTCTTCATCAACTCTACTATAGTCATTCCAACAGTGGTTGATTTCGTGGAGCCACGTCCACCCTTAAACACATACTCCAGATGTTTCTTGTCTCGAATATCTCTAATGGCCCAATGAAAGCAATCAGGAATGTTATACAGATCCATGTGATACTCTTTTGCATTTCTGGCAGCTTCCTCCGCTGCTTTCTTTTCTTCCTGCTCTTGCTTAATTTTTAATGTCTTTTCCAGATCATTCATGGATTTGAGCTGATCGGAGAAGTCCGGAGCAAATCCGAATGAATCAGTCAGCTCACCTCTTGCGATCATGGAACGGCGTTGCTGAATTTCTGCCAGAGACATGATGTCAGTGCCTTTTTGCTTCTCGATTTTAGCCTGCTTTTCGGCTATATATGCAGAAATGTTAGAATTTGTTAGATTCTTGGCTCCTGTTATTCTTGCATTTTTAGGAGCATATCCAGCTCTTAGAGCGGCATCAGATGCATTTCCGCCATTTTTTATATATTCATCTGCAAATGCTTTCTGCTTAGGCGTTAAGTCCATCTAATCACCTCTATCTATTTCCATTCTTGGCACGCCTCCCATATCTCTTTCAGACACATCACTGCATCATATTGAGATGCTGTACGTAATATTTCATAGTCACAATCTTTCCATTCTTTTCTTTTGGTCAAATGAAGTGTGGGCGTTGAGATTATGGTAAGAGTAATCAATCTTTCCTGTTCTTTGCTGTAAAATTGTGACGTTCCAATTTTTATAATTAATCCGGTGGATAATATAGCTTTTTGAAGTTTTCTTGTAACTGCTTTTAAGTTCGCCATATCATCACCTCCAACTGGCTATAAAACCCCATAGTAACACTTCTGAGTATATTCTATCACAGGTCAGCAGAAAAGTTGTGGTACATGTTTAAGGAATTTTGCGTTAAAAAAGAGCCGGTAAGTACCGACTCTCTAATTTTATTCATTACTTTGTAATTTTCTGATTGTCTCGCCCTGATCTCCCGGACACCCTATGAAACACTCCGGGCAATGTTCGTAGAATGTACATCTGATGCAGTCATGTGGACTGATTGAGCTGCAATATTGATGTAGTACTGCGAATGCTGATATAGCGAGCTGTGGGGTTATTTCTGGTGTAGGGTTGTTATTCATTCTTCATCTCCTCCAACTGTTTTACTGCTTTTCTATAATCCCTATTCGCAGACCGGAACATCATCAAGAGTATTTCAGATACAGGCCTTGTCCGATTTCTTCGCTTTGCTTTTTTGATGCATGTAAGATCATTTGCTTCTGGCACATATATTCCTACATAATGTGGAATTTCAAGGGATACCGCAGCGCATACATCTGTCGGCATAACTAGGTAGTTATAATCGCCAACAAAATTCAGCCCATGACCAGAATAAAAATCTTCAGCTGATGATTTAACCTCATAACAATAGCAGTCACCTTTTTCTATCCCGGACACGCTATTATTCACCGGCACGAACCGCATATAATCCACCCTTACCGCATGATCTGTCGAATAATCGAATGTCACTTCCTTAGCCCAATAAATACGTGGATCATTGTGAGGATTGATTTTCTTTTCGATCATTGCTGATAGTTTTGCTGTAATCTCAGGTCTTGTCATTTCTTCATCTCCTCCAACTTCTTCTCTATCGGATTAATAATCTCTTCCAATACCTGTTGCTCATAATTTTCTTTCCAGATTTTTTCTCTTTTCCAAAATTGGATTTTCATAATCTCATTTATTAAATTAATACACGCTATTGCTTCTAGCATTCCCCAACATCCATCACAGGCTCTTTCATTGCACCAGTTTACAAATTCTTTAAATTTCATTTTTGAGTTCCTCCAACTTATTTTCAGCCTCTTCACGAGTGAGGAATACCAAAACATTAAATTCTCCAAGCCATTCCTTGTTCGCCCCTAAAAACCATCTGCCGTCTTTTCCGTATTCAATTCCGCTTACCACGTTTTTTCGAATACCCATGCCATATATATCCCATACAGTTGTGCCGATAGAACACGGTAATCTCACAAGCAAACCTTGCTCTTCTAAGTCTTTGTAAGATTTCAGTTCTTTCAGCCATTTTGCAACTTGCTCATATTTTTCAGCACAATCAGCACTACTTATAAAGCTGCTAGGAATAACTATAGTATTCTTTTCTTTATTTTTTCTGTTCTTACGAACTACTTCTTTTATGTATTTAATAGCTTCTTCAAGTGTTAATCTCTCCATCTACTTCACCTCTCCTGCAATCTCATCAATACACTGGTTCCAGCCTTCTACAAATCCTGCATCAAATGTATTAGCCGGATAATCTCCATTGTCTTTTTCTGGCAAGTCCATAAGCGGACACCAATCAGGAATTACATCATTATTTGGAACTCTCCTATTGTTCATTGCTCTGCACCAAAATTCGCTTATAAATTTACATTTTCCGCAATTTTCTGGTGTATCTATAACTAATACTGATTTACTCATTTGATTCCTCCTGTAATAATTCTGGATTATCGAAAATGTTTCCTCTGACATAAGATTCTTTACACCAATATCCAAGCTCTTTGCGTAAAAATGATTCTTCTGAAAAGTAAACGTAAAATCCTTGATTGTAATCGCCACTTGCGAAACCTGTATCATAGAATCCGAATTTAACCTGTGCATATTCATCAGACCATGTTTTTAAAATGTCATTTTCCCAGATTTTATTTCCGTATCTGTCGTAAAGTCCTGTGAACTGGCAGAGGGTTTCTGGATCGATTTCATAAATGTTCTGTCTGCATGATTCTGAATTTACAATATCATAAATAAAATATAATCCATGTTTACGAACTACATATCCCTCAACCCACTCTCCATTATCAGTCCTCTTTGCTTTGAAAAGAATTTCTCTCATTCAACTCCACCACATTCTAAGATTTTAATAGCATAATCTATAGCTCTGTTCCATTCCAAGTCCTCATCATTGGAAACAACACGAAATCTGTCCATAAGCGATTCCGTAACTTTTTCCGCATCAAATGCTGTCGGCTGTCTGTTAACACAATCAATAAACTCTTTCTGGTCGGAACTAATGCTTGTCCCAATCTCCCAAATTTTGATGTATTTAATTAATTCGTCTGCATCAATCAATCGGCTCATATCCTATTCTCCTAACTGTTTTAAAATTTCTTTTGCAATTTTATTACTTTCCTGCATGGAAACTCCCCATCCATTATATTTTCTGTGGCATTCATCACAGTTCCATTCATCACTATCACTTTCTTTAATTTCGCTATTGAATCTGCAATTATCGCAATACATATGATTGAGAGTGCTATAAATGATGTTTGCAATATCGTCTTGTTTACTATTAGCATCGTCTACGTATTTCTGTCTGTTTAAATATTCAAATATTCTCAGCTCATTTTTTCCGACCCATTTAATCCATGCACCGCAATCCCCGCAATACAATCCCGTATTATTCCCAACTTTCTTGACAAAAAGGTTTTTACTATTGCACTTTGGACATTTATATTCTTTCATTTATTTATCCTCCCACACTCCCAATAACCGCATTCTCTCATACAGTACAGCGACAGTCTTGCGCCTGTATCCGTAGAAGTCTTTCGGGTTCATCGGGATATATCTTTCTCTACTGATTTTCCTGTAACTTTTCCGGTGCAAGATATTCTCAATAACCATATCCGCTATCACCGTGTTCTTCGGGCAAGCTGACAAGGCAGCACTGGAAAGCAGATATCCGTACTCTGCCGGGAAGTCTTTCAGCATCGTATTCAGTTTTTCAATGTCCTCAGCCGGAATCCCGTAGTCTTTCAGCTTCTTGTTCCTTGTCAGCATACCGTTCTCCTTTCTATTTGTCTGGGTGATGCTTGTCGTACATGATCGCAACACATGCAAGTCCGGTCACACCGAATATAGTTCCAAGCGTGAAACCTAATAAGAATGTAATCATACTTCCACCTCACTATCCTCTGGCATCTGAAAGACCACTGATTCTCTTATCATTTCTGCATATCCTTTTAACACTTTGATTCCGCCTGCTACACTCTCAGGAGTATCATAGCTTCCTGTGTATGCCGCAGTAGCTAATCCCGTACTTGTGATTTTTGCCGATTCAAAATCCATATAGGCTTCCTGAATCATGTCCAGTACTTTCATGGTTTTTGCTTTGGTGGAATATCTTCCCAATGAGATATATTCACCTTCTCCGAGATTCATCTGACTCCAGCAAATGATTTCTTTACCATCGATATTGGTGATATTCACAACAATATTCTCGAACTTTACCAAAGACATCTTATTCTGGCTTCTGATTAACATTTTGCGTCCTCCTTAATATCTATCAAATTCAATGTTATTATCTGAATAGAATCTGTAAGCATCTTCTCTGATTTTCTTAACTTCACGCATGACAACTTCTTTCGTTTTGCTGACAGCTTCCTCAAAATCCTCTGTTCCGAGATTGTGGTTGAGAATATCCAATGTACTGCAGTTGAGAAACAGTGCATCTCCACAACCAACGTATTTGTAGATAACGATTCCTAAAGAATTGTATTTCAAGGCGAAAATACTTCCGGATTTAGGGTCTTCGTTATATTTAGCGTTACTTTTAAATTTCATTTTGTGTCCTCCTTGTCATTTGCTCTTCGATTCCACTGTTCTCTTGCAGCTATCAAATTTCTTCCAGAAGGATAACCTTCCGCTGGTACAGCGCAATCTGGATTACCGCACTTAACCATGTATATAATGCCGCCGCTAGACCAACATTCGGTTATCGCCTTTCCTCCGCAAAACGGACAAGGCTTTAATTTCTTCATTTCCATCCTCACTTTCCCTATGTAAGCAACTACATGGTTAATCAACAAAACTCCATCTGTCCATCATCAATAAACTTCTTTTTCTTCCGGCTTAATGTATCACCCTGCTGTTTCAATCTATCTACACGGACTTTCTGGTTAAAGTTTGCCATATAATTATCGTCAACTTCTGGCGGTACTTTTAGAAAATATTCTTCTGGAAGTGGAAGATTATGTTCCTCGCAACAATTTGCAATCTCATTTCTGTATGAAAGAATATGATTTCTGGTTAGATTCATATTACATCCATCCGCCCAAAACGGATCATTACAGCCATTTTCGTTTATGTGCTCCCAGATAGCACGCTCATGTAATAGGTTTATTCTTAACAGTTCTAATTCCTGTTCCGGTGTTTTCTGCTTCATTCTCATTTTTCTTTCGCCATGTAAGTAAGTGCACTATTACGCAGTTAGTACATGGTTTTAAACTCCCATCTTCTTAACCAGATTCTTGTTCATCTCGTCAAATCTTACATCTGTGTTCTCTTCAATGTCCTGCATCATGCTCAGAACGCTCATTTTTCCCTCATTTGCCATTTCAACGTACTTATTGGCAGTTCTTATCACATCAAGCAAACGCTTCGTGGAAAAGCCATATAAACGTCTCAGAGCCATCATGGTAGTGACAGTGTTGATCGTGTTGCTCCAATCTTCACCAACAGTGAATCCATCCTCGTAGGCTTGCTGCTCTACGTCTTTTATCTGTCTATAACAGATCTGCATTGAACGCCCGAACGCCTGAGCTGCCTGATTAGAAGTCTGAACAGGAAATCTGGTCTTTTTCTTGACTTTTAACTTGCTACTCATTTTTCCTTCACCTTTCTGAACTTATATCCTGTCACTCGATACGCTCGTGGCGCACCGGGGTTGTCTGTCGCAAGTAAGCCACTTTCCAGTAATTCGCCGAAATGATTCTGCACGGTATGGTTAGATATGCTCAGACCTGCTGCAATGTCTGGAATACTTGGCGGATAATTATGTTCTTTCAAGTATCTTATGATGTACAGATATACATCTTTCCTTGTCTGGATACCCTCATAGTACTTTCTTGCTGTGTTATATGGCATTTCTATCACCTCATTCATACTTTACATTTTCCCTTTGACACATCCTCAGCCCATTTGTAAAAGGTCAAAGACAGATACCTTGCCAAACTGTCTGGATAGATTTCATATAAATCCTCGATTTTTTTATGTAATGCATCAAAATATTCATCATCATTTTTCACATTGTAAAATTCTTTTATTGCATTCCAGAACTCTGGCATGAACTTGTGCATGATCGGAATATCTTTAGCTTCTACCTTCAATCCTCCACATCCTTTTTTGTATACAATATTCTGCACACTGCATACGCTCTTTTAATTTTTAAAAAATTATTATATATTAATAAGGTAGCCCATAAACTTCTGGGCTTCCTTA
>ERZ1034980.1089-NODE-1089-length-16960-cov-6.044484_pt1 | contig 16960 bp, 9 predicted proteins | sample MGYA00520622_ERZ1034980 | MGnify/ENA primary metagenome ERZ1034980 (study PRJEB33766, sample SAMN09781791) | gut metagenome | biome: gut microbiome | host: Homo sapiens | place: Madagascar | study: EMG produced TPA metagenomics assembly of the PRJNA485056 data...
ATCTATTAGTGTATTATGTAATTTTATAAGCTAAATAATGATAGCAGTGATAGCAATTTCCGCAAACTTTTCTTTTTCTATGAGACAATCTCGTCTCTGTTTTTATCTTTCTTACTTTAACCAATTCCATCTTTTGCCCCAGTCTTCCATGATCTCATTGCGCCATTTCTGCTGTAGCTGGGCACCTTGGCAATTGTGCCAGTAGGTGCTTGGCTCTTGGTGGTCGGTATACCAGTTGCCGCCTTGCAACATGTAGTCAGTCTTATGAGGCTTACCAGGCCACACATTGCTGATGGTGATGGCTCCCTCTAGAGGATTGAAATCGGGCAGGGTGGTGGAGGTAATGGTGTAAGGGTGAGTGCCTGGCTTATAGGTGGAATATCTTACCATATACTTGCCCTTGCCCATGTAATAGCCTTCCCACTGCTGACGGTCGATGGTGAGCGTGATGCAAGGAGTTCCGATGGCAAGATCCTTTTTGTCAGAGCCTTTCAGCTTTGGACCCTTCAGATGAAACTCCATGATGCTATATACTGGCACGGTGTCTTGGGCGGTAGTGGGGCCCTGAAACTGAACCCTCGTGCTATGATTGAACTTTACGAAACTACCTCCCCATGATTCCTTCTCTGGGTTTGCTGGGTCTCCATCCATCATGTATAGTAGTGATGGCGTATCGCCAAGTTTCGGGTTGCCTTTATAATAATGTGCGAAATCATCGCCCATCAATCCTGCTCCCTTGATGTAATGCTCATAGTAGCCACCATTGTATTGATCCTTGTTCTTCGAGTCATAGATGAAACCACGATAGGTGGCGTTATTCTCTATAAACCAGAGCTTTGGAAAGTTATCCACAATGTAGGCATAACTGTTGATACTCCATTTTTTATTTGGTCCACCTATCCAATATATTCTGATGCGAGAGGCAATGTCAGGGGCGTCGTGTAGGGCTTGTGCCACATCTTCCAAACCTCCCCAAACGAGCACATAGAGTGGACGGCTACTTTCCTTGCGAGCACATTTCACTATCCATTCCGAGCCTTCGGTCGGTTTATCGAAGCCTTGGTAAGGAGCAGCTCCATGTCTGCCCTGCTTGGTGATGGAACGGAGATAGTCGGGGGCTGGCCAATTTTTGCCATGCTGCTGGAAGATAGGGAGCTGCTGCTCGTAAAGACCTATCATTCGGAAGATTTCCTTGGTGGAACCCTTTCCGTATGATGGTGATGATACCAATCCCTCGATGTCGAACTCATTGCTGTACATCAGGAGATGAGCCATCGACTGGTTGTCGTCTGGGTCAGTACCGCCAATGTCGGTGCTGATTAGGATTCGTGGACGCTCTGGTACGGCCTTTTGAGCCAGTGCCGATGATGCCGAAAAGCATAATAGGACTAAGCCCATCCATAATTTCTTGGTTTTCATGTTGCTTTTTGATTTGTGAGTCCACTTGAAAAAGTGGGTTCTATTTAAATTAAACAATAGCCTTGGGCAGTTATATTCTGCCCTTGGCGTTAACTAACTCTGGCGAATAGTTAGTGTTCATTTGTTGGTCAAACAACTTTAGCACGCATACAGCCTTAAAAATGCCTCAAAATGGGGCTATTCGCTCTTTGAATCACTTATTTTGCAATTTGGAGACTTAATTTTGTTGTCAAACCAGAAAAGACGGCGCATGTTCATCCAAGCGCATCTTGCAATTGCTTGCAAGCCGTGCTTAAAGAGTGTACGGTATCTGGTCTTGTTGTTTCTTGTATGGAAGCTATACTGGAACATGGCTGCTTCTACGTTGTTGCGTTTCTTCCGTTCTTCAAACGGTATGGACTCAACTTTGCGTCTGACCTCAGCCTTGCCCACATGCTCCTTCTTGAAATACCTATATGACTTCTTGCCATCGGTGTTCTCAAGGACAATCTTCCATTCATCCGGTTTTACTTGGATTGCGGTCTTGATTTCTCCTGTGGTCTTGTCCGTGACTTCTAATGTCTGGTCATCCTTTAGGTTCAGGTCAAAACGTGAAGGCTTTCCCTGCAAACCACCTGAGATAAACTCCAGATTACAAAATGTCAAAGAACGAATGTATGTTAAACTTTTAACGAGGACACTTTTTCAAGTGGACTCATCATTCTATTTAGTAGAACAGCCAATCAATCGCCTTATCGGCACCTGAGAGACCGGCATCACGAGCGGTAATCTTATCGCTCGTAGCACCGAGCACAAGCAGGAAGCCCTTTGGTAAGAGCAGGGTATGCTTGCCGGCAGCAAACTCATACTTGTGGATGTTGACCTGTGGCATGCCGTCGATGCGGATGGCACTGGTGAGCTGTGGCTCTGCCTGACCATAATCGTTGGCTGTGGCATCGGTCTCCAGCTTCGGAGCCTTGGCATATTTCATCTGGTCGTCACGGAAGTAACCTATCAGGAGCTGCACAGGCTTCTTGGTGGTGAAGGTGAGCGAGGTAGACTCGCCACGCTGCTTGCTGCTGTTCATCACGTAAGCATTCATACCTGCCAACTCGGGAGCGAAATCGGTTACTACACTATCCAAATCGCTGAAGAGTCTGGCACCCTTGGCAATTTTCACCATCTTGAAATTAGCCTCGCCATTGATATTCTCCATCTGGAAAGCACCCTTCTGCTGGGTTGCATCCTTCAAAGGCTTGATGTCCTCAGCCTTCATCTTGTAAGTACCCGCAGCCTGAGCCTTGAGCATGGCGATGTTCTTCTTCAGATTTGCCAGTTCCTGCTCATATTTCGGCAAGAGTTCACTCCAATGCTTCATGTTGCCGCCATCACCTCCGATTGGGATGCGGCGCTGGGCGGTCTGCATCGAATTGGCATAGAGATAGGTATCCTTGGTAAGATCTACCAGCTGACGATAATACTCCAGACTCTTTTCGAGCAGCGGAACGGCAGCATCCAGTTCCTTGATATCCTTACCCCACTTATAGTTGAGCACATGCTGAGCCGCCTTCACCTTCCAACCGAAAGCATAGGCAAAGGCACGGTAGCAATGCATATCGTTCTGAAGACGGCGGAACTCATCCTGATTGCCGGTTACACGACTCGCTACGGCATCGATGGCAGCCACAGCCTTGTCGCCGTGAGCCTCGGTCTGAGCTACGATATCGAGTGGCAACTCACCCACATGAGGCTGATGCTTCCACTCCTTCTCTACATATTCGATGAGTTTCTCGCCCTCAGGACCGCAACTCTCATAGAAACCAGGATAGATGGTGTACTTATATGGATTCACCAGCTGACTCATGAACATGCCCAGGAGCAGCGTCTGACGGTTGCCTTCGGTAATACCAAAACGGCGGAGAAGCTTAGGCGCAATCTCACCGCTCTCATCGTATGCCTTGCGGATGCTGTCAGCAACAGAGGCATCAGAAGCATAGTAATCGGCAAGTACCTTATCCCAGTAATTACCCTCGGCAGCTACATCGCGACGGCAATTCCAGGCATATCTTCCCCATGTCTTGTACCACATCCAGTCGCGGTCCAACTGTTTCTCCCGCTGACCGCCTGGCAATTTATCTGCCGTATAAGGCCAATCCCAGTAACTAGCCTGCGGATAGAGATGCAGGGCATTGGCATGATGAACATCGTGCATCGCCGTTACCACCTTTTGGACGAAAGAAGGAGATGACCAGCGGAAAGGTTCGAGATTGGCAAGGATATGCACATTGCTGATATGGGTAGAACCCAGGGCTGCCAAATCGGTATGAATCTTGGTCCAAGGACCGCGAGGCTGATAGGTGGTCAACGACTCTCCATTATACTTATGCATCGTATAGAGGTTCTTGTAGAGAGGGAGCGCTGCCTCCATCACCATCTTGCAGTCGGTATCGTGGGCACGGAGCAGGACTGGCGGTTCATCGGTTCTTCCCAAAGCCTTCAAACCGTCCTTGACACCCGGAATGATGGTCTTGGTCATCCATTCCACATCATCCTCGTAGGTATTCATCGCCTCACCGAGACAGACGAGCAAGCCTACATTCGGATATTTCTCGATGAAGGCAGCTACCGACTTGCGGGTATAATCGCTGATGAGCGGAGTGATAGGACGGTGACGGTCCTGTGTCTTCAAGCCATAATGATCAGCAAAAGGCTTAGAGAGGATGATGTTGTAGAACATCTGAATGACGAAGATACCACGGCGGTCAGCCTCCCTGGTCAGGAACGAGAACATCTCTTCGTTCTTCTTGAAGGTAGCCTCATCCACTTCGAGGGCGAAAGGATAATCCTTCAGTTTGACGAGCGAAGCAAAAGGATGACCGTTCCAGAGATAAAGCGAATTCATCTTGTTGTCTACGAGCATATCAAGATACTGAATCCACTGTTCCTTGTCATAGAACCAAGGGAAATTCTCTGGGGTATAAGGGTATTCGTAAACCTGATGGCCCGGCAGATAAACGGTCTTCTGCAAGCCAACACAGGCACCACGGAGCACCATTTCAGGCGCATCCTTCTGCATCAGCGGCACATTGAGAGAACCATGCTGAGCCACGTATTCAGCTATTTCGTTGCAGCCGTAGATGACTCCCGAGCCGTCATTTCCCTGCAACAGGATCTTCTTTCCCTTGCGGGTCCATGAGAAACCTTCCTTCTTCAGTCCGGCAGTATCCTTGGCTTGCGAGAGCGAAATGCGATATTCGCCCTTCTTGCCGTTCACCACTGCTGAGAATCCTAAGCGGTTGAGCTTCTTCTGCAAGTATTCAGCAGCATACTGTTCCCGATTAGAAGCCTTCTTCTCGGTCAGGATATTCACTTTTTGGGCAAAGGATACAGATGGAATCAGCACGAGGGCTGCCATCACAAAAATCTTTTGTACTTTTATCATTGTCTTAGTCTTTGTTTTATAAATAAAGACGCAGTTTCCTTCTTTTTGTAATCAATGAAGGAACATTCGTTTGTGGGATCTAAAACAATAAAAGGATAGAGTATGATACGTTCATCGTACATATTCTATCCTTTTAATTTACTATTTTCTTATTTTATCTTTTTCAAATCCACTTCCTTATACGCCACTCTCTGGCGGCGCCAGGTGTAGATGCAATGCAATTTGCCATCCTTTCCCTCGATGATGCCTGGATAGGAATACTGGTTGATAGGACTGTCCTCCAGGGTGAGGAGATGACGCCAATGGGTGCCGTCTTCGCTGATGGCAAGACTCAATGGTGTGCGAGGTCCCTTCTTGGTTCCCGGCAAGGTCTTAAAATTGTTGTAGATGAGCACGTGTCTGCCATCCTTCAGGGTGACAGCATCCGTACCGCTCTGGTTGTTTTCGATGTCGAGCAGGGTAACCGGAGTCCAGGTATCACCACCATCGCTGCTGAAACTGGTGGCAAGTTTGGCATTATGGGTACGCATCAGAACCTGCAATCTGCCATCCTTCAACTTCAGAATAGATGGCTGGATACTGTAGATATATCTTGCCTTCTCACCCTCCTTGTAGATAGGATGCTGCATATCCACCGTAGCCGAATCCACATCGTCGGTACGAGGCTTCAGTTCGGCATCTACCGGACCCACATACTTCCACTTTTTGGTCTTCAAGTCGAGAATCTCCACATGGAATCGCCAACCCTTGTTCTCGGTACTGGAACCGCAGATGAGTCTGCCGTTCACCATTTCCGGCTTGTTCTTGATAGGACCGAGGAAACCGTCTGGCAAAGCCTCCGGATCACTCCAGGTCTTACCGCCATCCTTCGACTTCACAAGACAGCCCGTCCAGTCGCCAACGGTAGAACCCACCTTATAGAACAGCCATATCTCGCCATCCGGCATAGTATAGAGCACAGGGTTCCAGCAAGACTTGCGCTTCAGATTAGCAGGCAACTTGATATTGGCTGACTTAGAGCGGAAATCATATTTGTAGCCGGCTGGCACACCGAAACGGCGCGATCCGTCCTTGATAGGACCCTTATCAGCCGGAGTTGTCTTCTCATCGATGCCCGAAAGACCCGCCTTCTTAGCCTCAGGAGTACCCAGGCGATAAACACCATCGGCAGCCAGGATAGGTTTCTCCCAAGTTTTGGCACCCTTCGGCTTGCGACTTACCCAGATGCAGACATCCGGATTGCGCTCGAAGGTACCGCCGAAGTAAGCAGCTACCAGGTCACCATTCTTCAACTGGGTGATGGTAGAGGCATGAGCCGATGGAAATCCACTATAATCATAAAGGAATTCATCCTTCAGGATGGCAGCATCGCGGGTAGGGATTTCTACCGAATAATGATAATCGCCACTACCCACCGTCTCAACCTTGCCATCAGGCAGATAGACATCGGCTGTGGTGTTGCAAGGCACGGTGATATCCCAATCCACATGCTGCAAGGTCTTCTTCCACTGGCTCTTCACTACTCCGTATGGAGTCTCGTAATCAGCTTTTACCGATTCGCAATTCTGAATACTGAAGGCAGGCTTCAACACGATGTGCTTGTAAGCCACGCTGGCATCAGCCTCAGCCACCTGCTGCACGTTGACACCCTTCTGTTGGATGCCTCCCAGATACTGATAGCACCAGGTAAGCAAGTCGCCCAGAAGCATCACATGATTGCCCGAATTCATCTTCGGATCAGCCTTGTCGCCATTCCAGAGTTCCCAGATGGTAGTAGCTCCGTTCTCTGCCATGTAACCCCAAGACGGATAGGTGCGCTGGGTAGCCAGAAGATAAGCCACATCAGGGAAACCGTTGTCGCTCAAACCACGAAGGAGCCAGGAGATGCCGATGACACCGCAGTTGACATGTTCCTTGGCATCGATGCAGATGCCCTTCACTACCTGCTTGATGAGTTCGCTGCGCAACTCCTGGGGAGCAATGCCGAAGGAGAGCGCCAGGAGATTGGCAGTAGAGGTATTGTTGCCATAATAGATGCTGTCTGGATAAAGCACATGACCCGGACGACGGGAAGTTCCTGCCTTGTTGGTGAGGAACTGCCTGTTGAAGGCTTCTATCATCCCGCTTCTGCGGTCTGCCCAAGTTTTCGCTTCTTCCTTCAAACCTTGCAGGTTGGCAAACTGCTCTGCCAGCTGCAGACAGCGGATCATATAAGCGGTGGCTATCAGCTTGCCATCGGTCTTTCGCTTCGGATCCTGACTGTGAATCAGTTCCAGTTTCTCTGGTGGTACGCACCAGTCGCCGTATTTATCCTTGGTGATGATGCCGTTCTTATCCGTATATTCAGCCAGGATATGGTTGATCCATTTCCTTATGGATGGATAAGAATCGATGATAGGCTGCTTGTTGCCAAACTGATGATAGAGCATATCACAGGTGAAAGGCAGGGCTGCCGGCCAGGTGACATCATCGGTATAGTAATTCCAGAAGGCAGGAGCCACATCCGGGATGTTGCCATCCGAACGCTGGGCATCGCAGATATCGTGCATCCACTTGCTGTAGAGTCGCTCGTTGTCGAAAACGAAACTTTCACCCAACGAACCCACCGTACGGTCGCCCAACCAAGGCTGGCGCTCGTTGCGCTGCGGACAGTCTACCGGCATACCCTTGTAATTGCCGTAGATGCCCCACCATGCATTCTTCAACACCTTATTTAATATCGTATCAGAAGTCTCGATATGTCCGATGGTAGCCATCTCGTCGCTCACGGTATAAGCGGTGAAATCCTCCTTTCGGGCATTCTTCATACCGGTAATGGCAGCGTAGCGGAAACCGTGATAAGAGAAGGCAGGACGCCAAGACTTTCCGTTTTCTCTGCCATTGCAGACATAAATATCCTCAGAGAGGGCATTGCGGAAGTTGTCGAGATACAGACTGCCGTCAGCCTGCAGTTTCTCGGCATATTTCACACGGATGGTATCACCCTGCTTGCCACGGACCTGGAAACCGATCCAGCCCGCCATGTTCTGTCCGAAATCTACAATGAGGGTATCGTGGCGATGCTTCAGACTCACCGGATGACCGAATTCCTTCTCAACCATTCCCGTCATCGGCTGCGCCATCAACGTACCGTCAGGAATGGCACAGCGCTCGGCTTTCTGCCACAGTCTGTCGTCGAAACCAGCCTGGGTCCAGCCCTTCAGCGCCTGTTCCCTGCGGGCATCATACTCCTCGCCATCATACTCGTTGTTGCTGCGGATAGGACCATCGAAACTCAACTTCCAGGTGTTATTGGTTGCCCAGGTTTCAGTCTTTCCGTTCTCATACTCCACCTTCACGTTGATGCGGCATTTCGGATAGCCGAAGAAAGGCGTCTTGTAAGCCTTCTCCAGTCGCATCGGAAACATTCTGCCGTTGCCAAGTTTGATGGCGATGGCATTCTTCTCGGTCAGGAGCGAAGTGACATCGAACGTATTGTAGTAGATGGTCTTGCGGTAATCGGTTGGTGCAGGCTGCAATGCCTGACTGCCCCCCATACGCTGACCGTTGACATAAAACTCGTATACACCGAGTCCGGCAACATAAGCCACCGCCCGCTTCACCTTGCCTTTTGCCGCAAAGTCCTTGCGGATATAGCGTGCCGCCAGTCGGGTATGCATGCCTTTCTGTTCTCCGGGCTGCAGGTCTTCCAAGCCAATCCAGGTGCCGCTCCATTTGGTTTCACCGAGCAGTCCGATGGAAAAGAGTTGCGGTTCGGTCCATTCCGACTTACCCCTGTTGGTGGTGATACGTACCTTCCAGTAAGCTTGAGCGCCACTCAACAGCGCCTTGCCCTGATAAGGAATCCACAACTGTTCATCGCTGTTGCGTTCACCGCTATTCCATAAATCAGCCTCGTTTCTATCCAGTTTTTCTCGGGAAGAAGCCACCAGAATCTGATAACTCGTCTGCACCACGCCCTTCCTGTCAGAAGTAATCTGCCAGGAGAAGCGAGGGGTTGATGTTCCGATGCCCAGAGGATTCACCTGATTCTCCGTCCGCATCTTTACCACGTCAACATGACTGGCAGCGGAAAGCGGAAGTGCAGCCGACAGTGATACGGTCAGCAACACACTCATCAATATATTATTCTTCATTTGAATTCTTCACTCTTCACTTTATTTATTCATTCAAATCTCTTTTCTTACCAGCCAGACTCTGGTCTTCTATCATCTTCTGGTCTTTCTTCAGATAGTCCTTGCTGGCATCAATGGCGATGAAAACACCATCGCTGATACCGCGGGTAGCCTTCTGAGGAGCAAAGGTGATGACCTTGTTATCAAACGCTCCGATATATTCCAGCTGTCCGTTGGCAGCATCCATCCACCATACGTTCTTTCTGCTACCCGAAACCTTACGGAGGTCGAGTTTCATCGGAACACAGTTGTAATTGTAAACCATCAGATAATCGTTGCCTCGGGTAGCCAGCAGACGGTTATATCTTTCACCATTCTCACCGGCGATGATGCTCTGGTCAGGCACACGCTCAAAGTATGGCAGCGAGAGCATCAGATTCTTGAGATGCTTCATCTGGTTGAATCCCGGGTCGTTGAGCGCCACATACCAAGGTTTCTCGGCTCCATCACTTCCATAACTGGTAGGATAACCCGGTTTCAACATCTGCATGATGGCATTATGACCATAGGTATGACCGCAGGAACCGGCAAAGACACTCCAGTAGGCATAGCGGCGAACATCATAATCCTGCCAGCGCTCCTCGTTAGGATCGTGCAGTCCCTTCGGAATATCCTCGTAGCTCGGTTCGGCATCGAGCACAGGCTTGATAGGTTTGTATGCCCAGGTAGAATCCACATACATCCAGTTGTCCTCCTCGGTATTGTCTGGGATAGGATAATCCTTGTTGCCCATACGCTGACCATACTTGCGGTGACCACTCTGGAAGGTATGGAAATCGAGCCATTTCGCCTTGCTCCACCATTTGGCTGAAGTATATCTGCCACGAGGATGATAGGTCATGAGATGGTTGTGGTCAATACTCTTGATGCTGGTAGCGAGCGACTCCCACACTTCAGGGTGGATATCACCCTGGATATCGCCACCCATCACCCAGATGATATTAGGCGAATTCTTATAGCGGTTGGCAAGGAACTTTCCGTATGCCTTTGCCTGCTGGGCATTGATATTCTCAGCCTTTACCTGAGAACCCCAGATAGTTACCATGCCAATGTAGATGCCGTTCTGTTCGGCAAGTTTGATGATGTAGTCGAGATGATCCCAATAGCTGTAAACACCTGCTGGGTCTGCCTTCGACAAATCCCAACCGGCAGGGAGCGACTGCTGTCCGTAGATATTAAAAGAAGGTGTGCCGTCCATCACCTGGATGAGAACAGTATTAAATCCCGCTACACGGCATTTCTGAAGATAATACTGTGCCTCGGCTCTATCCAGACGTTCCGGAAGAAGCCAACCGGTATCACCCAACAAGAAGAACGGCTGTCCGTTTTCAAACTGGAGGAATCGCTGGTTGGCAGAAACCTGTAATTTACCATTAGCCCAAGGCTTTTCGTTTTTTGCGGCAGAGGCTGCGGTAAAGATTCCGCAAGCCAGCGCCAATGTTATCATTATTTTTTTCATTTTCTAAAGGAGTTTTGATGTTAAGGAGTTTATACCCATATTTTTAAATCAATCGGATGGTCTCTCCCTTTCGTGTAGTGATGTCATAGGTATTTGCCTTTGGCAACACCACCTTGTTGAGTTTCACTTCTGAATGATTTTGCATCTGTGGCTGTTCGAAGGCTGAAAAGAGCGGATTCGGATTCTTGCCCTTGGCTGATTTCATGCCCTTGATGCCCTTCAACCGGTTGCCTGCCGGCAGACGGAGACGAAGGTTGCCACCGAGGGTAGAACGGATCTTGAGCGACGTGATTCTGCCATTCTTCCATGCCAGTTCCTCGATGAGGAAACCACCTCTGGTGCGGAGTCCCTGCACCTTTCCTTCTGCCTTCCAGGCATCAGGAAGAGCCGGCAGAATATTGACACATCCGTCATGGCTCTGCATCAGCATCTCTGCGATACCGGCTGTACAGCCGAAGTTGCCGTCTATCTGGAATGGTGGATGTGCATCGAAGAGATTTCGATAGGTTCCACCCTTCTTCTTGTTCAATCCGTAGGCAAGGAAATGATCATCGGTCAGGTTCAACTGGTTATGAATCAACTTATAAGCGTGATTACCATCCAGAAGACGAGCCCAGAGACAAACCTTCCATCCCATCGACCAACCTGTACTCGGGTCGCCACGATGTATGAGCGAAGTACGAGCAGCATCGAAGAGTTCCGGAGTCTGCTCCGGTGTAATCTGATTACCTGGATAGAGCGCATAGAGATGACTCACATGGCGATGATTATCCTGAGGATCATCCCAATCCTTAATCCATTCCTGCAACTGTCCCCACTTGCCAATCTGCATCGGTGCCATCTTTCCCAATACTTCCTTCAGATGAGCAGCATATCCGGCATCTTCTCCCAGAATCTCGCTCGCTCTGATAACGGTAGAGAAGAGTTCGTGGAGCAGTTCATTATCCATCGTGGTACCATAACTCATGGCTATCTTTCCATCCTTCGAAGGATGGGTATTTTCAGGACTCACAGCTGGCGAAATCACGAGCCATCCATGCTCAGGCTCCGGTATCAGCATCTCATCGAGGAAGGTGGCTGCCCCCTTCATGATAGGATAAGCCTTACGTAGGAATTCCTTGTCGCCACTATAGAGATAATGTTGCCAGAGATGGGATGAAACCCAGGCGCCACCGGTCATCCACATGCCTGATGCTGCCTTATCGATACCGCCCGTCACTCGCCAGATGTCGGTATTGTGATGCAAAACCCAGCCGTTCTTTCCATACATGGTCTGAGCAGATACCTTTCCGGTTTCGCTCACTTCGCGAATCAGTCGGAAGAGCGGTTCATTGAGTTCGGAGAGGTTGGTCATCTCTGATGGCCAGTAGTTCATCTCCATGTTGATGTTGGTGGTATACTTGCAGTCCCATGACGGGAACATCTTATCGTTCCAGATGCCCTGCAGGTTAGCTGGCTGTGTGCCAGGCTGCGAACTGCATATCAGAAGGTATCTGCCGAAAGCATAATAGGTGGCTACGAGATAGTTATCGTCCTGCTTGGCAAAGCGGATGAGGCGTTCGTCGGTAGGCAGATTCTGATACTTGTCAGCACCCAACCAGAGCGAGTTGCGATGCATCATGCTCTGGAATTTAGCCACATGCTGCGCCATCTGTTCTCGGGCATCCTTCGCCATGGCGGTATGAAGCGCCTGCTTACTGCGTTCCACCTCGTTGCCGGTAATATCCTTGTAGTTCACGAAGTTGGTGGCGATGGAGATATAGAGTACGGCTTCATCGGCATTCTTCACACTGACCACACCGTCGCGACAAGTCTTCGCAGCCTCGCCGCCTTTGATCTGAGCCGCCATTCTGCCCATGAATCTCACCTTTCCCTTCAAACCTTCGTGTTTGGCTGCCACTCCTTCAAGGGTAGCTTCTTCGCCATCGGTACGGATGATGACATCATCATGAGGAGAAGTGAAGTTGGCATTGAAAGTAATACTATGAGGCTTGTTGGCGGTAAATCTTACCATCACTACGTTATCGGAAAAGGAGGTGATGACCTCGCGCTGATAGGTGACACCGTGGGCTGTCCAACGGGTGAGGCAGCGGGCAGAATCCAGACTCAGTTCGCGATAATACTGAGAATAGCCATCCATCCCGGGAGCAGAGATATAGACATCACCAAAGGTCTGGTAAGGCATTCCGAAGTTGGTATTCGACATGATTTTCTCGGTACACATATCCTGTGCCTTACGGTATTCGCCCTGCCAGATGAGGTTCTGGACAACTGGAAGAGCTGCCTTGGCATGAGGATTGGCATTCTTGTTAGGCTGTCCTGCCCAGATGGTTTCCTCGTTCAGCTGCAGACGTTCGGTGGCTGGAATGCCATATACCATGGCACCCAACCGTCCATTACCCAAAGGCAAGGCATCGGTCCAGACCAGCGCTGGTTTGTCGTACCAGAGCTTATATGATTGTGCTGTTGCTTGCAAAGAGAGACAAGCCAGGCAGCAAAGTGTGATGGTTCTTAAGATTTTCATTTGTTTTTGTTTTAATCGATTAAACAATTTTATATATAGACGCAAAAGAGCCGCCTTTGTCGTCAGAAAAGACGAAAAAGACCTCACGTCATTTATAAAACGGCGTGAGGTCTGATATATTATCTTCTATCTTATTATCTGATGACCGATTGCAAAACTTCCGGTTTTTCAACCTTCACTTTGCTTTCATCCAACTTACTGCGGTCCAAACCGAAGACACGGATGAAGAAATCGTAGTTTGCCTGGCGCTTGTTGATGCCATAATCATGACGTTCCTTAGGCAGATGCACATTGGTTACCTGTTCCTTGGCACCATACATATTATATATATACTGCAGATACGGATATTCGAGGGTTGGAACAGAGGCGGTCCAATCACCACCATCGCTCACTACCAACAACGGCTTAGGGGCAAAGAAAGCCATCAACTCGGCATTACACGTACCATGCCCCGCCAACTGGATAGGTTTGCCACTCTCGCAAGGACAACCGCCATCAAAATGAGAAGCAAGATTCACCGTTGGGGCTGCTGCCGTGATACGGTCGTCGAGTACCGTCAGCAGGACTGTATGCGTACCGCCGCCACTGCCGCCATTCGCTCCGATGCGCGTCTTATCCACATCCTTGCGATAGTTCCACATATAATCGAGCAATACCTCGGCATTTAGAGCCTGAATCACATGAGCACGGTCGGTCTGATGCGAATTCTTGCCATATTCAGCCTCACTCTGTCCCCAGCCATACAGGTCGAAATCTACACAGATAGCACCCATTCTTGCCAAGGTTCCGAGGCGCTGCTGCTCATCGGCACGATATCTGCCACCACCGAAATGACCGTCGGGACAGATAATCAAAGGATGCTTGCCCTTCTTGGCGGGCGTATAGATGGAACCGAAGACATGCTCGCCAGGCAAGGTCTCGATGCAGATATTCTGAACCGTATACCCGTCATATCGGCGCACCTTTCCCAAAATCGGTTTCTTATGAACCAGGGAATCCATATAACGGTCGATACCCAGGATGCGGCGCACCTCCTTGCGTACAGAATCCTTGCGTGCTTCAAACTGTTCCCGGTTCTGGTAGAGAGTCTTGAGATAAGCAAGCATCTGCTCACCCTCTTCGGTATGGCGACGGGGATATTCATAAGGCTTGATCTTATAGAGATTGTCTTTCTGCTTCCACCAGTTGAAGTCGAAATACTTGCAGATATTCGTCAGGGTTTCCTCCAGCGAATAGGGCTTGATGCGGAAATCGGCATAAGGCAACTGCTTGCCGATGGTATCCACATTATATTTAAAGCGAACACCCCAACGCTGCGATACGTCCTGCATCACATCGTGAAGACTGCGGGTGAAATGCCCCTGATAACTGTTCTGAGCAACAGCCTCTGGCTGTTTTCCGTTATTTTGCGCACTTGCCGACAAAGACATGCTTGCCGCGATAAGTGCCATCATTATGTTCTGTTTCATCATAATCTATCTTGATTTCGTATTCTATATCATTATCGGTATCTACCGTTACCTCTATTTTACCATCAGCCAATTTCTTCCAAGCCACGGCAACCTGTTTGCCATCGCTGAGTCGGGTACTTCCCTTAGCCCAGGTCAAGTCGCCCATCGGCTGAGGAGCGATGATGAGTCTGCCCTGCTCTATGCGGATGCCCACAATATCCGGCAGGAAATGGTTGTTGATGTGCGCCATCATGAAATGGTTCATCGAAGCACCCATCTCCGGATTCCATTGTTCGGTGAGCGTGGTCATTCCCTTCTTGATCTGGAAGCCGTAGCCCGGCACATCATCATGCGCCAGCATCTTGTACCAGAGGTCGGCATATCCGTTTCTGAGCAATGCCTGGAAGAGGTAGCGGTTGCCCACATCACCGGTTGTCAGCCGGTCGTGATGCGCATGAATGTCATCTACCAGATGCTGGAGAACCTGCTTGCGATACTGGGATGGAACCATGCCCAGCGCCAAAGGAATGGCATTGGAAGCCTGACTTCCCGAACCGTAATATGTCTTTTCTACAGCATCTTTTACCACTGCATCCGAAGAAGATTTCCCAGAAGATGCAGCCTTTTCAACATGCAGGAATTCCTTTTGGAAAGCCTGCAGAATTTCTGAAGCCAGGATGGCATAGCGGTTGGCTTCGACTGTTTTTCCGCTCATTGCCGCAGCCTTCTGTGTCAGTTTTACCCACTGATAATAATGGGCTGTAGCTACCAGCGGCATCGGGGTATTCTGAGAGAAGCCCGAACGGCCTTTTCCGTAATCATACCAGTCACCCAAACCCTGTTTCAGTATACGGCAACTGTCCTTACTCTGGAGATAATCCACATAGCGGAACATCTGCGGTGCATATTTCTTCACCATCCGGTCGTCGCCGTAATGCTGCAGATAAAGGAATGGAAGCGCTACCAGGGCACCGCCCCACTCTGGAGATTCAGCAAACGGGTCGAGCCACTTGCCCTTGAAGTAGATATACTCAGGAGCGGTTGTAGGAACGGCACCGTTGGCATGCTGGGCATCGGCGATATTCTGCATCGTCTGCTCTAGCATCGAGCGACAGTCGTAGTTGTATACCAATCCCTCGCCATTGAGCCAATCCTGCTCCAGCCAACCGAGTTTCTCACGATGAGGACAGTCGGTCCAGACAGCCTGCCAGTTGCTTCGGATGGCACGGTCGATAATCTGATAAGCACGGTTAAACATCGGATTAGAACATTCGAAGTTGCCAATCTTCGCAGCAGAATTATAGACGAAGCACGACTGGATATCCTCTATCACTGGCTTACCATCAGGATTCTCATCACCCTTCATTACGGCACCTTCTACCTGGATATAGCGATAACCATAATAGGTGAAATGCGGATGCCAAGTCTCGATGCGCTTGCCGTCAGCCGACTTCTCGCCCTTTCCGCTGAGCGTATAAGTAAGATAGTAAGGACTGCCCGACTGTTTCTGATTGCAGGTTCCCTGTGTAGTCAGGGTCTCTGAGAGATAGAGCCGTACCTGCTGTCCTGCCTTTCCACTGACCTTAATCTGTGGGAAACCGGCGAGATTCTGTCCCATATCCAGCACAAAGGTTCCTGCCGGAATAGGATGTTTGGCATTGGAAGCCTTGGCGATTTGCTGAGGAGTGAGCTGATGACGGCTCTTCACACCGAAGTATTCCATCACCTTCACCGGCTGTGCCATCTGCTGGCGCAGAATACCACGAGGTCCCTTCTGTATCACCACCGGTTTCCAGGAAGGCGTGATGCGGGCATCCTCGTCTTCACCACCATAGATACTGTTGAAGGTGATGCTGCTAGGCGAATATTTCCATGAGCCATCGCTGACGATGCAGACGGTTCTGCCATTCTTCAGTTCTATTTCGAGCGAACAGTAGAGCGTAGGAGGACCATAGGAAACCTTCATCTTGGTGTATCTTCCACCCTGCTCATTATAGAATCCGTTGCCCAGCAATACCGAAAGTTGGTTCTTGCCTTTCTTCAACAACGCAGTCACATCGTAAATATTATAAAAGACGGTCTTATCGTAATCGCTCCACAGAGGGGCGAAAACGGCATCCGTCACCTTCTGCCGGTTGATGCTGAGCTCATAGAATCCCAGTCCCCCAATCTTCATCGTTGCCTTGCGGACATCAGCCGGGAGTTTCATTTCTTTCTTCAGCCAGATGCTTTGTCTTGACAATGGAGCCGTAGCCTTCCAGTCTGGTTTTCCCTTCGCATTCACCGATCCCGTTCCTACATAATCTCGGTTACTCGGAATGTGCGCATCCTCATCGGTTATCGCTCCAATCCATTGTGGTTGAGGCGCTTCATTATCCGCCTTAAAAGCAACAGACTTTTGAGCATGAATCTGTATCATGCCCAAAAGTCCTATCAGTATCAATAAATATTTTCTTCGTTTCATATCGTATTCTACATTATTTGAATGCATTCTTCACTACGAGTTTGCCG
>ERZ1034980.1090-NODE-1090-length-16933-cov-17.412075_pt1 | contig 16933 bp, 31 predicted proteins | sample MGYA00520622_ERZ1034980 | MGnify/ENA primary metagenome ERZ1034980 (study PRJEB33766, sample SAMN09781791) | gut metagenome | biome: gut microbiome | host: Homo sapiens | place: Madagascar | study: EMG produced TPA metagenomics assembly of the PRJNA485056 data...
AATTTTAATTAAAATAATTCAATTTTCAAATTATTTTTATGCTGTTACTGTAGTTTCTGTAAATATTTCTTCGATATCATCTGTTGATAATACAGAAACTAGTTGTGATATATCAGTCTCCGATACAATATCAATTGCTTTTACACGACCTTCGGAATCTGTTGCTATTTTATATAATCCAAGGCTTGTATTTGCAGCGCTCCCTTCGTATGCTGAAAGTTTATTTAATTTTGCCTAGTCTTTAGAACTTATAAATCCATCATTTCCAGGTTTCTCAGTACTTTCATATGCAGTAGCGTTTACAATCTTTTTGTTTATTTCTCCAATTGCAGTTTCATTATCTTTTGCTTTTACGCTTGCTGCTTCAGCCTTTTCATCAGCAGCATTAACCGCATCTTGTACCGTAGCACTTGCTGTATAACCAGTTAACGCGCCTTTTATATCGGTTAAATCTGTATTTATAGTACCAATTTGATTGTTTATAGCTTCAAAATTGGCATCTGTTGCAACGCCACTCGCATCAAACAAACTTCCGTCAGCAGCAAAAAGTTGTTTTGCTTTATTTTTCTCTTTTAAATTTTCTGGAAGTTTTGTAAGAGAAATACCATCTTTATTAATAACAAGATTATTGTTAATCTTTACAGTCTCAATATTTTTGCTCTAATTTGTCTATGCATCAAACTGTTGAAGTGAACCAGCATTTTCGGTATCTGTAGACGGTGCAACAGTTATTGCGTTTTTATCACCAAATTCGAGTTTTTTCCAAGTTCCCGCTGCTTCATCAATCTCACCACTAGTACCTACAGTTTTTGTTAACTAATAAAGTGTACCAGCAACATTTGTAATAAAGTGGTTTGGAAAACTAGTTTTCGGAGCAGCATTCAGAAGTTCTACACTCTCAAAATAATCGCGTGTAAAATTAAACTACGGCGATTTTAATTCGAAATTTTGATTAATTATAAGTGCCATATTTTATATATTATTTTAAAGTATAAGAATTAGTTGAAGTATCTGCTACTTTTTGAATATAAGCATAATAAGAAGTACCATTAACATCATTAACAGTAATAACGTCATAGCCGCTTATACCATTCATATTATTCAAAATAATACTATTGAGTGTTCCAAAATATGTAGGATAACAAAATACGCCTTTAGAATAATTTGTAGCTATTGTAACAGTTCTAGATTTTCCGTTTACAACCTTAGATTCTGAAAGTTGTTTGATTTGATCCGCAGTAATTGTTGATTGGCTTGCTGGTATTGTTCCGGAATAACTTCTATGTACCGCTGTAATAGAAACGTAGTAGCCAGGCTCCGCAGTTTTACTACCCCCATCTGCTTTTGATACCATCGAAAACCTTATAGGAATATTTGCTTCTGGAATTACTGCGTCCCATACCTTCTGCCTATCACTAGGATCCACTGTTTTTGTCAAACCATTTCCAGTAATTTTCTGTTCGGTAATTTTATGTCTATCATTTTCATATGTCCAAGAAATTGTAGGAGTAATAGCGGTACCCGTATATTCAATTGTTCCGTTTGGTACAACTCCGAATGTCTTAAATTTAAAAGGATACTTTGCTGCAACCAAAGAAGCATAATCACTTAAATCAATTACTTTCCCATCCGTTGTCCAAGCCTTTACAGATCCAGTATGTTTATCTTCAAGAGTTGCATCTTCTGCGGATTTTATTCCAGAACTCTGGATTATTTTTGAAAATTTATTATGCCCTGTAAAAGTTTGTAAGTTTGTTTCGGTACCAGCATCAAGTTTTGCATATCCAGTCAAATCTGTTTTGGCTGAAAGTTCACCCAATTTTTCCCAGTTGCTTTCATTATAAACGTTTGTTTCGTTTATAGGAAGATTACCAGTATAAATATATTCTGCGTATTTATTATTTGCTGTATCACCGGTCTTCTTCAAATAAATATGTTGCTTGATATTTGTTGAAGGAAGTTCTGTTACAACGCTAAAAAGAGTATCATCAAGCTCTCCTTTATCAAGTTTGCCTTCAATGGCTGTCTATATTGCCTTTATGGTTTCAGATTTTTTTATTTCGTCTTCTATGACAACTTTTCCACCATTCGTATCCCAAACTTGCCCTTCAATTGGAGGTTCAGCGCCTTTAATACCAATGTCTGTAAGAACAATCCCTTTATTAAATGTCCACTCGCCGTTAATTTGTTCATCTTCAGAAAGATTTGCAAAATTTGCTTTAATAAGCTGAATTAACTTTTCTAGACCAGCTTTACTTAAAAATTGATTTGTCTAAGCCATATTATTTATTATTATTTAAAATAATTTTCAATATCTGAATCGCTTATTTTATCTACAGGAATATCATTCAGTTTCAAACCGTTTTGAGAAACTGAAAGATTTTCATTGGAAGTAGAATCAATTTTAATATTCATTTTACCTCCATTTATCTCAAGACCATCACCAGCAGCAATACCAGAAGATGGGAGAAGTTCTTTCACGAGAGTATATTGTCCATTCTCGTAAACTGATTGGCAAAGATAATTTAATCCTCCTTGTGTGCCAATATTTATCTCTCCATTTTCGTTTACTGTAGCATCTTCGCGACCGATCTTTACTTGGAATATATTTGAAGCCTTTATAGAACCACTAAAAGCATTCTCGCCCATTCTGATATTATAAACCAATTTCTTGGCTTCATCATCCCAGACTTCTTCTATTACTCCATTATTTATATAATTAATACGATTTTCAAGATCTTCAATAGATTTCTATTGTTCTTGATAAACCTTTTCTATAGCTTTTATCTTATTATTCAAATCTTCAAGATTACCATTTTCTGAAGATCCTACACACTGCCAGCTGCCTTTTAGTTTAAGCCAGATGCTTCCAGATTCTTTAACCCAGAGATGAAAATCCGTTGGAGGAGGAGTCTTGTCGTCTCCCCTCCATACTGAAATATTTTTATTAAGTGCTGTCATATTTTATTTGATAATCTTGTATTTATAAAATATTAAATCCTTTCATGATCAAGAAATATTTATAATTGCACTTCCCCAGTTATTTCCTATACTGCTGAATATTTTATAAATAATAGAATTATATTCTACGGTTCCAACATTTGTAAATTCCCACTAACTACCGTTTACAGTAAAAATAGGATTTCCATATGACTATGGAATGAAGAACCATAATTTCTATTGAGTATCGGACTATATGGTAACAGTACACTATCTTGATGGTAGTACAACTTTTTCAAGAGAATTGATTTCAGGTTGTTCATCGGAAGAACCATAATAAATACCAGGAACGAAATTTATTGATGCAGTTCCTTCTGCAGTTTCCTTACCATTACTTCCTACAATTTTAAAAGTACTGTTCTATACAGTAGCACCATTAATTGTAATACTTCTTGTAGATTTGTCTATATCAAGTCCACCGGGATATTCTGAACTATATAAAGTCTGGCTATCAATTTCCTTGTTATATTTCCAATTAACTACAACATTCTATATGGTATCACTAATTTCTGCAATATTTGGAGTAATATTTATTGAAACAGTAAGTCTGTTATATAAAAGATAATCAATTACCTATCTAAGTGTTTTTAATTCAGGATAATCACGATTATAATATATAATATTATCAATATTTGTTGGATTGTTTCCAACTTTTTCTTTTTTCAGATAACCATTGAATCTATTATAGACAAATTCCAATTCATTGAAAACACCAAGATTTTTCAATGCTTGTTGTTTTTCACTCTTTGTATAAAACTCAGAAAGGAAATTTCTCTTTTTAAGTACTTGATCATAACAAGGATTAACGCGCTCTTTTCTCAAAAGAACACCTTCTTGTTCTGAAATTCCAAATATATTATTTTCCATACATCTTTACCTAAAAAGTTTCAGTATCTTCGTCCAGATACGTTATTGAGTATTTGCTAGAAAAATCATCAATTCTTTTAAATTGCGTTCCTGTAGTCTCGACTCCAAAACTAGCGTTGTATACATTTCCGGAACAATTACATACCTTTTGTGTAAAAATATTATGATATGTATCATATCCGAAATGACTATTTTTACATCCGTCTGCAAATACATTGTCGTGTACGTTTGTGTCGAGATGAACGTTTTGTGTATCATTTAAAAAGATATTCCTATCACATCCGATACCTAAATGATTATTTGACCAATCGTGCTCAGAACCATCCATTCCGCTATTGTCAAATGTATAGAAATACATATCCTGTGTATAAGATTTCGGGAAATTTTTTAATTCGGCAACCGTCTTTTTAAATTTCATATTTTTAAAATCGTAGTGCGCCTCATTATTGTTCTAATCTTTTAGATATGTTATTGTTCCTTTGTTATAAACATTGTTTTCCAACTTTCTTCTGGTAATATCATATTCAACAGTCCACTTGCTGCAGTTGCTGTCTTTGTTTCCCGGTTCAAAAATTCCCACTCTTTTATCAAATGTACAATTGCTTGTTGGGTGAAGAAAAAGCCAATATGTGGTACTAAGCGTAGGTTCTTCCAATCCGCATATATCTCCGTAATCGTCTAGGTATATTGTCTGAAAATCCTAAATAACATATATATGCCCTACTTGTAATTCTTTTGCGTTTTGCTTTTTGTATACAGTATCATATGTCAATAAATGTACGATTGGATCATACTCAGATTCTCCTCCAGATGAAGTAATTCCTAGATTCTTTTTAATTATAGCTTTTTCTTCATCGGAGAAATCTGAAAAATATTCATCTCTCTTGATGTAATTCTCCAAATCCTTTAGACATACGTGTCTAAACTGATTGTTACATGCCATAATTTATAAAATATTCGTAAATTATTTCCGGTTTATCTACATTACTCCATACACCAAGAAAATTAATCTCGTTGAGTATATAACTAAAATCATCTTTATATCCTTTGTTCATTCTTTTTATAATACGAACATAATCTTTTATGATTTTCTTTTTAAGATTATTTACAGCAACCGCATCCGTTTGCTGACATTGTGCGCACATTTGATCCATTGCAAAATCCTCCACAATAATTAACTTCTTCAAGAATCCTTTCTGCTTCTCCGAAATTACCAAATTCTATATGGTATTTCAAAACATTAATAGTCATCCAAAGAAAATCTCTTTTATATGCATTTTCATCAAAATTATCAGATTTTTTACATCTGATACTCAAGTCATTAAACAAGGATTTACAAATTTTAACATAACAATTATAAAGTTGATAAATCATAAATTGATCTATATCAACCCTTGATATTGTTGTATTTTCAGTATTTATATTTGCAATTACGCCAGAATCAACAGTTTTGATTTTTCCATCGCAATATGTAAATATTTGGATTCCATCTGTAAAATAAATGTCAAATCCTTTTGTAACCAAATTGTCTTCTCTTTGCATTTCTTTTTCAAACCATTCACAAGTTGGGAGAATACAATGATAAATTGTATAATGCCCATCTTCTCCAAGAGAATAATACTATTCATCAAGAAATGAACAATGGTCAGTAAATAAAGTTGCAACGATTTCCTGGCTATCAACCTTGTTTCTTTGTATTATATTAATAGTACAAGTTTCGCTATATTTAAATCTATTCTATTCGTAATACTGCTCAGTATCAACTTCCTGTTCTTCTATATATTCATAAGAGTCCTAGGTCAGATCAGTTATAACGATACGATTTGTACCTATATTACATATTTTATATTTTGGTGTCATTCAAGTTGCTTTATTTGATCGTTATATGGATTACCATCAGATATCTATTTAAGTTCAATTTCAGTCCTTCTCTTTGCTTCTTCGGCCATATCGGTTTTATACGTTCTATCAGTCTGAGCTTTGAACTGTTCTATCCGATATTTAAGTTCCATTTCTTTCTGATCCATCTGAAGTTTTGTCTGATTGAGTTTCTGAACTTGCTGTTGAAATTGTTGTAGCTATTTTCCAGCTTCTTTTAATTGCTATTGTAATTGCTCGTTTTGCTACTACAATTGCATCATTTGAGAACCTCCTTCCTTTTGCTTTTGCATTGCTTTCTAAATCTTGTATTTAAGATCTGGAAGACTTTTACTTGTAAGAGCTTCAACTATAATATCTGGAGGAAGTCCACCAGATTTAACAAATTCAGGTATAACTGCACGAACCTATTCTAAGTCTTTTATAATATCCGCACTTGTAATAATACGAACATCAAAATCTGTAAGAGTAAAATATTCTGGTAAAGCAGTAAAGACTCTTTGGTATTTATCTCCTAATACTATACTTCCTGTAAGACCGTTTCTCCAAACTATTTTTGCCTAGTTAAGACAGTCTAGAAGAAGCTCATTTACTATAAGATCCATTTGATGATAATACTACTTTGTCTATATAAAAGAATTCTGAACACCAACTTTTACATTGGTTACAGCATCCTTCTATTGTATTCCATTTAATCTTTCTCTAAACACGCCAGTAATTGACGATACAGTTGCTTCTATAGAATCTATTGCAATCTATATAGCCTATACTGATTGTGCTTTTACAGTGTTATCAAAACCATTAAAAATAGTATTCAAAGGCGCTGACCCCTGAGCAAGTCGTCCTTCTTGTGAAGAATCAAGCAAACCAAGACCTTGCTTTTTAAGAGACATCCAATTTTTTACTCTTTCATGTAAATCGACACCAAGCTACGCCGGTATAAGTGTCTGGTCTATCCAGTCGCCAATAGTACCACTGCTAGCTATTAAATTGTCACGATAGAATATCAAGAGATCATACTACAATTTCTTTGACACAATTCGTTACTTTGTGTACTTCTCTGGCTTTCACCAGAAGTTGAGACTATATCATATATTATAATTTAATATTCTCGCACTTCGAGCCACTTGGCCCTACATAATAGTCGTTGAACCTGCCCAATAATTTGGCTAGGATTCTGATTACCTAAACGGCTTTCCAGAAATTCACGAGATTTTTCTAGAACTAGTTTTTGTTAATCCTATAAAGATGCACAAGTTAAAACCATTGAATATGGATTCTATCCCCTATTGAGAAAATATAATCCATTTACAGATAATCCGCATTGACTCGGATTTGATCTACTTCTAATAACTTTGTCATCTTTTCCTGTAAGTATATAAATCTCTTCTCCTATTCGTATCGTTGTATATCTTTGCATTACGAAATTTTTATCTGTTTCAAGCCACTCTACTTCATATACTGGAATAAGTTCACTATGCATATTATACCCTTGCGATGGATAGCCTGGAGTAACTTCAACACCAGCTTTTAAACCGTCTGTTGCAGGAAGTCCTTCTTTATTTACTCCCATATGAACATAGTACCATGAGTTTTCATAGATAGAGCCCCACTTTTCATCAAGAATCTTTCTATCATTTTCGGTCATCCGTTTACCGTAAACGTTGAGAATCTGCTGTTTTGACATCCAACTCCTAACCACAACTCTATATGAGTTTTTGACATACGGCGATTCAATGTTTCTATCGATAAAAGTATTTAACGGATTAAGAACCTATATTTTAATATTGTTGTTATCAACTGTGGGCTTTACTCTATAAAACGCATAGCCAGTGACAAGCAGATCAAACAGCATATCACGTAATGCGGTAATTAAATCAGTATCTCTAGACTACTATATATATTCTAAAACATTCTACGCAGCTATTTCATACTATGAAATAAAATTTTTATTCAAATCTTCAATCAGCTATTTTAACTACTGTTCTACAAGTCCATCGTTCTATTGTTTTCCAGCAGCTTGACTTACAAGAGAATTCTTTATTTTCTATAAAAGAAACTATCTTGATTGTCTTGCTATTTCAAGTTGCTTATCTCGATATATATGCGAAATAGTATCTTCATCCTTGCACTATATTTTTGGAATAATAGGCATTTCGAGATACTCTCCAATCAACGCATCAACATGCTTTTTTATCAATGGGGTAAACTTAAGTGTTGTAGGTACATTCGCACCATAGACTTCTTCCAAATATCTAAACTAATCAGCATCACGCACTCCATTATAATAGTTATACGCTTTCTGTAAGTCATATTTGGCGTAGACCAATTCAGTAATAGCCTTATTAGTCTTTTCAATAAGTTCGTCTTTCGTCATGGCAGCCACATGCTGTATTTCTTTCCTAGCATTCTGTAGGCTCTCGTAAATTTACAGAACCATAAAATACCAGATTAAATCTCCTATCTTTTATTTCTTGTCGTAAAAATTCCAAAAACTTTCGACCTTCCAATTCTGCATAAATAGTTATTGGTTGATCAGGAGTATTCATTCCAAGTTTAATACAATATCCAACTGGTAATTTCTATATGGATATTTTACCAATGTATTCCTTGTGATAAATATCCATTATAGTATCTCGGATCACTTGTTCTAATTCTTCCAGGGTCTTCATATGTGTTTCCAAAATTATTATTCCACCTTATATTATTGTTATTATTCTAATCCGGAATCTCACCATATCGTCTCCTTCCGAATTCATCTGTATAATATCCTATCCTTCTCCAAGTCTTGGTCAAATCTTCAACTTTATATGGAACTACTCCCTGAAGTTCTTCATCTGCCAACTCTGCCATTGCGATTGCAGCGATGATATCGAATTTCCTTTTATTTTCATTCGTATATCTATTTGCTTCATCCAGCATATCTTCAAACCATATATTGTGACAATAGTCTTCTATATAATCTCTTATCAAATCTGTTTGATGATCAATAATTGCTGGAGTAGCAGGAGTTCCATACTATTTATTTGTATTTCTAGCTGTTTCTGCTAAAGTCGCACGAGGTCTTCTCATAAACCTTGATATTAATCCTCTGCTTTTTGCATATGGAATAATACCCTGTCTTGTAGCCTCTATATTTATTGTAGCATTATAATATTCTGCTAGCTTCATTGCTATCTTATATGCCTCACGAATATCGTTTGGCCTATCCTTATATATTGCAACATACTATGGTTCTTGTAAACCATATGCACGTTTTTTTACAACTAAACAAAAATCGGAAGCATCCTTTGTATATTCAGAAGTTTGTAATTTTCCAATATCAATTCCGTCAATTCCTATAACATATAGATTTCTTATAGGCTCATTTGGAGGATTCCAAATCACTTTTCCTTCTTCATCTTTTTTCTATGGTAATAACCATAAGGGATCTTCCAATATTCTTATTTTCCCAGTTGGACTATCTATCCAATGAAATCCTGTAATATTCTATTCGAGATGCTCGCCATTTTTATACGTATATTCTAACCATCCTGTTTTTATTGGAGGACATTCTTTTAAAGCTCTTATTCTTGTTAATTGTTCAACAATATTTCCTTTATTGAATTTATTGTCTCCCTCCATATTAAACGCCTCTTCAGCAGTCCAACAACGCTCTGCACATTTCTCCACATATTTACTAGGTAACGCTGCAAGAGCATCTCTTTCTACTTGTAAGACTTTTTTGAATTCAGCTTCATTACAAACGCCTCTTTCATCCATATAGGCAGGATTTAAAGACTATACATAATATGGCATAAAGAAACCGGTTTCAACGAATTCTTTTGTTTCTGTGTAATTATGACGATATGGTAATATTTTAAATGCTCTTGGCTCATAATAAATTGTACGAAGTCCTTCAAGAGCTGGGCCACGGTCTCCCAAATTGTTATCATATAGCTTTTTATCTATATTTCTATAACTTTTTATTTGTTATAGTTCGGCATATATTTTCACCTACAATAGGTGTCGAGTACTCTTGGAAAGATTATATTTATTCACTTTCTATGCTCTACAATGTTTTTGAGCCTTTCGCAATCTCAAAACTTATCTCGGTATTAACATTACAGTTTTTACCGATTTTACTCGATTTTCTCAAAGAAGATTCCTCTTCTAAGCGGCAGAAGATTTTTTACCTACCGGTCAATTGTGTTATCATTGAGCTTTTTATCTCAATTTCTTGCAATTTGATTCTTGCAAGTTCAGCGTACATTTTCAATATAAAATATTGTCGGGCACTCTTGCTAGTATTATATTCTTTTAAAAAGTTTCAACTAGTACGCGTTACAATGATTAATATTATTACATATTAATTTATCTCGGTATTCCCATCGCAGGGTTCACCGATTTTACCCGATTTTAATGCGGCAATATTAATTTCACCGCCAAACAACATAATACCTCTAGGAACTCCTTGAACTTCAACAAGTTCCTAGCCCTGTATAATTGCTGTTGTAAGTCCAACCCAACTTCCGCATTCGTCATATATTAATAGATCGACACGATCTCCTCGAATATTTCCAGGATCTTTTCCTATAACTCCAGAAACAGACGACTGGAAACCATCTGCTACTTTCTGTCCATTAATATTTCTGTAAAATCCAGATCTTTTACAAAGAGCAGAATCTTCAATTTGACGCAACCTAAACATACCACCGTCGGTTTTACTATCCAAAAACATTAAAGAATGAGTAAACTTTTTATAAGTACGTTTAAGTTTCAATTCATCATAACAAGTAATCACAGTTTCGCTCTATCGAATATTAATAAACATATTTGTTGCTATTGATGCATTTATCTCTGAAAATCCCACACTTCTTGCTTTCATAAGCGCAGCGTGCAAATGCAATCTTTTAGCCATTTCAAAATAATGAAAAAATGCATACTATGATGCAAAAAATATTGGGAAATCATCACGAGTTCCCGAACCTGACTTTTGACCTACCGTAACAACAGGAAGGGTATAATAATTTAAAAAGAAGTAATTATCTCCAGTAATAGTATAACCATGAGAAGTATATCCTTCTTTACATCTTCTATTCTCTTCCTGCCAAAAATCATTGTAAGGCTTTGATTTAAATCTGTAAGAGCAGTAGTGCCCAGTTCGTTTATAGGTATCTCTTACCTCTGTAAACCATTCTGGCTTGAAATCCAGTCCCTTTGTTTGAGTGATTGGTCTATATCCAGTAAGTTCATAAGATAGATTGGGATCAAAAAAATCTATCTTCTAGTCTTTCGTAACATCCCATTTAATCTTTCCCATAATTACATAGGTTCAAAACCTTCTATAGCACCTGCTCTAATTGTTGATTTCTCTGCCATATCTTTCTTTACTCGTTTTTCAAGATCAACGAGTTCGTCAAGCATCTTTCCAAGATTGGAGATTTCCTTCATAATATCACCAGCTTTATAAACTGGTTTATTTGTTGTTTCATCTCTTTCCAAAGGATCGACAGTCTTGAAATATTCAATAAATTTATTTGTCATTTCTTGAGCAGCAGAAAGCAATCTTACAGACAATCTGGATTCTTGTATTTGCCTAAACTTTCTACATGCTGCTCTAAAAGTAGGATCGTCAAATTCCTATTGTGTCATATGCGCATCTTTCAGCGCTTCCGTATGACGTTCGGATTCATCATATTCACTATATACACTTTTCCATGACAGTGCCAACCAAATATACGTAAATTCTCGAAATGCTCTTAATCCAAATTTTCCTTTTGGATCTTCTTTACATTTATTTCTTTTTTCATCAAGAAGTTGCTTAAATTCATCAACTAAAAGTATTTCTGGAGTATTTAATTCTATTTGATTGGTAGAACTGTTATACAAAAATATATCATTTACCATTATTCATTTTATTTATTCAAACTATTACTTCTTTACTTTTCTATATGGGGGTTTTGTACGATCTGGAGCCCAAACCATCTTTCCCTTGCTGTTCCTAACCATTTTCCCAGGAGGAAGATCGCCTTCTATAACCGAGTTGTTAACCCATACTGAATCTGCTGAAGCACGGTCTGGATAAGTTGTAATTATATATGTTCCGTCTTTAGCTCTGTCAACAAGCTGATTATCATTTAGTTTTTTGGGAGGAGTTTTGAGACCCTTTTGAACCTTAACACCATTTTGTGCCTTCTTTACCTTTCGACCGCACTTGAATTGTTCTACGGAATCCTGTTCTTTACCACCATCCTTTTGCTTGGCAACACATTTCTTGCAGATAGTTCCGCCTTCTTTGAAGTATTGCATTTCAGTGCCTTCCGGACATTGGCCATTCAAGCCTTTAATATAATTCAACTTTGCACCAAACTTTGCCTTTTGAGCTTGTTGCTGTTGCATTTCTTGCATAAACTGTTGATATGCTTGCTGAAGACCTTCTTGGCCCATTTCCTATACAGCTTGTTTAAGCTGACTTTCATCTTGCACTCCCAGCTTTTGGGCCAACCACTGTATAAAAGCCTATTGTAATTCTTGTTCGTTCATAATTTCAAATTAAAATTAAATCCTTCGTTGACCATACGGCCTCCTATAATCTACCTTCATTTGTAAACCATCTACAGCGAATTCCCTTTAATTTTCCTCGATTATCATGGCTAAATACATTTGTTTCTTTTCTCATAACCATCATAATAGGTGAATTTGGAATATTCTACTTGAGCTTAACAATCTGTCCTGGTAGAAAATATGTCTTATCTTCTTCCATAATTATTTACAATTTTCAAATCGCTCTGTCAGTTTTTCATTAACAATAGAAATTACTTGGTGTTCGTCAAGACTATAAAATCTTTGTTTAAAGAAAGGAACTGGCACAGCTGTGTCTTTTCTATAAAATATCACATCTCCTGGCTTAATATATTTACATTCTGGGCCTACTTCCTGAACACAGCCTGTACGAATAAACTGCTCCATTTCTTCATTTTTTCCTGTAATTGGATTCTTATCAATATGCGGATTATATCCACCTGTATCAATAATAATATTACCTTCTGTAACAAGTTTCTGAAATGGATTGCTTTTAAATGGAGTGAAAATAATTCTTGAAAAAAGAGGCTTAATTTCCGCAGTATTAATATCATACTCAATAGTGTCTTGGCTCTTTTTCGTTTCTTCCTGACTTTTATCCATTTGTTCTTGAAACTTTTCTAATTGTTCATTCATTTTTGCTACTTTCTCTTTTTCAACAAGTGCGTCAATAGAGTTCTCTCTCATATTAACCATATTGAAATTTGAGTCAGTACCCAAAGCTGCTACTGCCAGCTTCTCATCGTTTGTCATTTCATTTCTAAATTTTGCCATAATTCATTAATCATTAAAATATTATTACCATTTGCCCGCTACACATACCGCATGTGGAACTCTTGTCTTAGACTACATTCTACATCCGCACCCACGAAAAAATTCCTATTTTGGCTCTGTGCTTACCTCATTGGTCTCTGGATTTAACCACAACTTACTATTACAGATTCCGCCGAGAACATTTTTGAAAATCGGGCATTTTCTACATATCTTCATCCTACTTTCGCTCAATTCATTATTAATATTGAGCAATTCATTTGCATGTCCATTAATTATGTCTAAAATCTACATCTTTATATATTTTAAAAAATAAAAGAGGAATTGAATATCATTTTAAAACTCGGTGACTTCCGATTAAAAATAATAATCCGTGTTAGTCCTAAAAATATATCATTAATATTCAATCCTCTTGCGTTTTTCCCTATTCTTTTCTAAGATAAGTTGTTTTTTATAATGCGCCAACATTTTCTCTACTTCATTTTTTAAATATTCACAATGATATAATCTATTATTTCCTTGATGATCATAATGATTTAAAATCAAATCATCAATAATAAAATCAGGATTTATTTTTTGTAACATCCAAGCATAAGTAGAAAGCTGCATCGTATAGTGCCAGAAATTTGTATCATCAAGTTTATTTAATGGATATTTCATTTTGGCAGTTGATTTTGTTGTGGGATCGTAAACTCCTTGAGTATCAATGCTTTTATTTGTGTTGTGTGTAACAATCATAGAATGTGTACACAAATATGTGTGCGATGGGCTGTCCACTGCAATACACTGTGTTGGAACGGTGTTTACTTTTTCTACCGACTTAATAACTCTAAAACTATAATGATTTTTTGATGATAACTTGTTTATATCTTGATTTCTGCATAAAAAAGGATTAAAATCATTTGTTGTAAAATTAATATTCCATCCTGGAAATTCTTTTCCATTACATTTTGTTATCGCTTTAAAAATAGACACTTTGCAACCTAGCGATGAAACTAATTTTCTCATTCCTTCCATTTGCCAATCAAACGAAGTTGTCATTACAAATCTTTTTCTTTTTTTGTGATAATATCCATCTGTATCCATTAAACCTCGCAATAATTGTAATCTATCTTCATATGAAGATAATAGGTATTCATCTGGTATGTGTTTATTATTTAATAAATTTAATTTTCTTAAAACGGTATGTAGTCCATAAATTGTTCTAGATTCAACATTTGATCGTTTTGGATCATGTACTACATTTTCCCCTAAATGACAACCTTTTAATCTTAATATATTCCATAATTTTGAATTTGCGCACTGTGTTATCATTCCACATGATTTAGAGCCATCGCCAAGCCATACGCCTAAAACATATGGATCTAATGGTAGTTTTGATTTTGATAAATTTAAAGGCTTCGCATTTACTACTTTTGGGATATTGTAATAATTTCTAGATTTTAATTTCTCTAGATATTGTTTTATTTCTTCTGTAGTCATCACATTTTCATAATATTTAATTCCTTTTTTAAAGTCTGTGCTTTCTGAAGAAAAAGATATTAACCATTTGTGGTCTTTGTCAGCAACAATACTTTCATTATTATCAAAATTTATTTTATAACAAGGGTTATAGTGTATTTGTGACTTTACTGTTACATTACATAGATTTCCATCTTTATCAAAAACTTTGTCTCCAATTTTTAAATCCCCCATTGTTGACCACCCAGTTGAAGTTAAAATTGGAGTATCCAAAGGCAGACCTTTATGATCAACAATTGTAATATGATTGCCCTTTTTAATAATTAAATCAACCTGTCCTGCCAATAACAAAATACCATCATCAGACTCTCTATAAATTAAATATTCTGGATATACCCCATATTCCAAATCTAAATCTGTATAATTTTTTTTACATACAAATTTACCTCCTTTTACAAATTTTTCCAATTCTTTATTATTTGGATTTATATAAAAAGAGTTTTCTATATCGGCGTGTATTTTCGTTCCCCGTTTACAAGCCTCTTCATTCTTTTGTTTCCATTCATTCAATATATCTTTTCTAACTTTTTCAAATTCATTTTCTGATATACCGTAGGTCTTTAGTATTTCTTTATTCCACTTCTTTTTTAAAAGTAGATTTTTCTTTTCCATCCGAAAGGCATCTGGAGCGATTTTCTGAAGTGCTTTGTAGCTCGACCAAAACTATGCTAAAAACGGCTATTCATATTTTGATATTAAAGTTGTTACTGATATAAATTGTTTTGTTGGATCTTTTTCATCAAAATATTTATGATCTTGTTCTGAAAAACATATGTTTTTATTTCGTTTTGTTATTTCTAATATTTCCATATAAAACCTCCAGCATTTTCTGTGTATCCATTTATATTTCTTTTGATTTCGTAATTTGTCAGACCAGTTTCCTTAGATGCATTATTTAATGATTTAAATGTTTTTATATATTCCATATTCATAGTATATTGTAAAACCTTTTTTGGGGGACTTTAAATATCTCTTATTAATAATTACTTTTTTAAAATCTCCATAGCTCCAAACGAAACTATTTGACGTTTTGTGCTTTCCATTTAAACAAGCACATATTGATGCTCTTGAACACCCGCTTAATAAAGAGGCTTCTTTAATCGAGCTATATTCAGCAATAAGAGCTCCATTCAAATCATATTGTTTAATGGTATCATCAATATTATGTTTATGATTCACTCTACCTTTTGGCTTAATTAAATATTCCTAATATCTTTGCCACTAATAACCATATGATGTATGCTTTTCAGCATTTATACTTCCATAGAACCTCATCGCAGACGACAAGGAGTCCCAAATTTTTATCAAATTTCCTCCCTTGTCTAACTAAGCATATTTTACTTGTTTCCATGGATGTGGTTTTCCTTTAAATGATTTCGATTTATTTAAATTTCCCTTTAATACATCTCCTTGACCTCCGCATTTTGAAATATTCATTGGAACCATATTTGGGTTAAGCCACTTTAATTCATCAAAACAATATTTTTCAAAATAATTTAAATCATCAATATTGCACTATAATAATGGCTCAAATATAAATGGATCTGTTTTTGAATATTTATCAAAAACTCTTTGGATAATAACATTCTCATACTTACCAGCACTCATTCTCCTTTTATGCCCCTTAATTCGCTTATAAACGTTAATCGACTAACCAACATAAAAATACTTTTTGTTATAAAATACGTATATTCCAGTAAACTCTTCAGATGGAACATTTGATTTTAAAACTCCGAAATTAAATGCGATCTTTCCATTCTGTTTATCAATTTCCATACACTATATTATCACATTATCATTTCAACAAACTATCTCTCCACATCTTATATCTATAATTATAATCTATACCCAGTAAGGCTGCTACAAACGTACTTGTTTCTCCAAATGCAACCAATACTGAACTGTCGATAGCCCCCATAGGAGGCACGATAAAACCTGCTATCAAAAGACCACTTCCTATTACTGTAAGAAAAGCGGCTATTAGCAGACGCAAATTTAATTTCTTTTCATTTGTCATATCGTATAAAAACCACGGTATTTAGAAAATTAAATTTTGTTTATACAAATTTAATTATTAAATTTAAATAATCAAAATAATTTTATAAAAATCACAAATTAAAGCATGAATAATAGAAATAGTATATTATATGGATTATATACAATGGGAGTAAAATATGTGTATATGTGGTATAAAGAAAGAAGCTCAGAAGAATATAATGAATGGTTTGAAAAATTTGTTTTTCCAAAACAAATTGATATTTTATCTGAATTATATCCAATATAGCTAGATGTTGTATATAAAAATTTTATAAAAAATCAGATGATTTAATAT
>ERZ1034980.1092-NODE-1092-length-16919-cov-14.697047_pt1 | contig 16919 bp, 9 predicted proteins | sample MGYA00520622_ERZ1034980 | MGnify/ENA primary metagenome ERZ1034980 (study PRJEB33766, sample SAMN09781791) | gut metagenome | biome: gut microbiome | host: Homo sapiens | place: Madagascar | study: EMG produced TPA metagenomics assembly of the PRJNA485056 data...
GCCGATGCCGGGACGGCCAATGCCAATGCAGATGGGACCGGATGGCAAGCCAATGAACGGACAGCCGATGCCGGGACGGCCAATGCCAATGCAGATGGGACCGGATGGCAAGCCAATGCCGGGACGGCCAATGCCAATGCCGGGACGGCCAATGCCGATGCAGATGGGACCGGATGGCAAGCCAATGAACGGTCGGCCAATGCCGATGCAGATGGGACCGGATGGCAAACCAATCGTGCCGCCAATCCCAAATCGTCCGTCACCATCAATGCCGGAGAAGAAACCGGAGGCAGCGCCGGTACCACCGATGCCGGAGAAGAAACCGGAGGCAGCACCGGTACCACCGATGCCGGAGAAGAAACCGGAAGCAGCACCGGTACCACCGATGCCGGAGAAGAAGCCGGAGGCAGCACCGGTACCGCCGGTTGAGGAGAAGAAGCCTCAGGTGCCAGTGCCGTATCTGTTAAGAATAGCAACAAATGAAAAAATATATATAAATAAACCGGAATTTTCAATCGGAAGATCTGCAACCAAAGCAGATTATACAGTAACAGACAATTCAGATGTCAGCCGGATCCACTGCATCATTGAGAGAAAGAATGGTGTCAGCTATATCAGAGATAATGCCTCCACAAATGGTACATTTGTGAATGGACAGAACATAGCTGGACAGAAAAATGTATTTTTGACAAATAATGCAAAGGTTTCTCTGGGTGATGAAGGTTTCATTTATTTTGTCAGATAAGGATATGGGGATAATAATCAGGAGAAGCGTATGAAATATAGAGCGGCATATCACACAGATGTGGGTATAAAAAAGAAAAATAATCAGGACTCTCTTGCAATCAAGATTGCAGAGACTCCGAATGGACAGGCTGCCTTTGCGATTATCTGTGATGGCATGGGCGGACTGGCAAAAGGAGAGCTTGCAAGCAAAGAGGTCATAAATGCATATTGTGGCTGGTTTGAACATGATTTTGTAAAACTGGTCAGAACAGGAACATTTAATACAGCGATCTTGAAGGAGCAGTGGGATCGCATAGCTGTAACAGAGAATGAAAAGCTGAAAGCATATGGTGAAAGCCGGGGAATTATGATCGGAACCACGTTGTCAGCCATTCTTATGTATGAGGACAGATATTATATTATACATGTGGGCGACAGCCGGGTATATGAGTTGACAGATAAAATGGAGCAGCTTACACAGGATCAGACATTGGTTGCAAGGGAGATCGCAGCAGGAAGACTGACCCCGGAGCAGGCAGAAACAGATAGCAGACGAAGCATACTGTTACAGTGTGTAGGCGCGTCACCGGTAGTGGAACCTGATTTTATCAGAGGTTATATTACCCAGAATGCATCTTATTTGTTATGTTCGGATGGATTCAGACATAAGATAAGCGGAGATGAGATTATGGCGAAACTCAGTCCGCTGGCAGCACCAGATGAAGATAAGATGAAAGAGGGCTGTATTTTTTTAACAGATCTTGTAAAGTACAGGAAGGAAACAGACAATATAACAGTATTGCTGGTCAAGGCTGAGTAGTGGGGAGATAAGATGACAGAATTAGGAACAGTATTAGATGGAAAATATGAAATACTGAAAAAAGTTGGTCAGGGTGGAATGTCAATTGTTTATCTGGCGATGGATAACCGTCTGAATAAACAGTGGGCTGTAAAAGAGATAAAGAATGATGGTTCCAAGAGTGTAGAAACACTTTTAAAAGGCTTGGAGCGCGAAGCAAATATCCTGAAAAATGTGGATCATCCGGTATTGCCTCGAATCGTTGATATCATAAATGAGAATGGAACGATTTATGTAATCATGGATTTCGTAGAAGGCAAGCCGTTAAATGAAGTTCTGAAGGCAGAGGGTGCACAGAAGCAGTCCGATGTAATTGAGTGGGGTCGTGCGCTTGCCAGTGCACTTGATTATCTGCACTCCATGAATCCACCGATCATATACAGAGATATGAAACCATCCAATGTTATGTTAAAGCCGGATGGTTCAGTAAAGCTGATCGATTTTGGAACAGCAAAAGAGTACATAATTGAAAATAACGCAGATACGACAGCACTGGGTACCAGAGGATATGCAGCACCGGAGCAGTTCGGTGATGCGCAAGGACGTGGTATCTATAATACTGATGCCAGAACGGATATTTATAATCTGGGTGCGACGCTGTATCATCTGGTAACCGGAAAGAATCCATGTGAGCCACCATATGAGATTAAACCAATCCGTCAGTGGAATCCAATGCTTTCATCTGGTCTGGAGCAGATCATTATCAAGTGCTGCCAGTCAAATCCAAATGACAGATATCAGTCCTGTTCAGAACTTCTGTATGCGTTGGATCATTACAATGAGTTGGACAATGAGTACAGAGCAAAGGCAAAGAAAAAGCTGGTCACATTTGGCGTGATGGCAGGATTATCCCTTCTGTCTGTTGGCTGTGCCATTTTTGGCGGGGTAAAGAAGAATGAGATCAAGGAGAAGAACTACAGCAACAAGATACTGGAGGCAGAGGATGCGCTGCAGGATAATGATATAAATGGAGCAATCAAGATCTATAAAGAAGCAATTGCTCTGGATGAATCATCCTCAGATGCCTATCTGGGACTTCTTGATACGTATGCATATTATTATGATATGGATCAGAACACTGACACTGTGTCCGAGAACGTGGACAGTGGAGCAAAATTAGGTGTACGTTACGTCACCAAGTATATTGACAAGGTAAATGCAGATGTTGTCTATGAGGTTGCAATCATTTATTACAACGAAATCCAGGATTACAAAGCTGCAATGCAGTATTTTAATCAGGTAAATGATTCGGCAAACTTCCCGGATGAGACAGCACAGGCTGCATACTATTCGGCAATTTGCGAGAATAAGATCAAGAAGAATTCCAATTTTGCAAACAGTAAAGAGAATCTGGTTAATTTTGAAACTTATAACAGTGAGGAACTGGAAGATACAAATCCAAGCAAATATGTAAATTATCTGAATATCGCTTCTATCTATGTTGATAATCTGGGAAGTGATACGGCAGATATGCCGCAGAGAACGATTGCATTGCTGACGGAGGCAAACGAAAAGCTGGATGAAAACAGTACAGCACTTTCCAATGCACTTCCGGAGGATCGTAATGTAAAATATTACACGGCACAGTATGCGAGAATCCTGTATTCCGTATATTCCTATCAGGCAAAGAATACAAATGTAGATGCAGAGAAGGAAACTTATTATCTGAGTGCAATCGACTCACTTAACCGTTATCTGGCAAGTATCGATATCACGGATCCAAATCTTCTGGATACAACAAAGAAATCATATGTAAAATATATGAAGGAAGAAGCGGAAACTTACATAGCGCTTGAAAAGATCAGCGACAATAAGGATTATTATGATCAGGCTGAAAAGGTATACAGTTCCGCAGAGAGCAGCATGGGAACGGTTGATAATGCAGCCGATATTTATGTCAGTCATCTGACATATCTGTATGACCGGTATTCCGGAGAATACGGATCCAATCCGAAACGCTGGAAGCAGGATGGCATCCAGAAGATCAAAGCGGTATACGATGCGGGCAGTAAGATCAATATTCTTGCCTCCCGTGGTAATAATGAATGGAACTCGTTGATCGTAAACTCTGCAATTTCTGATATTATAAATGGAAATACTGCAGTGACAGGGAGTGAGGAGTGATAACAATGAATGAAACGATATGTAATGTAATGTTATTCGGCGGTATAGCTCTTGCAGTTGTCTTTGCAGTGATAGCAGTTATATTATTTGTAAAACTGGATATTCCGAAGGTGATCGGAGATCTTTCCGGAAGCACAGCCAGAAAACAGATCAAAGAGATTCGCGAAAAGGGTTATGAAAGCTTACAGGGAAGCGGTGCTTCCAAAAAAGATGCGATCAAATCAAAGGGCAGTACCAGTAAGATCGAGGTGCGTGATATCAAGGGCAAGTCAGCATCCGAAGAAGTTTCCAGGAAAGGAAATGAGAGATATAAGAAGGCTGTGGATGAGTTGAATAAGAGCAGAAGCCATCATCATATCAGACCGGAAGAAGCAGATTATGAGAAAGCAACCGATATCCTGAGACCGGAAGAGGATTACGAAAAAGAAACCGACATCCTGAGACCGGAAGAGGATTATGAGAAAGAAACTGACGTCCTGAGATCAGAGGAGGATTATGAAAAAGAGACCGATGTTCTTCGGGCGGATGATGAATATGAGCGTGAGACTGATATTCTGACATCAGAGGACGAAGCAGATGCGGCAACGGATGTCTTAAGTACAGACAGTGATGCAACAGACGTATTAAGTACCGATGATGATGCAACTGATGTTCTCACTATGGATACAGAAGTTTCTGACAGTAGTGAGACCGATATACAGGGTGAAGAAGCTGAGAAATTCCCACTGTTAGTTGATGTTGTTGTAGTTCATACGGATGAATCGATATAGAAGGGAGTGACCAAAATGAAGAAAAACAAATATTTACATCGTTTTGTGGCTTTGGTCATGACGGCGGTTATGCTGTTATCACTGGTGGTAATTGATAACAGAATCGGAATGAAAGCAGAAGACGAATATACAAAAGAAGTGATCGATCTTGAAACGTATATTCCCAAAAAAGTTACATATAAGAAAAATAAAGATGGAAGCGTAAAGACAGGCAGTGTAGAAGAGGTTGAGATTTCTGTTCCGGAAGAGACTGCTGTCACATTTAAGGGTGACTACCTGATGCAGGAACTGGATGCATCTGATAAGAAGCAGATTATAGCAACATCCTGTGATGCATCTGATAAGAAGACCACAAAGCAGGCTTCGGAGATCGAGGAGATCCGGATCACAGATTCAGAGGATGAATATCAGTATGCAGTGTATAAAGCAGCAGATGAGAAGGATACTTATGAATTTGCGGGGATAATACGTGTATATGGAGAAAATGCTGAAAATGGGGATAATCTATCTGTTGCTGGACCAACTATGCATATTTCAGCAGAGGCGGGAAATAAAAGCATTCCACAGATAAATGATAAAAATGGAGATAGTTTTTATTATGCTGAAAAAGGGGATGTTGTGTCTGTAAAGGGGTATGTGTCAGATGGAACGGAACAGGTTGACGGATATATAAAACAGACACCGGAAGATCCGGCGGATATTGTTAAACTTACATATACATTAAATGGTGGAAATGAGAAAGAAATACCAATCGGTAAAGATGGTGGAGCCTTTGATGTAAAGGTTCCGGAATCCGGATCATATGTATTTACAGCATATAGCAGGGAAGGGAAAAAGGTATTTATTCCGGTGACGATCCGGTATACTTCAGATATCCGGATTCAGGATGTAACGGTAGATGAAGATTCTGAATTAAAGATTACGGAAGGGATACTTGGTGAGTTCCTGAATAAAAAGGGTGATAGTATTCGTGTAACGGTATCGGCGCTTGAGAATATAGGCGACAGTAATTTTGCAGATCTGGATCTGGAATATCGTTTTGTGAATGGAACGACCATGAATAACTGGCAGTCGGTATGTATGGATAAAGATGAAGATACCGGTATCTGCAGTAAAACGGTATTGATTCCGAAATCGTCTGTAGCAGGTGCGGATTATAAAGTAATCTTCAGAGTCACAGATCATATATATGAATCTATCGGTACTTACAAATTTGATGAAAATGGATCATTTGTATATATCGATGAAAAAGCACCAGAAATTACAAAGGGCTCTTTCCGTGGCATAAAGGGAAACGATAGTGCAACGATTTCGATCCAGAATTATACATATGATGCAGATACATGGTTCAGTGGTGCAGAACTGACAGGAGTAGCGGCAGTTGAGGATTATGCACCGATCGATACGGCAAGGATCAGCCTTGATGGTGAGACCATTGAAACTGTAACAGATATATCAGCAGATGCAAATCAGTATTCTTATACATATGATGATATTACGATTTCCGAACTGACAGATAAACCAGGAAAACATACAGTCTTATATGAGGCAGTAAACCGCCTTGGTCAGACCGGTACCAAAGAGATTACATTTAATCTGGATCCAAAAGCACCACAGGCACTTATCCTGAGTCAGGCAAATGGTGGTGTATCACTGCAGGATCAGGCAGAATATACTGTAACAGCCAAGACAGGAGAGACTTTGATATTCCGGATTTCTGATGCTGACAGTCCGATCGATACGGCTAAAACAAAGGTCTATGTAAATGGTGAGGAAGTTACATTGACCGGAGATGAACTGTCACTGCCGGATGCTGGTGTATATAAAGTAACACTTGACGCATATGACTGTGCCGGAAATACAACAAAGAAAACGGTAACCGTTTATGTGAATAAAGAAACATTACAGGATTCTTTGACAGTTTCCTCTGGGGGGAAAACAATAGATGCAAAGGATCAGGCACTGGTATATACCGGACATAATGGAAGTACAACAACGGTTACATATAAAGTAACAGGTCTGGATTTGGATGCCGATGATATTGTAAAGACGGTAACAAGAAAGGCTCCGGATTCCGCAGCGTCTGCTGCCGGTATTGAAGTAGCACCGTCCAGAACAGATATATCAGCAAATGGAAATCTGAAAACCGTTACACTGACCTATGATCTGACGACAGAGGGTGTGTATGCATTCCACTTTACATCAAAGCATCATTATGTGGCTGCGAATGAAGATGCAAACACAACGGATGCATCCATTCAGGTGTTATATGACAAGACAGCTCCATCAATAGCAGCAATGGAATTTGCCGGAGCAAAGGCATCAGCAGATGGTATTTATTATTTCAGTAAAGATCCTTCCATTCATATAACGGCTGAGGATGCGTTTTCACTGGGTGATTACAAGGTCACAGATCAGGTGGGAAATACCATTCTTACAGGAAATATAGCTGCGAATGGGGATAAAACATTTGATAAAACACTTGTATTAACAAATGGAATTGAAGAGAATAAGATTTATACGATCATATTCTATATCAGTGATAAATCAGGAAATATTGCAACAAAATCCAATGAAAATGGGGTTGCATACCGGTTTGCGGTTGATACTGAAAAGCCAGCGGTTGATATTGCAGATAAAGAATCCACAAACAGTCTGAAGCTTACGCAGTACTGGAATGGTTCAGATGTAACAGTAAAGGCGTCTGCATCTGATAATTTTCTGATCAGCAGGATTACTGCATCAGCAACCTGTGACGGCAAGGCTGTTGCAGATCAGGAGCAGAAGATGGATCTGGAGACCGAAGCAATCGGTCAGACCATGAATGCATCCTTTATTTACAAAAAAGCCGGTGTATATGAAGTTACAGTAACAGCATATGATGAGGTTGGCAACACAAAGACTGCAAAGTGTACCTTTGTTATCGACAATGAACTGGCAGATATCAGCTTCTCCGGTATTCCGGTAAGTGGTGTTTATAAAAATGATGGTACACAGACGATTACAGTTAAGGCAGCAGATGATTATGGCATCGCAGCTTCCGATGTGGTTGTGAAGGTAGTGTATGAAACTTACGACTATGATGCAACGACAGGTGCCGGAGTAAAGGGTGAAGAGATCATCACAGCAAAGAACAGCTCGGATCAGACAGTTACAGCTACGATCAAAAACTGTAAGGTTATTGATGGAAAGCCAATGAAATATTACATTGCGGTAAGTGCAACTGACAGATCCGGCAACAGCTCAGAAAGGAGAAGCAAGACCTTCTATTATGATCCATATAAACCGGAAGTAACGGTAGAACCGGCAATCGCAGGTACCGGAACAAAGTATTATAATGACAAGGTCAGATTCAATATTACAGTGGCAGAGCAGTTTGAACTTGGCGCAAATGTATATGTGTTAAATACAGACGACTATAAGAACTGTAAATCAGAAGCCGATTATGCTGCAAAAGCATATAAGACATTTTCTTATAAAGATGTAAAGCAGAAAACATTTGGTTTCACTGTATCAAAGGCTGACCGGTATAAATGGACGGTTGTAGCAGTAGATGCATCCGGAAATGCAGCAACAGTATCCGATATCCGGTTCACGATCGATACAGAGAAGCCTCTGGTCGAGATTGAAGGTGTTCCGGATGACAAGAAGTCAACCGGTACAACGATCCGTGTCGTGATCACAGATAATGAGAGATTGGATCCGGAAAGCTTTAAAGTCGTTGAGTGTTATAAATATTTTGATGGTACAGAATACATTGAGAAGGAACTCAAGATCAAGCAGGTAGGTGCAAAGAAATTAGAGGCATCTGCATACTGCGGACAGAAGAGCGGCAAGGCATGTTCTTATGTATTTAAGGTAACCGGTAAAGACAGAGCCGGAAATGATGTGGAATATGAAATCAATGATTCCAGATTCAAGGTCGATTCCACACTTCCGGATATCGTGCTGGATCGCTATCCGGATTCTGAGAATGATGGTTACTACAACAAGAATGTAAGCTTCAAGTTCACAGTAACAGAGCAGTTTCCATTAAAAACGAAGATCACAGTAAGTGATAAGAACAAGGACGTGAATGGAGACGAAGATGAGACATACATTCTGAATGAGACAACCGGAACTTACACAGTAAAGAGAAAAACACCTGGTGTATATAACCTGACGATCAAGGCAGTGGATGCATTTGGAAATGTAAACTATGTAAGAGATATTAAGTTTGTGATCGATAAGGAAAGCCCGGTAGCGACAATTGAAGGTGTACCGGAGAATGGTCTGACACAGGGTACAAATGTGAAGATCGCAGTTACAGATAATCAGAAGCTGCTGTTGAAGGATTTCCAGATCACAGAGTATTACAAATGCTTTGATGAAAACAAATATACACAGAAAAAGCTGGCGATCAAGAAGGTGGATGGCAAGACACTGGAGGCTTCTGCATATTGCGGTCAGAAGAAGGGAAAAGCCTGCTCCTATTACTTCAAGGTAACAGGAACGGATAAGGCAGGCAATAAGGTTTCATACGATGTAGCAGGTTCCCGCTTCAAGGTAGATGCAACAAAGCCGAAGGTAACGATCACACCACGGCTGGAGCAGACAAATGACGGTTATTACAATAAAGATATCGCATTTGACATAGCAGTAGAAGAACAGTTTGCCGAAACACACGAGATCGTGGTTTCCGATAAGAATAAAGATACAAATGGTGATGCAGATGACACTTTCACAATGAAGGGAACGAGCGGAACCTATACAGTGAAACGGAATGCACAGGGAATTTATAATCTGAAGGTTACAGTTACGGATGCATTTGGAAATGTAACAGAGGATGAGGCTGCATTTGTAATTGATAAGACAAAGCCTACGATCGGAATTGCAACTGTGAATAAGCTGAATAATGGAAATGTAGCACTTAATGTGAACCTTGCAGATAATTATAAAGGAAAGTCCTATACCGTACATGTAAAACGGAAGGATGCTTCCGGTGCAGTTGCATATGACGGAGATTACAGAACAGTAGAATGGAATAACACTTCTGTAAATCCGGAGATCGTATTCTCAGATGAGGGCGATTATGAGATCACTGTTTCTGCGGATGATAAGGCTGGTAATGAACAGATCGCAGAGAATGTATCCTTCCGGATTGATAAGACAGCACCTGTATTATCGATAACAGGTGTTGCAGATTCACAGAATACATCCTGTACGGCGACACTGACAGTAAATGAGGCATTTGCATTCTCTTATGATGGAGAAGCAATGAACAGTGCTGACATTACGGCAACGATCACCAAAAAGACGGATGGAACAGGAGCATCAACAGTTGCAACCTTAAATACCGGTAATTTTTCATCCGGTAATCCGCATACTGCGACCTATACCTTTGATGAAGATGGTGAATATACAATCACTTTTAATGCAAAGGACATGACAGGTAATGTTGCAACGGCTGTTACTAAGACATTCAAGGTAGATAAGACAGCACCAGAGCTTAAGGTATCAGCAGTGAACAGTAAGAACAGTGTCGTAAATGAGTATGAGACAGTTGGTGGAAGCTCTGTAAACAACACAGATTATGTAGATATGAACATAGAAGTAACAGAGTCCTTCTTTGCTTCGAATAAGGTAAATATATCTGTACAGAAGGATGGCGAGGACGTATCTTCCTCTTACTTTACAAACTTTGGCAGTAATGCGGCAGTCAGCCGTGGAAGCCAGAGATTTGATGAGGATGGTGTATATACCATTGCAGTTACAGCAGAAGATGCACTTGGCAACAAGGCAGATGATTACAACATGGTATTTACGGTAGATAATACACCGCCAACAATTGACAAGACTGCAAAGATGGCTGAATTTACTGAGAGAAGATCAGAAGATGGGGAACTTCTTCTGAACAGTCAGGATTTTGCGGATATCAAGGAAAAGGGATATGATGCACTCTGGTCAGTTAATGATACATCTGTATTTAAGGCAAGTGTAAAGCTGGATGGTATTGATTTTGTAGATTTCTCAGATCTGACAGATGGATATCATACAATGACGATTTCCGTTACCGATGAGGTTGGTCATGTGACAACTGAAACATTTGACTTTACCTATGATGGAACAGCACCTCGTATCATTATCACAGGCGTTGATGATAAGAGCGTTGTAAGAAATCCGTTTACCATGAAGATCGGTCTGGAAGATGCAGATGATATGCTGACAGAGATCGTGATCAACGGAGATACTATTGATCCGGCACTGTATGAGGATACGAATTCGTATGAGTTCCAGGTTGAGAACTATGGTAATTATAAGGTTCGGGTATCTGCAAGAGATACAGCGGGAAATGTTACATCGACCTATGACAGTGCAACAGATGAGGTATTCTCCTTCCAGTTAAAGGAAAAGACATCACCGATCCTGATCGTTATCATTATTCTTGCAATTCTTGCAGTTGTGGCAGTGATCCTTCTTCTGATCATGAAAAAAAGAAGAAACGGCCACAGTAGTAAATAAAACATGACTATAGAAAGAAAGGGACCACGCCCGAACAGGCGTGGTCTTTCAATGAGGTGACATAAATGGCATTAAGAGCGGTAGCATTTGATATGGATGGAGTCCTGATCGATTCCGAGAAGGTATACAGAATGTGCTGGTTGAAGAATGGATTGTCCATCGGTATCCCGGAGAATGAGATGTCGAAGATCTGTGACCGGATGGCAGGTGGAACCAAGAAGACAAATGCACATGTGATGAAAGAAAAGATGGGCGAAGATTTTGACTATCTTGCATTCAGACAACGTACAGTGGATATGGTCGAAGCATATATGAATGAGCATGGCGTTGAATTAAAGCATGGCGTGATCGAGACATTAAAGACTTTAAAGGCAAGAGGAATCAAGATGGCGGTTGCAACTTCGACGGATCGGGAACGGGCAGAGGATAAACTGGTTCGAAGCGGATTGCTTCCGTATTTTGATGATGTAATCTGTGGGGATGAGATCGAGCGCGGAAAACCATATCCGGACATCTATCTGAAAGCCTGTGAGAAGCTTGGTACGAAGCCGGAGGAGACAGTTGGGGTAGAGGATTCCATTAATGGTGTGACTGCCTCTCATGCGGCAGGCTTGTATACTCTCATGGTGATCGATCTGATCCAGCCGGACGAAGAAACGAAGAAGAAAGCAGACCGTATCAGCGACGATATATTTGAGCTGACGGAATTATTTGAAGACTGATGAAGCAGTTTGACTTCGAAAATGACATCTGAAAATGATCGATATAGCAGAATAGAGAATGATCTCTGGAATGAAAGGAACCCTTCCGGCATATAGTAGTGTCAGGAGGGTTTTTATGATTACTGGACAGAAAATTTTCAGCCTGTTAAAGGCACTTGCGGTATCTTACATAATAACGGCAATCCTGTTGCTTGTAACGGCATTCCTCATGTACAAGCTGGGACTGGGTGAGACGGTGATTCATCTGAGTATTATCATCATTCATGGCATCTCTGTATTCCTTGGCGGTTTTCTTACCGGCAAGATGGTAAAGGAGCAAAAATATATCTGGGGATTGATGCTCGGAGTGTGCTATGTGCTGGTGATCGGTATTGTATCTTTCATTATGAATGGTACGATCCATATCTCTGCCGGAGGGACATTGACGAATGTGATCCTGTGTCTGGCGGCCGGAATGCTTGGCGGAATGCTAGGTTAGAGACAAGTTTTTCGTAAAAATACTTTGACTTTAAAGCATGTTGTGTTATAATTTCGCTATATGACATAAAAAGGAGAAGTGTACCTATGAAGAGAATAAAGACACTCACAAACAGAACAATGAAGAACACAATGGTTAAGGGCGGATGCGGCGAATGCCAGACATCATGTCAGTCAGCTTGTAAGACATCATGCACAGTCGGAAATCAGAGCTGTGAGAATGCTGAGAACAAGTAAGAGATCATTGTAGACAGACAACCACAAAGGGGACCGTCAAACAAATGACAGTCCTCTTTCGTTGCGTGTCAGAAAAATTAATTCACAAGATGGGAGAATTTGTATGGTACATCAGTACAAAAGTAATGGATATAATATCGTACTCGATGTATGTAGTGGGTCTGTTCACGTAGTGGATGACCTTGTGTATGATATTATTGCAAATTACGAAAATCATACAAAAGAACAGGTAATAGAATTGCTGCCATCCTATGATAAGGATGAAGTATCGGAAGCCTATGACGAGGTAACCGGCCTGGTAGAAGACGGAACACTATTTACAGAAGACATATTCAAAGATTATATCATTGATTTTAAAAAGAGAAAAACAGTGGTAAAGGCTCTGTGTATCAATATTGCACATGACTGTAATCTTGCATGCAGATATTGTTTTGCAGGAGAAGGTGAGTACAAGGGTGACAGAGGTCTGATGCCACTTGACATAGCAAAGAAATCTCTGGATTTCCTCGTTGCCAATTCCGGTAACCGTGTAAATCTTGAGGTCGATTTCTTCGGCGGTGAGCCACTTATGAACTGGGATGTCGTAAAAGAGACCGTTCGATATGGAAGAAGCCTGGAGGAGAAGCATAATAAGAAATTCCGTTTCACACTGACAACAAACGGTGTGTTGTTAAATGATGAGGTAATGGAATTTGCCAATAAAGAGATGGCAAATGTCGTATTATCCATCGACGGAAGAAAAGAGATTCATGATTACATGCGTCCGACCAGAAATGGAAAGGGAAGCTATGATCTGTTACTTCCAAAGTTTCAGGAATTTGCAAAGAAGCGTGCCGGAAAGAGTTATTATGTAAGAGGCACTTATACGCATAACAATCTGGATTTTTCAAAGGATGTATTACACATGGCAGATCTTGGATTTGACCAGATCTCCATTGAGCCGGTTGTATCTCTGCCGGACGAGCCTTATGCGATAAAGGAAGAGGATATCCCATATCTGTTAGATCAGTATGATATCCTTGCAAAAGAGATGATCAAAAGACATAAAGAAGGAAGGGGCTTCAATTTCTTCCACTTTATGATAGATTTGACAGGGGGACCATGCGTGGCCAAACGTCTGTCGGGGTGTGGTTCAGGTACAGAATATCTGTCAGTTACACCATGGGGCGACCTTTATCCGTGCCATCAGTTTGTCGGTGAGGATGGGTTCTGCATTGGAAATGTAAATGAAGGTATTACGAAGCCGGAACTTGTTGATGAGTTTAAGCTCTGCAATGTCTATGCAAAGGACAAGTGTAAGGACTGTTTTGCAAGATTCTATTGTAGCGGTGGCTGTGCGGCGAACTCATATAAATTCCATGGAAATATATTAGATGCGTATGATATCGGATGTGAACTTCAGAAGAAGCGTATCGAATGTGCGATCATGATCAAAGCCGCATTAGCAGATGAAGAAGAAAATCAATAAGGAGGACAAAGGTAAATAAGATGAAGAAAGCAAGAAAAAAAGCCATATGGGTATTGATCCTGTTCCTGCTTGTGCTTGCGGGTTCCATCTACGTTGCATTGTTTGGTGTAGGCGACAGAGGAAAAGCAAAGTATATCAGCCTTGGACTTGATCTGAAGGGTGGCTTAAGTGTAACCTATGAGATTCAGGATGGGGATTATAGCGATGAAGATGTTCAGGATACGATCTATAAATTACAGAAGCGTATCGATTCCCATACAACAGAGCATAACGTATATTCAGAGGGAAATGGTAAGATCACTGCCGAAATTCCGGGTGTAACAGATGCAGATGCAATTCTGGAAGACCTGAGTATCGAAGGTAAGTTAGAGTTCTTAGATCCTGAGAATTATGAATTATGGTCACAGGGCAAGGAATATACTCCAGCTCTTACCGGTGATGATATTAAGGGTGCAGATGCCAAGATTGATTCTACAGAGACCGGTGATGACAATGTAGTACAGTTGTCATTCACAACAGCAGGTGCTCAGAAGTTTGCAGATGTAACAACAGCAAATGTAGGAAAGATCGTCTATATCGTATATGATGGTGAAGTTGTAAGTGCACCAACTGTACAGCAGGCAATTACAGACGGAAATGCTGTTATCAACAGCATTTCAACATATGAAGAGGCAGACAGCCTTGCTACTACGATCCGTATCGGTGCATTGCCACTGACACTGAAGCAGGTACGTTCTAATATTGTCGGAGCAACTCTTGGTTCAGAAGCAGTATCAACAACGATCAAAGCAGGTATCATTGGTATTATCTGTATCTTCATTATCATGATCTGCGTATTCAGAATTCCGGGTCTGATCGCATCATTATCATTGACACTTTATACATTTATGATCCTACTTGTTATGAACCTGTTCAATGTTACATTGACACTTCCGGGTCTTGCAGGTATCATCCTTTCTGTAGGTATGGCGGTCGATGCGAACGTCGTTATCTTTACACGTATTAAAGAAGAACTGGCAACAGGTGCTTCTGTTAAGCAGTCTGTAAAAGCCGGATTCCATAATGCGTTATCAGCGATCATCGATGGTAACGTGACAACCCTGATCGCAGCACTTGTGCTTGGTATCTTCGGAACCGGTACGATCAAGGGATTTGCAATCACACTGGCAATCGGTATCGTATTATCTGTATTCACAGCACTTGTTATCTCTCAGATGGTACTGAATGCACTTGTAACACTTGGCGTAACAGATGTAAAATATTTTGGAAAAGCAAAAGAGCCTGGTAAGGTTAATTTTGTAAAGGGTGGTAAATATTGTATTATCGCTTCTGTTCTTGTCATCGTGATCGGCTTCTGTTTCATGCCGATCTTTGCAAAGACAAAGGGAAGTGCATTGAATTTAAGTATTGATTTTGCAGGTGGTACATCAATCACAGCAGAATTTGACAAAGCATATTCATTATCTGAGGCAGAGAAAGACATTGTTCCTGTTATCGCTGAGGCAGCAGGCATCAGTGAGGCAGATATCTCTGTTCAGACTGTTTCCGGTACAAATGAGATCGTATTCAAGACCACAGAGCTTACGACTCAGGGTGATGATTCTCAGTTGACAAAGGTAACAGCTGCACTCAGCGAGAAGCTCGGTGCGACAGTAACAAATTCCGATAATATCAGTGGTTCAGCCAGCAGCGATATGACAAGGGATGCATTCCTTTCTGTAGCACTTGCAGCCGTTCTGATGCTGATCTACATTGTAATCCGTTTCAAGGATGTGAAGTTTGGTGTAAGTGCGGTATTAGCCCTTTGCCACGATGTAGCTATGGTATTTGTTCTGTATATCTTACTTCGGTTATCCGTTGGTAATACCTGTATCGCATGTATGCTGACAATCTTCGGTTACTCGATCAATGCAACGATCATCGTATTCGATCGTATCCGTGAGAATATCGCAAATGCAGGAACAAAGAAAGATTACAAGCATATCGTTAATTTAAGTATTAACCAGACGATCACCAGAAATATTTATACATCCTTAACAACATTTGTTACGATCTTCGTATTATATGTAATGGGTGTAGCAGCGATCAAAGAGTTCGCATTTACTCTGATGGCCGGTGTCGTAATCGGTGCTTATTCTTCTATCTGTGTAACTGGTCCATTGTGGTACTACTTCAAGACCGGATTTGGTAAGAAGAAGGATGCTGCAAATGGCAAGAACAGCAAGAAAGCGGTAGAGAAGAAGAAAACAGCAAAGGCGCAGTAATTAGCTGTCGTCGATAGAATGAAAAACAGACAAGTATGTAGGATTTACATATTTGTCTGTTTTTTCGTTGTGTTACAGGAATGTTTATGCTGTGTGTTATTAAAATTAATACATAATGACAATGCATTGACGGGTGATAAAAGCTGTGATATGTTGAAGCAAAGGAGGTGCATGATTGAAACAATGAAACGATTTGAAGCGGTTATATTTGATATGGATGGGGTTATATTCGACTCGGAGCTGCTGGTTATAAAGTGCTGGCAGGTCGTTGCAGATAAATATGAAATCAAAAATATAGAAGACACCTGTCACAAATGTTTGGGACTGAATAAGGATGCGACAAAAGAACTGATGCTTGGGGTGTATGGAGCAGATTTCCCTTATGGTGAGTATAAGGCGGAGATGTCGGCACTGTTCCATGAACAGGCGGCAGGAGGAAAGCTTCCGATGAAACCGGGAGTTACCGGTCTGTTGCAGACATTAAAAAAGAATGGAAGAAAGGTTGCGCTGGCATCTTCTACCAGGAAAGCAGTTGTCGAACAGGAGCTTCGGGATGCAGGTATCCTTCCGTATTTCGATCGGGTAATCTGCGGAGATATGGTAAAGCGGAGCAAACCGGAACCGGATATCTATCTGGAAGCATGCAGACAGATCCATGTGATGCCGGAGCAGGCATATGCCATAGAGGATTCTTATAATGGTATCCGTTCTGCACATGCGGCGAGACTGCATCCGATCATGGTGCCGGATCTTGCACCGGTCACGGAAGAA
>ERZ1034980.1094-NODE-1094-length-16908-cov-5.585593_pt1 | contig 16908 bp, 11 predicted proteins | sample MGYA00520622_ERZ1034980 | MGnify/ENA primary metagenome ERZ1034980 (study PRJEB33766, sample SAMN09781791) | gut metagenome | biome: gut microbiome | host: Homo sapiens | place: Madagascar | study: EMG produced TPA metagenomics assembly of the PRJNA485056 data...
GCAAGATCTGCGTGGCCACCGTCAAGGGCGACATCCACGACATCGGCAAAAACATCGTCAAGATGCTCCTCGACAACTACGGCTACACCGTCTTTGACCTGGGCCGCGACGTAGACCCGCAAGCCGTGCTCGACGCAGTGCGCGAACGTGACGTCAAACTCGTGGGTCTCTCGGCTCTCATGACCACCACAGTCACCAGCATGGAGGAGACCATCCGCCTGCTGCATGCCGAGGTGCCCGGCGTCAAAATTATCGTGGGCGGCGCTGTCCTCACCCCCGAATATGCCAAGCAAATCGGCGCCGATTACTATGCTAAGGACGCCGCCGAATCCGCACGCATCGCCGAAGAGGTCTTTGGCAGCTAGATCCAAAACAGCAGAACAGCGCCGCAGGATTTGTCCCCGTTTTTTGACAAATGGGTAACGAGAACGACACCCTATCGCCGCACGCAGGTAAAGCACGGTAGAATAGTGCCCACAAGCTGGACTCAAGCATAAGGAGCGCGCATGGCGATCACGCCTCAAGAAATCGCAGAGACCCGCGGCATGGTCGCGGAGCAAAACCTCGACATCCGCACCATCACCATGGGCATCTCCCTTATGGGATGTGCCGACGAGAACCTCGATCGCATGTGCACCAAGGTCTATGACCACGTGACCAGCACTGCCGAGAATCTCGTACAGACCGCCGAGGATCTTGAGCGCGAATACGGCATCCCCATCGTCAACAAGCGCGTCTCCGTCACGCCCGTGGCAAAGATCGCCGCATGCTGCAAGGATGAGGACCTCACCCCCATCGCCCACGCACTCGACCGCGCCGCCGAGACGCTCGGCATCGATTACCTGGGCGGCTTTTCCGCCGTTGTCCAGAAGGGCATCGGTAACGCCGACCGTCGTTTGATTCAATCCATCCCCGAGGCGCTCGCCGGCACAACCCGCGTCTGCTCGTCCATGAACGTGGCGAGCCTGCGCGCAGGCATCAATATGGATGCCGTGCTCATGGCAGCCCATACCATCATCGACTCGGCCAAGCTCACGGCCGACCACGAGTCCGTAGGCGCCTCCAAGTTCGTCTGCTTTGCCAACATGGTGGAGGATTCGCCCTTTATGGCAGGTGCCGTGCACGGTGGCGGCGAGGCAGATGCCGTCATCAACGTAGGCGTCTCCGGCCCTGGCGTCATGGCGGCCGCCCTGGAGAAGCTTCCCGACACCGCTTCCATGATGGAAGTTGCCGAGAAGATCAAGCAGACCGCTTTTAAGATCACGCGCGCCGGAGAGCTCATGAGCCGCGAGGCTTCCCGCCGCCTGGGCGTGGAAAAGGGCATCGTGGACCTTTCCCTTGCCCCCACCCCCGCCGTAGGCGACTCCGTTGCCCGCATCCTCGAGATCATCGGTGTGGGCACCTGCGGCGGCCCCGGCACCACGTGTGCCCTCGCAATGCTTAACGACGCCGTCAAGAAGGGCGGCGTTATGGCCAGCTCCAGCGTCGGCGGTCTTTCGGGCGCCTTCATCCCCGTCTCCGAAGATGCGGGCATGATCGCCGCCGTCGAGGCAGGCGCTCTCTCGCTCGAGAAGCTTGAGGCCATGACCTGTGTCTGCTCTGTCGGCCTCGATATGATCGCCGTTCCCGGCGACACCTCCGTCGAGACCATCGCCGGCATCATCGCCGACGAGATGGCCATCGGTGTCATCAACAATAAGACCACGGCCGTCCGTATCATCCCTGCCATCGGCAAGGGCCTGGGTGAGTGCGTGGACTACGGTGGACTGTTTGGCCGCGCGCCCATCATGCCCGTCAATCCGAACGCAGGCACGGTTCTTGCGCATCGCGGTGGCCGCTTCCCCGCTCCGCTCAATTCGCTCAAGAAATAGCGCATCCTGTTTGATGTGTTTTACGGGCCGGTTGGACTCAGCGCCAACCGGCCCGTTTGCTATTGTTTGGGGCTACGCACCAGTCACCCCGCAGCAGAAAGGCTGTACATGAAGAAGTTTTTTAAGACCTTTGGCGGCGTGCTCATGGGCATCGTCGTTGTCTTTGGCATCCTTTCCATACTGTGCAACACGCTACTTGCAGGAACCCCGTTGGCATCCGCCCTCCAGCAGCTCGGGGGAGGTGCCGGAGCTACTGCCGCCAACGTCGCGCTCGATGCTTCGGGAATCAAAGGCAAACTCGACAGCGAGCTTCGTTCCCACGTTGGCGACATCGCCGCCGCGACCGGTCTTTCTGAAGGTCAGGTCGAAGATATCATCAACCAAATTGACATCTCTTCCTGGAGCGTCACAACGCTTCCCGCCGATGCCACCGTAGCGGGCAGTTTCCAGACCTCGTATCAAGGCACAAACGTCACGGTCACAACCTACACAGACCCATCGTATGTCTCCATCAGCCCCTGGGGTCAAACCATTACGCTTGCCGTGCCCGAGAGCTCGCAAAACTACGTTTCCTACCTCTCGTATCTTTAGAGCAGCCACGCTCAAAGCTCGATATTCTTCATCGTTCCATCCCGCAGTTCGAGCTCTAAGACGCCTTTGGAAAGCCTGGCCTTCCGCACGCAACCGTCTCCTTGAACAAGTTCGACCGGCACGCAGCCGTCGCCTAAAGCAAGACTTGTCACGTGATAATCTGCATCGGTTGTCGATATGGCATATACCGCACCCGAGTACTCAATGACGCCCACCGGGGAACCGTCCATCTCGCAAAGGTCGCTCGGTTCGTCTTCGGAGCCCTGGGCGCGTCGCTGAAGGACGCATCTATCGCCTGCTGCAGATAAACGGTAAACAAATCCACCGTACTCGATGCTCTTTTTTGCGGTGCCCTCGGAAGAGCGGACCACCGCAACCTCCGCCTCCCCGGCAGCCGCACCATCACGGTGATGGGCTATGCCCGTCAGAGCGCCACCGATCAGATATACAACAACAAGCGCCAGCCCGATTCCCACCAGTGCCGCCGCGAACGAAACAGCACGGCTTGAGCGCTCGACAGCACCGTTCGATACCGCGCGACGCGTGCCCGCAGCTGCAGCACGCAGGCGCTCTCGCTCCACCGGCTTGGCATGAGCCGCCCTCTTGGCGGCATCAAGCGCATTGACGGGCCTACGGGCATGGGATATGTGTCCATCGCTCGCACGGCCATCCCTCCGCCTCGTCTCCATCGCCATCCGCGCTCCTCTCCAAGGCATACTGCAATTGTGTATGCACAGGTTTTCGCCCCCATGCAGACCTGCGGTACGTTATCGTATTGCACGGAATACAGAGTAGCAGCAGAAAGTGAGCTTTCCATGGCCCTCACCGGTAAACAGGTTCGCCAGCTCCGCGCCCTGGCGCATCACCTCAATCCCGTCGTCAACGTTGGCCGCGGGGACATCAACGACGGCGTCGTCGCGCAGACGGAAGAGTGCCTCGAAGCGCACGAGCTTATCAAATGCAATGTCCAGGACGGCAGCGATCTTACGGCGCGCGAAGCCGCCAACGAGCTCGCAGAGCGCTGCGGCGCCGACGTGGTCCAGGTCATTGGCCACCGTTTTTCGCTCTATCGCGTGAGCTCGCGCAAGGACGTCGACCACATCAAGTTCGACTAACACGCACGTATATGCTTTTGCTCAAGCGCGCTCCCCCACCTGGAGGAGCGCGCCTTTTTATATTGCCCAGGCGCTCACAGCATGACAGGGGCCTTGGACCTTCCAATGATTTGCTCATAGGCGATGCGCGTCTTTTCCTCGGGAAGCGCATGCACTTCATGCTCCAGATAGTGCAGGTGGCTGTTATAGAGCTCGACCACTTCACGCCGGCGTCCGCATAAGTCAAAGACAGCCATAGCACGTCTAATCACGTCTTCACGCGTCGCTTCTTGTCTCAAGGCCGCCTCGACAAGCCAAGTAGCCGATGCCGTGTTCCCAGCCTCGACGGACAAATCAATCCCGCGAATCATGCAGTCGATAAACTTGGACTGATACATGCGACGCAACTGGACAAAGAACTGTGTATTGCCTATGCTCGGGATAAAAAGCGGACCCGCATATACCTCCTCGAGCTTTAAACAATCGTCGATAACTTCCTGTACGCTCCTACCCGTCTTGCGCAGCAAGACCTCACGCGCCAACGCGTCAAAACGACGAATATCAGACGTAACATAATCACCGTTGAAGGATATGGCATCGGCCTGTGTTACCACATACTGAGGACCGTCCTTCCGCTGACTCAATGCACCCCGCAGAGAGGAGAGCGCAGTATAGAGACTCTTGCGCGCATGGGCATAATCCATCTCCGGCCACATCTCCTCAGAAATCACCCGACGGTCCACAAAGGTATCGATCGAAAGCACGAGGCGCGCAGCAAGCGCACTTGCCTTCTTGCGCTTCCAAACCTCATCGGTCAGGGTATGACCGTTGCGCAACACGTGAAAGCCGCCAAAGAGGTTGATAGTTACCTGCCCTACATCGGGAGTCCCCAAATAGAGCATCGTCTCATATGACTCCACCTCCTTTACCTCATCGATAACGCCTCGATACTGCGAGGGGTGCCGGAGCGGAACTAGACGACGTGCCGAATCAGATCTATCCCCCAGCACTGACATAGCAAGACAGGCACGCGTTGCAAAAGAGGAATCCAGCAATACGGACCGATGCATCGAAAACCATGCCGAAAGCTCCGCATCAAAACGTGCAGCCGAAAGATGTAACGCCGTAGACCACGCCCAAGCCGGATCTTTGGCCTGCGTCGCAAGATCTAAAAGATCTGCCTGTTCGCGAACGGTTATCATCGAGGCATCCCTTAGCTGAGCGCTTTGCACCAGCAAATGAGCCCAACCGTGCAGAAAGATATTTGATTTGTCTGCGAGCTTCTCCACTTGCTGCCCACGAAACTGCGCATTCATCACCTGCCCCAACGTCAATGCTTGCCAGCCTTCCGCCGCAAGGCAAAACAACTGAGTTGGCAAATCGGATTGCCGAACCGCCATCGTATTGGCATCGATAAATGCCCGCTCGTCGGCAATCGGCTCGAGACGCATCAGGTGCCCCACTGCCTGCGCCATGCGCACTCGCGCGACACAAGGCAAAAGCCTGCGCTCGAGAAGCACATCGCGCAAGCCGCTTAAACGAGACATCGCCTCGCTGAGGTCTTCCGGGCGGCCGCAAAAGGCTTGCTTGAGCACCTCCACCGTAGACTCGAGAATCTCCAGCAAATCGACCCCGTTACATCTTCTGTTTTGCGGCAAAGGCTCTGGAGCACTATAGGCAGCGATGTTTCCGTCGCCCGCCATAAGGCGGTCATAGGCGGCAATACAAGCCTCCAACCGATCAGCATGCGACGACCTTGAGCCTCTGCAAAATTGCTCCGAAAGCGTCGGAAGCGATATTCCCGCACACGAATCCCACAGAGCCACAAACGCACAGGCACACGCCCATTCCGTTGGGTCGACATCGCGTTCTATATCGTAAGCGCGCTTCCTCAGCTCGAGTGCCGCAGCGCGAGCAAGACGAAGGTCGCCAAGCGTCAACGCCGCAAGACATGCCGCGAGCAGAGCACCTGCTTCAAGCGGCTCCTCTGTAGAGGCTTCATGCCGGCCCAGCAATCGGCTAATAAACAAGCCATGGCCACTCAGGACAAATCCGGTAGGGCGCATCGCAAGCAAGGCGATGGCGTCATTATCCTCCAGCACGTTCTCGCATAGCTCAACCGCATCGTCAAAGCGGGAGGCCTTAACGAGCATTCGGCCAGCATGGCTAACGATTTGGCTCGAAAGCCGAGCGACCATTTGCTGAAGCGAGCGCTTGATCTGTGCGCCTAGCCCCAGGCACTTAAACTCGCCGGTATTGACCGCAAATCCAAACACAGGCCAATCGCGCGAAAGCTGCAACAACACGTTCGGCTTCACGCGCACCCCGCACGCCTCGAGATCGGCTATCGTCCCCGATCCCATCGCCAACATAAAGCAAACGATCCTGAACAAGCCATCGCGCGCCTGTTGCAAGTTGTTGAGGATCGCTTCATAAATCCCAAGGATACCCGCGTTAAGAGCAGGTCCGTCTGGCTCTTGCGAGCTGATGCTTTGCAGCATGGCAATAAGAGCTGGGACGCCTTGTGTCAGATGATAGACATCAAGCGAGGCCGAAATTGAGTATAAACGCGCCCACTGAGCGTATTCTCGCGGCTGGACCAACAAGGATCGAGCGGGAATGAGCGAGCTCTCCCCCACCGCCTTGATGAATTCATGGTTGGTGGGAAGGCAGGAGACAACGATCTCGAAGCCCTGATCGCGCAAATCAATTAGCGTATCAACCACACGTTGCAGCCCTGCCTTTCCAAAGCGAGGCATGTTGTCCACAATCACAACGGGCGAAGCGGTTGGCGCGATATCGCGCTGCAGACGTCGCAAACGCTCCCCAAGCTCAGCGGGACGCATTCCCTGTGCATCGATAAGACCCACGTCACCGCGCGTCATATCCTCTTTAATACTATCCGCGTATTGAAGAAGAAGTGCGGTTTTGCCAAACCCCGCCGGTGCACTTACTACGGCCATGCCGCCATCGCGGCATTTGCGCACAAGATCTTGCACCAATCGGTCTCTGCGCGCAGAAAATCCAGCTGGCACTCGATAGAACTCTCTCGTATCCGATTCGCCCTTTAAGTCCCCCACATACGTTTTGCCAACACCCACTGCATCCCCCACTCTCGCGCAACGTGAGCCTTGTCGATTCAAGATACGAGCTGGTTGCCAGAGGGGCATAGTAAATTCGGCGAAGAGATCTTGTTTGTTAGATTTGAGGGGAGATATGTGGCATATCTCCCCTATTTCGCGATACTTACCGTCAACTTCCCAAGGCATATGTATTTACCTGCTAAAACCCTGTAATCTTTCTTCAATATTGGCACTTTAGCAATGCCATTTGTCAACGTAACTATACATTCGCTACCGCTTATGGTGCATTTTACGGCGCTCACCATTGCATATTTGTCCGACAGAATTAAACGTGTTAATCAGAGTTTTTGCCAAGGTCCGGCCGGGGCTGTTTGATTTATTTGAGATTGCCGTAAGAAATGGGTTAGATTGGCGCATTTTTGTTGATAACTCAGCATAAAAAACGGCCCCGAATCACTTCGGGGCCGTACAACCTTGACGCTATCTACGCACCAAGGCGCATCAAATTAAACTAGGCAAGCTTGTCCTTGCACAGAGCGAGCGCCTCGTCGTCGGCAACGACCGTGACGTTGGTGTGCAGCTGCAGGATAGAGGCAGGGCACTGCGGAGTAACCGGGCCAAAGCACATATCGTGAACAGCCTGAGCCTTCTTCTCGCCATTGGCAACAACCAAGATGGAGCGAGCGTTCATGATGGTCTGAACACCCATGGTGTAGGCGCGACGCGGCACGTCCTCCTCACGCTCAAACAGACGGCTGTTGGCCTCGATGGTGCTCTCGGTCAGGTTGACGCAATGCGTGCCCTTGGAGAAAACGTCGTCCGGCTCGTTGAAGCCAATATGGCCGTTGCGCCCAATGCCCAGAAGCTGCAGATCACAGAAGCCAGCGTCGGCAACCATCTTGTCGAAAGAAGCACAAACCTCATCGACATCGGTGTTGGATCCAGCAGGAACGTGTACGTTCCTGGGGTCGATGTTGATATGATCGAAGAAATGCTTGTTCATGAAGTAGTGGTAGCTCTGGGGATCGTCGTCCGCGATACCAAAGTACTCGTCGAGGTTATACGTGCTGACCTGGGAGAAGTCGACATCGCCCTTCTTGTACCAATCGATAAGCTGGTCATAGGTGCCAATGGGAGAATCGCCCGTAGCAAGGCCCAGAACACAGTTGGGCTTGAGGATAACCTGAGCAGAAATGATGTTGGCTGCCTTGCGGCTCATATCCGTATAATCGCGAGCGCGAACGATTTTAATCATGAAAGGCCCCTTTCAAAGAGCAATAACAAACCCTCAAAAGCATAACGCTAAATAAGGCGTGTAGTGGTCTTTTCTTGCGCTACCTCTCGCGAGCGGTAATAAGCTCGTCAAGCTCCGAAACGGTGCTTCCCACGTTGCCCTTGATGCTGGAGAACTCAACAGAGTTGCAAATCAGAATCGGGGCAGTAACGTCAAAGCCGGCATCTTTGATAGCCTGGCGGTCAAACTCGATAAGCACCTGGCCCTTTTTCACGTTCTGTCCAATAGCGGTGCAAACGTGGAAGTACTTTCCATCCAGACGATCGGTATCAAGGCCCACATGGATGAGAACATCCATACCCTCGTTGGTGTGAAGCGCCACGGCATGACCAGTGGGAAAAATCGCTTCGATTTTAGAATCGGAAGGGGCAACCACATGGTTTCCCGAGGGCTCAATGGCAACGCCTTGACCCAAGAGCCCGGCGGCAAAAATATGGTCGTTCACCTCAGAGAGAGGAATTACCTTACCCGCAAGCGGCGAGAGCAAGGTATTGCGTTTGCTCCGCATGCCAAAAGTCTTGAAAAGCCCGCTCAGCATGATCCTCCTTGTCGTACGCGATATAGCGCACAGACAATATCGTAACGCGAAGCACGTCCGATTTGAACAGAATATCAGAATGTGTCAACAACAAAGCAATTCAGTATGTAAACGCTGGATGCGATCCAGCGGCATGAAAAAACGGAGCCCGCCGAACATGCGGCAGACTCCGTTTTTGAATCCAAATACCAGGCGAAATGCTTAGCGCTTGGAGAACTGCGGAGCGCGACGTGCCTTCTTCAGGCCGTACTTCTTGCGCTCGACCACGCGAGCATCGCGGGTCAGGAAACCGGCCTTCTTGAGGTCGGCACGGTAATCGCCAGCGTTCAGAAGAGCGCGAGCGATGCCCAGACGAAGGGCGCCGGACTGGCCGGAGATGCCGCCGCCATCAAGAAGGGCGATGACATCAAAGGAACCGAGGGTATCGGTAACCTTGAAGGGAGCGAGAGCGTCCTCGACCAGCTGCTTGCGGCCAAAGTACTCCTCGGCATCGCGCTTGTTAACGGTGACCTTACCGGTACCGGGAACGAGACGGACGCGGGCAACGGCGTTCTTACGACGGCCGGTGCCGTAATAAACAACGGTGTTCTCAGCCATCTTTAAGCCTCCAGGTCAATCTTGGTCGGGTTCTGAGCAGCATGCGGGTGCTCGGCACCAGCGTAGACCTTCAGCTTCTTGAGCTGCTGACGGCCAAGCGTGGTCTTGGGGAGCATGCCGCGAACGGCGCGCTCGATGACCTGCTCAGGGTGCTTCTCCATGGCCTCGACAAAGGTCTCGGCCTTGAGGCCGCCATTGTAGCCGGAGTGACGGTAGTAGACCTTCTGGTTGGCCTTGTTGCCGGTAAGCTGGACCTTATCGGCATTGATGACAACCACGAAGTCACCACAGTCAGAGTTGGGGGTGAACTGAGGCTTGTTCTTACCGCGCAGGATCATTGCGACCTGAGTGGCCAGACGGCCCAGAACAGCACCCTCGGCATCGACGAGAACCCAGTTGCGCTGGACCTCGCCCTGCTTGGCGTAGTGAGTCGATTTCTGAATCACTTGACTCCTCCATGTACATTACGTGTCTTAACAGAGATTCACGGGGCTCTGCAAAGTAACTTGTCGAGTATACCGCGCGAACGCTTTAAGTCAACGATAATTCGGCGTTCTATCAGAGTTTCTGCACATGCGGCCGAACATCCTCCGCGTATCCTTGAGACCTTTTGTACAATACGAAGAATCGATATCGAAAGGAAGCCTTTATGCGAGCGCAGATGCACAAAACACAGCGGATGCAGACAGGATATCGGGAGCTCATTAGCTTGGCCCTGTTCTTTTTCGTCTTCCTTACAAGCACCTTTGTCTTCGACGAGCATGCAGCACTACTCTTTGGCCCTTCCCTCGTCTCGCCCCTAGAGAGTCTCATGCTCGGCTCGAGCGTCATTGGTTTCATCCTCAGGCCCTATCTATGCTACCGCCTCCCCACCAGGCGCCACGATGTCTCGACCCTCATAGGCACGCTCGCCGTCGCCGCGATTGTCATTACGATCATGGCCAGACGCACCTGGGTGTTCCTCGCCGGGGGCATCGTCCTCTTCGCTGCGCTCGGCTATATCGGCAGCGCCGCCCATTCGTTCCTTGCACGCCGCTATGCCAAGACGTCCTATCTGGCGCGCGCCGTCGCTATCACCTATGCTTTGGGAATCGTTTTTCAGTTTATCTTCCACACCCTCGTTCCAGGCGATATGCCCAACCAGATTGTCCTCGTACTCTCCACGCTCGCCGTGGTGACCCTTCTCCATGCGATTGCCGAGACGAAAGCACCCGACGGTGTCGCGTGGCAAGATCTTTCTACCATGGGCGCCGCGTCCACCCCCGCAGCCAGAGAGACTGCCGTGCGTCTCGCCGTGGCGATCTTTTGCCTCACGGGAATTTTTGCAGCCCTCAACTCCGCACTCACCCTATCGCATGCCTCCAATGCCATCGACCTCGGCTCGTGGCCGCGCCTCCTCCTCGTGCCAAGCGCCCTCGCCGCCGGCATGCTTTTCGATAAGCTCGACACGCGTCGTGTCGGCATGATCATGACCGCCGTCGCGATGTTCTCAGCTTGTGCCCTTTTCATCCTCATAGGCAATGTCGGCATACGCGCAAGCGCCACCGTCTTCTACCTGGGGTCGGGCGTATTCGTCGTCTTCTTCACCACGACCTATATGAAACTCTCTGCTCATATGAGAATGCATGAGCTGTGGCCGAGCATGGGCCGTGTGCTCAACAACATCGGCTCGATGCTCGTGAGCGCGCCTGCCATTGCCCTGGTCGACGACGGCGACCCTCTTGGCATGATAATTGCCACAGTCGTCCTGCTCGCAGGCGTCGCTGCATCGCTTCTCTCGAGCTCGGGAACTAAGCAGATCGGATGCGAGAACCCACGCGAGAACCCCCGAGCCGACATCAATACCGAGAATATGTCGCAGCAAGACGACGCGCGCTCGAGCGAGGCGGCATCGACACCGCCAGCCGCTCTCTCGCTTGAGGAGCCCCTCGAGCGCTTCTGCCGGGCATACAGCCTCACTCCACGCGAGAGCGATGTAGTGCGCGCCCTTCTGACTATGGACGACAGCGTGAGTGATATCGCATCCGCGCTCTTCCTTTCGCGCTCGACGCTCTACCGTCTCATCGCATCGATTAACAAGAAGACAGGTACCGCTTCGCGCACGGCTCTCATCACGTTCTTCTGGACCTGGTATAACGCTTCGTAGAGGCATAAAGTCGCTCCACGGAAAAGGGCCCACTCCAAACGGAGCGGACCCTTGAGGGGAGTTGGCGAAGCTATGCCATATCGCGCAGGGCGTTAGCGCCGATGCCGTCCGTAGGCGATGAAGGCGATTCCCGCGATGGCGAGTGCTGCTGCGATGACCATGGCCACCGCAGCGGTGTCACCAGTCTGGGGCAGGAAGCTTCGAGTGACGATGCCGCCAGATTTGCCTGGCTTGCCGGGTCCCTTGGGCGTGGTAGGCGGTATGGGCGTATCTGGTTTTACCGGGGGCTTCTCGGGAGTCTTCTGCTCGGTGAAGGTATTGCAGAACTCAATCGCCTCGATAGCCTCCTCATTCTTGGTGTAGCTGAGGGACGCCTCGAGCTGACCTTCTCCGTTGTCAACGACGGTGACCGTGATCGTATAGACGCTCTCGTCGTAGGTCATTCCCTCTTCGGTACCCTTGACCTCGGCAATCCTGAAGGTGTAGACACCGGGTGCCTCGAACGTCAGCTCATCGAATGATACGTTACCGCGCGCATCGTTCTTGGCGGTTCGACTTATATCCGCCGCATCGCCCTCACCCGTAAGCGTGAAAGCGAACTCGCCATCTCTGAGGTCCCGCCCGACAAGCTTCTTAATCGCTGTAATCTTGACGCTCGCAGGAGCAGCACGATAGACGTTGGTGAAAGTCGCCGTCTCCGTCTGAGCGTCTTCGAACGCATGCTTCACCGAAAGCGTGCCGTCTCCGTTGTCGCTAACCGTGGTCACCACAATATAGGAGGCACCGCTAAACGTCATGCCGCGATCGTGCGTTCCCGCGCCGCGTTCGCGGAGCGTATATGTATGCGTGCCAGGCCCATTGTACGTAATGGGACTCAGCTTGATCTTGCCGTCCTCGGCATTGGTGCCCGTCGCCACCACGGTATTGCCCTCGACGAGTTCGAACTTGAACTCTCCGGCGACAAGGTCGCGGCCCTCAAGCTTCTTGGTAGCCTTGAGCTGGTCGGTCACGCTCGAGCTAACCGACTCTACGCTATAGCTGTTGGTGAACGTAAAGGCCGCACCCTCTGCGGGGTTACGCGTGACCGTCAGATTCCCTGCGCCGTCGTCGGTCACGGTAAAAGAAACCTTGCGTGTGCTCACGAGGTCATTGGCAACGCCGGGGGCGCTTCCACTCTCTTCGATGGTGTAGACAAAGGTATGGGAGCGGGGCTTCGTCGCCGCAGGTGCTGCGGGATCGGCGATCTTATGCGCCACGGTCTCGATTTCGGGCATGCCGAGCAACAGGGGCTCATCGGATTCAATGATGGTATCGCCAACGGGACCGGACTTCTCGACAGGAGCCGGCGCCACGTCCCCACCGCCCTCATCGGTAGCAGGAGCGTCGCTCACTGAGGCCTCGTCCGATGCCGCGGGCCCCTCGAGCTCGAAGCTCGCTTCGTCCTCTGCAGGTGCGCTTGTTGCAGCAGCACCTTCGGCGCCGTCGAGCGCCTGGGCACTTTCATCACCGTTCGCCGCCTCATCAAGCTCCAAAGCGTCCTGATCCGTCGTGCCATTGTTACCAAGGGCACGGTTGAGGTCCGCGAGGGTGAAAATGATGCCACCGAAGTCGATGTTGCCGTCGGCATCGTTCGTTGCATTCGTGCGCTCGGGCATAGGCGCTCCGTCTTCGCCCTTCACGGTAAAGGTGAACTTGCCCGCGATGCTCGCCGGCGTGAGACCATCGGCCGAGGTCAGCGACTTGGTGCCGTTAAGCTGCATGGTCACTGGACCTCCCGTGGAGTACACATTACGGAATACGTATCCGCCCTCAGGCGGCTGTGCTGTCGCCTCAAGACTGCCGTCGCCTTTGTCAACGATGCGCACGGTCACGGCGAAGCTCGCAAGCTTAGCACTCACGCCCGCGGGCAGGCTGGCCGTATCCTCATATGCCACGTACTCAACGGTCCACACGAAGTTGCCGTCGTCGCCCGCACTCTTGGTCGCGTGCCCGCCATCGACCAGGTCCGCCAGCATGGCGGTGTCATAGGAAAAGGTCCCGAAGTCAACGGTGCCGCCCGTGTTGCGCACCGTGCGGAGGGGAGTAGTGGTGCCGGCATAGGCCAGATGGAACGTGAACTCGCCGTCAGTAAGCGGACGCCCCTCCATCTTCTTGGTGGCGATGATAGCCGCAGTCGAGCCACCCTGGTTATCGGTTGAGGCGAAGTAGCTGTTGACGAACGGGACCTTTGCCGTCTCGGATGTCTCGCCCGTGACGTAGGTGTAGGTCTTGTCGCCCTCAGCACCGCCGGTAACGGTCGTGGTGGCCGTAAGCTTGCCCACGCCGTCGTCGGTCACGGCAATGGTCACCGTACGCACGGAGGTGTCGTAGGTATAGCCTGTGGCGCCGCCATTTTTCTCGCTGACAGTATAGCTGTAGGTCTTGCCAGCGTCTGCCTGCGTAAACGTGACGTCACGCCCGCCGAGGACATCGATGAATACCGTCGCGCCGTCTGCGGCAGCTGGCGTCATGAATGTGTTGTCGCCCTCTGACAGGCCAAGCGCCTTGGCAGAGGCGGCGTCCTGGGGTGTCACGGTAAACGCAAACTGCCCCTCCGCCATACTGTGACCGTTGAGCGTCTTGGTGATAACAAGGCCACCGGCGGCAGAATAGCTCAACTCGGAGGTATACGTGTTGGTGAATGTGGGGTTCTCGACCTTAGAGACAACTGCAGAAAGCGCGCCGGTCTTATCGGCGGCGACCACCACGGTGATCGTGGCGTGGTTGGTGCTGTAAGCAATACCGCTCGCGTCGCCGGCCCTCTCACAGACCTCGTAGACATAGGTACCGGCCTTGGTGTAGGTGATGGTGCCAAAGTCGATAGCGGCGTGACCCTGTCCGTCTGCGTCGCTCTTGGTCAAGGTAACGTTTGTCTGAGGCATAGTCTGGGCTTCGCGGTCGCCGGACACGAGGCTGGCCTCGAACGTGAACGCGTCGGCATCGGTCCACGCGCGGCCCTCGAGCACCTTGGTCAAGCCGAAGCTCGCTTTGGTGTCGAGCTTGGCAGGCGTGGTGTCCAGACTAAACGTAATTGTGCCGTTGTTGCCCAGATGGGAGTTGACCTGCGTTGCGCCTGCCAGGCTCGAGCTGTCATTCCACTCGGGGTTGAGCACGTCGCGCGCGGTGTCGGTGACGTTGCCACCCACGGCGGTTTTTTCGGTGTGAAGCTGGTCGATGAAGAGCAGACGCGCGGTGCCCTTGGCAAGCGCATAACCGGTGCCGTCAGAGGTAAGGGCGCCCTCGAAGCTCTGGATCATGCTGCCGTCGATGGCAACCGCGGTATAGGCATCTTTTGGCTTTCCGTCATCGCCACGGATAACGTACTCGTCCTTGTAATAGTACGTCGAGCCGCCTTCGAGGCTCCTGGTCGCACGCTGGGTGCACGCTTCATCAGTGTAGAGAGGCGTCACCTTCTGAAGATAGTAGTAGCTGTTGGCAGAAGACGGACGGAAGCCGGCGTACGTATCGCCCAAGTCTCCGCCGGACCACTTGTTAGCCAAGAAACTTACTGTGTTGGCGTCGTGATCTCTGTTGGCATCGATATAGTCAGTGAGCCCGGCGACGTTTGCGGGCGTGAAAAGGTTGTCGCGCACGACGTCCTTGACGCTCGAAGCATACGTCACGCGCAGAGGCTTGACGGCATCGATATCCGCCACCTCAAAGGTACCCTTTGCCTTATCGATCTTGTATTCGCGCAGCGGAATGAGTGACGTCGGAACCTTGACGGTAACCTTGTCGCCCTGGCGCGGGTTCGTCGCGTCCGCACGCTCGACGGTAACGACCAGGTCCTTTGCCGTGCCCTCGAACGTATAGGTGTCAGTGTTGCCCTCGGTGGACATGCCGGCGACCGAGAAGGACGTGCCGTTGATCTGGGCACTGTGGAAGCCGTCAACCTGCATGAAGTCGCCCAGAGTGTCGGTAAACGTAATGTAGCCGGTCTCGTGCGCGCCAAACCCGTCCTCGATGTGGGTGGGATAGCCCGTCCCCGTGGTGATAGAGCTTGAGATGCCGCTGAAGACCTTCTCGAGCTCGGAGGCCGTGGCCGCAGACTGATAGTAATTGGAGTTCTGCGCGCGAGAGCCGAGCGCATCGGCAGCAAATGATGTGGCGGACGGGTAGTTGCTCGACACCGCGTGCATGAACCTGTTCTCTTTGCTCGTGCCGCTTTTCGTGGGATCGTCAGCGGGTTTTGCCCCGTTAAAGATGCCGATGGTGTAGACGGTGGCACCGGAGTCCTTCATCGCCTTGGCAGACGTAACAGCGCTCGTGGCGACGTCACTTTCGAATCCGTTGCTGCTAGTAGGAGAACCGTCAGTGAAGAAGACAACGACTTTCTTTGCGTCCGCGCGTCCATTGCTCGCGAGCTGAGATTGCGCAAGCTGAAGGCCAAAGTCGGCACGCGTGGAGCCTGCGGGGCTGATCGAGTTGACGGTGTCCATGAGGCTTGTCGCCCCAGTTGCATCGCAGGGCGTGAGTTCCTTCATGACCTGCGAGTAGTTATAGCGATAGCCTTCGCTGCGGTAGGTGTCGTTGCCCACGCTGCTGGACTTCTTGCCCGCGAACTTGACGATGGCAACCTTGTGCTGCTTCTCGGCAGAAAGGCCCTTATTCTGGTTGGCAATCGTGTCGATGAAGTCACCGGCAGCACTCTTGAGTGCCGTGATGCGTTTAGTGCTGTCGCGGCCGCCCATCGCATCGTCCATCGATCCGGACGCGTCGAGCACCAATACGATGTCGAGGGGCTTGACCTCAGCTGTGGTGGTGTCGGAGGTAGATGACATGACCGAGAGTGTGGTTAGGAAGTCGGACTTCTCGTCATCCGCCACCCGAACGGTCTTGTCGGTCCAGATACGCCCGACGCTCTGCGTCGAGATGTGCGACTCGTCGCCGCTACCCGCCGCCCAGTGGCGCCAACGGTCGCGGGTATCGGGGTCGACCTTTATGGTCGTCTGTGCCCCTCCCCCTTCGCTTGCAGGAGAAGCGTTTGAGTCTGGGATAGCGCCTATCGCCAGCGCTGGCAGAGCCAGCAGCAAGACGATCGCCATCATGGCAAATCCCCTCATCTTCTTGCTCATAGTGAGCCCCCTTCTTTTGCCAGACGTCCTTAGCCTGATTGTTTAGAAAAGGGGGCAGCCATACCAGGTGACACACGTTCCAATAAAGGTTTGAGACGATTGTCTCAGTGCACGATCAACGCAGGAAAACCCTGCATAGCTCGCAGTAGACGCGCCGGCACAGAGGGGATATCAACGCACGCAATTGCGATTTGGTGAGCGTCACGTTCGCCGCCGTGTTCATATGGAGCCAAATCGATCGCTCGTTTTCTTGAACGCTAAAGGAGCGCTTACTTCAACGTTACCCAGCCTCTTCTCTCTTGACGGAGCAAACGAATCTCCCTTTCAAACCCCGCGGCGACTGCATCGATACGTACACGCTCCTAACGCGACGCGGATATCGCAACTCGAAAATGAATGATGGCCCGCATGGCCCACATCGATCAGCGTATTCAGTCGAAGGAGCAACTTGATGACAACCCGCCAAACCCTGTCTTCCTCCCCGCGCAAAGGCGTCTCGCGCCGTGACTTCCTTAAACTGGCACTCGCCGCAGGCGGCGGCCTTGTAGCCGCCGGCGCACTCAACCCCAATATCGCCTGG
>ERZ1034980.1098-NODE-1098-length-16850-cov-10.748139_pt1 | contig 16850 bp, 15 predicted proteins | sample MGYA00520622_ERZ1034980 | MGnify/ENA primary metagenome ERZ1034980 (study PRJEB33766, sample SAMN09781791) | gut metagenome | biome: gut microbiome | host: Homo sapiens | place: Madagascar | study: EMG produced TPA metagenomics assembly of the PRJNA485056 data...
ATAAAATTTTAAAAGCTAGCGTTTGTGATAAAATTTAACAAGATTTTAGCTGTTTTTTGGGCGTAAATCATAGAAATTTGCTATAATGGGAGCCTAAATTTTAAAATTTTTTGGGATCAATGCGTTAAATGAATAATTTTAAAGAGCTTTTTGGGCAACTTTCAACCATATTTTTAAATCTTACAAAACGCCAAAAAATCGTAGCCATAAGTAGCGTGGTGGCTGTGGTGGCATTGATAGTGTTTTTGTTGCTTTTTACGCGCGCACCTAAGGGATCGGGCGAGGAATTTTCTGGTTATAGCGTGCTTTTTGCTAATGTAGAACCATCTGTAAGTGCGCAAATCATCGCTCAGCTTGAAATGGATGGCGTTAAATATAAATTAGCAGACGAAAATACAATTTTAGTGCCAAATAAAGATGTTTATCGCGAGCGTATTGCTGTGGCTAGCTTGGGGATAGTTCAAGCAAGCAAAACAAAACCAGGCTTTGAGCTTTTTGATACTAATAGTTTTGGCGCGACAGAAGGCGAGCAACGCATAAAATTTCAACGCGCAATTCAAGGCGAATTAAGCAAAACCATAGAGAGTTTAGAGCCTATTGAGCGCGCTAGCGTGTATATTGCCTTCCCAAAAGAAAGCGTTTTTACAGAGCGTCAAACTCCCCCAACTGCTTCTGTGGTGGTCAAGCTTAAAAACGGCTCATTATTAGATTATGGTCAAATCGATGGCATTAAGCGCATAGTATCTGGTTCTATCCCAAATCTTAGCTTAGAAAATGTAAAAATCGTTACCCAAGATGGCGTTGCTGTTGGCGAAGATAGCGTGGCTATGCAAAATGAGCAAGAAGCTGCTAGAATAAAAGCACAACTTCGCTATAAGCACGAGTTTGAGAGCAATTATGAAGCTAAGATTATAGATATGATAGCGCGTTTTGTAGGCAGTAGAGATAAAGTTACAGCAAAGGTTAGTATAGAGTTTGATTTTAGCCAAACAGATAAAGAACAAGAAATTTTTGATCCAAATTCTGTGGTGCGTAGCGAGCAAAATATAGAAGAGCATAAAGTAGGGCGCGATCCAAAAGAGCTAGGCGGCGTGCCAGGGGCTGTTAGTAATATAGGGCCAGTTCAAGGCATAGAAGATAATAAACCAACGCAAGAATACGATAAAACCGTTACAAACACAAACTATGAAATTTCAAAACAAATAATCAAAACAAAACCGCAATTTGCTACTATTAAGCGTTTAACCGCGGCTGTGGTAGTAGATGGCAGATATGAAAATGTGCGCGATGAAAGCGGCGAGCTTACAAGCAAGATAAATTATATCCCGCTTAATGAAAATGAAGTAAATCAAATACGCTCTTTGGTCGAGCAAGCAGTGGGTTATAATCAAGCGCGTGGCGATCAAGTAACGGTGAGCAATTTTGAGTTTAGACCTAATAATATAAGCACGCCACTTACAAAATTTCAACGCTTTGAAGAAGAATATATTAAGCCACTTTTGCCTGTGTTGAAGTATTTGCTGGTGGCTTTAATTTTGTTTGTATTCTATAAAAAGGTGATTGTGCCGTTTATGAATAAAATGCTAATGGATACTAAACCACAAGAAGAAGCAGTTTTTGAAGAAGAAATTGATGTAGAAGAAGAAGCAGAAGATACAATAGAGCGATTCAAAGCTGCTAAAAAACGCGCAGAAGATGAGCTTGGTATGAATGATGACTTTAATGAAGAAGATTTAAAATATGATGTATTACTTGAAAAAATGAAGGGCATAGTGGCTGAGCGAAGCGATGAGGTGGCATCGTTGCTTCAAAGTATGGTTAAAACAGATAATAGTTTTAGTGGCTCTAAGGATTTTTAATGGCAAAATTAAATGAAGAACAAAAAATGGTTTTTGATGATCTTTCAATGCCTGAAAAGATCGCTATAATGATAATACAAATGGGTGAAGATGCGGCTAGTTTGATTTTTTCGCATATGGACCCTGAGGTTGTTATGGAGATTTCGCGCCATATAGCCACAGCCAAAACGCTAGATAAAGCAGTAGCAGCAGCGGTGCTTGAAGAATTTTATGCTTTATTTGCTTCAAATCAGCATATTAAAACAGGTGGTTTAGAATACGCAAAAGAAATTTTATATAAAACTTTTGGTCCCGAAGAAGCACAAAAAATTTTAGATAAATTGCAAAAATCTATGGAAACTACGCGCTCTTTTGGCTATTTACAAAATGTGCGCCCACAGCAGTTGGCTGATTTTATTGTTAAAGAACACCCGCAAACCATCGCCTTAATAGTAGCTCACATGGACGCTACGAGTGCTGCTGAGACGCTGTTTTATTTTCCTGAGGATATTAGGGGCGAGGTGGTGATGCGTATGGCAAATCTTGGCGATATTAGCCCTAGCGTGATTAAGCGCGTTTCTGCCGTGCTAGAAAGCAAACTACAAAGCCTAACAAGCTATAAGGTTGAAATAGGTGGCACAAGAGCCGTGGCCGAGACGCTAAATCGCTTAGGACAAAAAGCGGCTAAAACTACAATTGATTTTATCGAACAAAGCGATCCAAACCTAGCAGCAAATATCAAAGAAATGATGTTTACTTTTGAAGATATTAATTCTCTTAATAACACAGCAATTCGCGAGGTGCTAAAAGTCGTGGATAAAAAAGACTTAATGGTAGGCTTAAAAAGTGCTAGCGAAGAGTTAAAACAAAGATTTTTGACAAATATGTCCCAGCGCGCAAGCGAGGCTTTTATAGAAGAAATGGGCTATCTTGGTGCTGTGCGTGTAAAAGAAGTAGAAGAAGCACAGCGCAAAGTAGTAGAAGCAGTGCAAAAATTAGCTGAAACCGGCGTGGTTCAATTAGGCGGTAATGACGAGATGATTGAATAAAATTTAATGGTGGTTTTAGATGCTGTTTTTGTGGCTAAATTTTAAAATTTTAAAACCGCTGTTTTAGAAAAAGAGTAAAAATGCAAAGTAATGTAATAGACGCTAGTAGCCAAAAACATACGATCAAACCATATAGATTTAAGGTTTTAAACACAAGACGCGATAATGAAGAAAACGCTAATATCAGCAACGAAAAACTAAGCAAATGCGCTGAGCAAGCAAATGCCGAGCAAATAAATGCTGAGCAAATAGATAAAGAAAGCACCGCAGATACTTCGCTTGAAACAACTCAGGTAATTACACCAGCAATCAAACAGCCAGAACCACAAGAGCCACAAAGCACGCAAAATTCCCAACCAAGCTTTATAGAAGAGCTTTTAAAGCGCACAGATGAATTAAGCGATAATATCATAAAACTTCAAATGAAAATAGAAAGCCAAGAAAGCGAGTTTAAACAACGCCTAGCTAGCGAAACAGATAAAGCAAGAAAAGAGGGCGAGCAAGCAGGCGAACAAGCCGCAAAAACCGCCTACGATGCGCAAATTAAAGATTTAGAGAGCAAATATAGCACGAGCATTAAAAAGCTAGATGAACAAAGTGCGCGTTTTGATGAGTTTTTGGCAAAAACACAAGAGCAATTAAGCCACACAGCAATCGATATAGCAAAAGAAGTGGTGCTAAAAGAAATCAAAGAAAACTCAGCCAAGGTTGCGCTAAATATAGCTAAGAGTTTAATTAGCGAGCTAAAAGATGCCGCAAGCGTTGAAATAAAAGTAAATAGCAAGGATTATGGCTATTTGAGCGAACAATTTGAAGGCGATACGCATATAAAACTTAGCAGCGATGATGCTATAAGTCCTGGCGGGGCTTTGCTTTTAAGCGATAGTGGCAATATAGATGGCACGATAAATACGCGCTTTGAAAAGATTCGTAAAATTTTAAGTGAATGAGTTTGGCGGATTTGTGTATTTAGTGGCAATTTATTAAAATTTTAAAGGCATTAAATGGCAAAATCTGGCTTTATATCAGTAATTGGGCGCACGAACTCAGGCAAATCCAGCCTAATTAATTATTTGCTAAATACAAAAATCACATTAGTTTCACACAAGCAAAACGCCACTAGACGAACACTAAAAGCCATAGTAATGCACGGGCAAAATCAATTAATCTTCATAGACACGCCCGGGCTAAATAACAGCCAAAAGCTATTAAATAAAATTTTAAATGAAAAAGCAATTGAAAGTTTAAATGATTGCGATGCTTTGATATTTTGCGCTAGCGTTTTTGATGATATTAAAGATTATGAGCAATTTTTAGAAATTTTAAAAGCAGCAAAATGCCAAAAGGCGCATATAGTCGTTATCACAAAGGTAGATTTAGCCAAAAAAGAAGCGCTTTTTGCAAAATTAGCACAATATAATAATTACAGCCAAAATTATAGCGCGCTTGTGCCAGTTAGCATAAAAAAGGCAGCTTTTAGAGATGAATTATTAAATGAATGCATTAAAATTTTGCCAGTAGCGCCATTATATTATGATAGCCAGGATTTAAGCGATGCAAAAAGCAAGGATATTTATAGAGATTTTATCCTTGAAGCGATTTTTGCTTGCGTTAGTGATGAATTGCCTTATAGTGCTGAGGTGCTGATAAAGGGCGTGAAAAATTTACCTAAACTTACCAGCGTAGAAGCAGTTATCATCACAGATAGCCAAAGCCATAAAGGCATTTTCATAAGCGCTCTTAAAAATATCGGCATTAAAGCTAGAAAACTAATAGCAGCCTTAGACGGACAAAAAGTTTATCTAGGACTTGAAGTAAAAGTGCAAAAAAATTGGCATAAAAATGCCAAACTTTTAAAAAAAATTAGGGGTGAGGCTGCTGATGAAAAACAACTTTTTAGCTTCCTTTAAGGGACCGAGCACAGTCTCGGGCAAGAGTTCTAGTTCTAAAAAAGGACTAGAAATTACTACCGTAGATGTCTTTAAAAGCAAGGCCTATGCTTTTAAAGATAATGTCGTAAAGCCAAAGGATTATTCTTCTATAAGTAAAAAAGATCCTATGATTGTTACTTATGTAAAGAATAGAGAATTGCACTATACCAAATTAGATGCTTCTGGTAGTTCAAGTGGAGAAACTCTTGAGGGTTTTCTTTTAGATGCAGCTTATCGTAATTTGGCATTAGATAATGCTCAGCAATTTCTTATGTCTTATGGGCCAAGAAAAGATAAAGAAAATTTCTACGATGTATTTTTGATTTCAGCTGAAACCGTAGAAACAAATCTACAACCATTGCTGTTTAATACCGAATATATAGATTATGTGGTACCAGAGCCGTTGTTATATAAAGGTTTATATGAACAAGGTGTGCTAGATAGTAATAGTGTGGATTGCTTTATTTATATAGGCGATGATGAAGCATATGTGGTGGTGTATAATCAAGGAAACTTCTCTTTTGTGCGCTCTCTTGGGCGATATACCCTTAATTATTTAGCCGCTCAGTATCCAGCAATAACCGGACAAAAAATAGAAAAAGCCGATTTTTTTGCTAAGCTAAAACAAGATGGCGTAAGCGGAGAAATGGTTAATGTCGTAGATGAATTGCTTTATTTTGTATCTGATGTTTTTGCAAATTTAAGCGATTTATCAACTGCTAATATTTCTAAAATATTTATAGGCACAGATATAGGCACAATAAATGGCTTAGCGGATTTAGCCAGCAAGCGCATAGGCATAGAATGTAGAGATTTTAGCTTTAACCTAAATTTTGAAGGTGGCGAGCAAGATATAAATTTCTTAAATGTTTTAATGTTTTTATACGCAAGAGGCTGTGATGATGAAAGAAGCCCTTTAAATCTAAGTCCATATCTCCGACCGCCTGCATTTATGAAACGCGATGGTGGTAAATTCGTAGCTCTTATGGGTGTAGCTTTGGTAGCTGGCTTGATAATGCCTGGTGTAGAGCTGGTTCAAGCTGGTTTGAATACAATGGAAAGAGATAAACAAAAGTTAAAAGTAGAATCTTTACAGCAAGAGGTTAATGGTTTAAATTCTAAAAAAGAAAATACCCAAAAAGAATTTAATGCCATTAAGGATAAATTAGCAAATTTACGCGCCGACCTTGAACTTAAAGAAAATATCATTAAAGATAGCCATTCAAAAAAGGTTGAGTATAAAATGAAAAACTCTACCTTATATGATATAGCTAAATATTTAAATGATCAAGGTGTAAATACCGAAAATATAAGCATTGATAGTGATAATATCATAACCGTAGTATTAAATAGTAGTAATGATATAAAAATCACTAAGCTTATAAAATTTATAGAAAATTCTGATAGATATAGTGTAGTTGCTAAGGAAATTTCTGTTAAAGAGGGTATCTACCAAAGTGCTATCAAAATAGGAGTGAAATAATGGAAGAATACATACAAAGATTAGACGAATATTTTGAAGGTAAAAAAGATAAAGACAAAAGGCTTATCTTTTTAGTAGCATTTGTGGCTGTTGCTTATATAATTTATTTACTGGTTAATCCTAGTGCTGTTGAAGTAAGAGAAAATGTTGAATCTGAATTAAATGGAATCAACAAAGAACTCAACGACCTAAAAAATAAACCAAAAGAATTAAATAGTCAAATCGCTAGACTCAATAGAGAAATTCAAGAAAAACAAAGCGAAGTTGCAAGCGTGAGTCAAAAAAATTCTGAGGTTAGCCAAAAGGTTAAAGAGTTATCTAAATTGCTAGCAGGTAGCAATATAAATGTCTATCTAAATGACATTGCACGCGATGCTTTGGATACTAATGTAACAATCATTAGAATAGACAATATGCTTAATCAAGTAAATCCTTTGAGTTTTGCTAAATTGTATGATGTGAATGTAACTTTTGAAACAGAAAGTTTTAATAACATAGTTCAATACACAAGACGATTAGAAGAAAGCATAGATGCGATAGATATAAGCGATATAGATATGAAAGTTAATGATAAAGGCAATATCTATGGACATATCAATATATCATCATGGGGCGTAAGATATGAGTAAAACTATACACAAAAGAATATTAAAGCGAGGAAGGATATGAAAAAAACATTCATAAAAATAGCATTGATGTTTTGTTCTTTTGTTTTATTGACGGCAAATGATGAATTAAATGCTACACAAGAACAAAATAATGTGCCAGCAGAAATAGAAGAAATAGCAAAAGAGCGCAAGAGCGAAATTACCCAAGAGCAAATAGATGAGATTAAAGATCCTTTTGCAAGAGTAAAACCTGAATCAGCTGTAGTTATTCCAAATTTTGAATTAAGCGCAATTGTAGGCAATTCTGCAAGGATAAATGGGTCTTGGTATAAACTTGATGAAGATATAGAACAATACAAACTTATTAAGATAGAATCAAGACAAGCAATCTTAAATGATCCAAACACAGATACAAATGTAACGATAGAACTAAAAAGGGGAAACAATGTCACAATATCGTTTAATTAAGCTATTTTTAGCATTTTTGCTAAGTAGCACTTTGGCTTTTGGTGCTAGTTGCGATCGCAGGCTTTTTAGCATCAAAATTTCGGATGATAATACAAGTATCAAAGAGATTTTATCTCAGTTGTCTTCAACTTGTGATTTTAGTATTATTGTAGCTGATAGGAATGCTAGTAGTATATTAGGCCAAGATGCCACTGGTATAAACATTAAATCATTGAGTTTGAGTGATATCTTTGATATATTGATTACTCATAATGATTTAAGTTATACCTTTAATAAAAAGGTTTTAAAGGTTGCTACTACTGAGTCTAGAACTTTTAAAATCGATTATATAACATCTATTAGAGAAGGTCGTGCTGTTACAAGAGCATCTACTGATTCAGCACCTACTGAGCTTGAAAATTTAAGTGATCAAAACGAAAACAACACAGACTTAGAATCACAAGAAAATATCATTAAAATAACTGAAAAGTTTGATTTTTGGACACAATTACAAGCTGAAATTTTAGCTATTATGAATAACGGCATAGAGCATTTTGCCGCTCCAGCACCTGTGGTTAATCCAAATGCTGGGCTAATAACAGTAACTGGTACCAAAACACAAATAAATCGTGTAGCTCGCTACATAAATAATCTAAATAAAAGCTTGAAAAAACAAGTTATGATAGATGTTCGCATTATTTCTATCCAACTTGAAAATGAATTTTCAAAAGGTATTGATTGGTCTAAATTTAATCTAAGCTTTAATAGCAATTTAGGCGATGGAAGTCCTAGTTCATTTAAATTTGGTAGAAGAGGCAATGATCCAAGTCCTAATGCCAAGGCCGGTACAAGAAGTAATAGAATTCCTTTTCAAGGCACCAAGTATGAATATTCTTACACAGGTGAAGATGGCGATTGGATAACAAGAGAAATAGGCAATGCAGCCATACCTACTATGCGCTCTATCACTGGTGGCTTTATTTTAGGCGGTGGAGTAGATATTAATTTAGAGGGTGTAATTAATTTCCTTGAAACAAAAGGTAACTCTAAGGTTATTTCTAGTCCAAAAGTAATGACTATGAATAATCAACAAGCAATTATATCAGTAGGCGATAATATAAATTATCAAATCACTAGCTCAAATGTAAGCTCTGATACTGGTACTACCGTAACGCAAGATGTTACTCAGTATTCTACTTTTATAGGTATTTTGTTGAATATTTTACCTGAGGTAAGCGATGATGGTAAGATTATGTTGCGCATAAATCCTAGTTTAAATACCTTTAAATATCAAGAAGATAATGTAAGACAAACCGCAGCTCGTAGCATAGCACCTGATACCTTACAAAAAAAGCTTTCTACTGTTGTGCAAGTTAATAGCGGTGATACAATAGTCTTAGGTGGTTTAATTAGCCAAGAAACTGGTAAAAATGTAAATAAAGTTCCTGTTTTAGGTGATATACCTGCGATTGGTTATTTGTTTAAAAATGTAACAGATTCATTAAGAAGCACAGAGTTAGTCTTTATAATTACACCAAAAGTTGTTAATATCAACGAAACAGGTAATGTTAAAGATTCTTTAAAATCTTTGGGATATTCTGACGGAATACTTTAATGAGTAAAAATATCTACACAGATATAAAAGATATATTCTCAGATAGCGATATAAGCGGTTATGTTAGTTTAGACAAAACAGTAATCGCTTATCGCAAAATTTGCGGTGCTTTGGATAAACCAGTAAAAATTATTTTATTTTTTGGCGCGCCAGGCACTGGCAAAACTTTTTTATTACAAAGAATTTATAATGATTTAAAAGATAAAAAGCCTATTATATTTTTTTTACAACCTTTTTTTAGTGAAAAAGATTTTATAAATGCGATTTCTACGCGTTTGTTTGGCGATGGTGTATTGTGTGATAATACAGAAGCCTTAATCCAAAAGTGCGAAAAAGAAAATCCTTTGGATCCAAAAACAAATATGCCAAAAACTCAGTATGTTTTAATACTAGATGAAAGCCAGCTTTATCCAAAAGATTTGGTAGAAAAAATTCGCCTAATAGCTGATACTAGGTATTTTAAAATACTTTTTACGGTGCATAAAACAGCCAGTGAGGATTTGCTAGCTAAGGAATGCTTTAATACGAGAATTGGCGAGATTGTTGAGTTTGATTTATGCTCTTATGATGAAATGTTGATGTATATAGAAAAAAAGCTATTTTTGCATGAGCAAAATGCTGCTATGAGTATTTTCACTAATAAAACTTTAAGATTATTATATAAAATAAGCAAGGGCAATTTACGAAGATTAAATCAAATTTTATATAAAGTGTTTGAAATAGCTGAGTATTATGAAGAAAATAGTCCAGCTACACTTAAAAAAGAATTAAAAAATTGCATTTTAATGGCAGCATTAGACTTAGGGATATTACATGCTTGATGGTTTAGAAATTAAAAGGTTAGAAAAACTTTTATCTAATTATCGTAAAAAATTGTTTATAAAGCTAGGTATAATTGCGTCATTGTGTATTTGTGCAATAGTCGTGATTACGGTTATTTTGCTACGAGGCTACGATAGTAGTAAAGAAGCGCAAATTGCCAAAAACGAATTACAGCAAAGACTTAAAATTCAAAATCTAAAACAAAAAGCAATTGATGAAAAATACAATAACTACGATGATGATGAATTAGAAAAACCAAAGCAAAAAAACACCGCTAAATCTAAGCAAAATAATAGAAATAAAAATAAAGATGAGATAGTTTTTTTAGAAAACGAACCTAAATTTAGCGCAAAAGAAAAAGAAGTAAAAAAAGAAAAAAAGGCGCAAGTTATAATAGAATCTACCGCTCTTAATACCTCCATAGATACCCTTAAAGAAAATTTTTACAAAACGCACGACATACAATATGTAAGGCTTCTTGCAAAAGAATATTATGATAAAAAAGATTATAAAAATGCTGCTAAATGGGCTTTGACATTAAATGATATGGATAAAAACGACCCAGATGGTTGGATAATCTTTGCTAAATCACAGGCTAAAATGAATAAAAGACAAGATGCTATTAGGGTGCTAGAAACATTTCAAAACAAAGCCCCTGATAATCAAGAAATTCAAGCAATAATTTCACAAATATATTCAAATACTTTACCTTAGGATAAAAAATGGCAGATATCAAAGATATAAATCGAGAAATTTTACAAGCATTAGTGCGCGAAGGAAAGGTCGCTCAAAGCGATTTTGAGAGCCTAACTGTTAAAATAAACTCAAAAAGAACCATAGCCACTCTAAAAGAAGAGTTAGGTATGCGAGATAGCGAAATAGTAAGCTTGCTCGCTACTTTATACAGACGAACTCGTATAAGCTTAGATGATATTACCGGATATTTTGGTTTAGATAGGGATACATTTTTAGGCTATTTTGCAAAAACTTTTAATTTAGAATATGTCAAATTAGAAGATTCTGATGTGGATTTTAATTTAGCTAGATCCGTGCCTTGCTCTAATCTTAAAAGTTTTGGTGCGTTGCCATATAAAGAAGATGAAGTAAATGTATATGTAGCTTTTAAAAATCTTTTTGATATAGATTCACAAGATAAAATAGGCGGGATTTTTAATCGTAAAATTTTAAAAATTGTCGTGTGCGATCCTACAACTATCGATAAAATGCTCGCAAAATTAGAACTTAATGAAAGCGTATCATCGATTATAACTCAAATCCGCAAAGAATTAGAATCTAGCACAGGCGAAGGTGATGAAAACGAAAGTAGCGGTGTTTTAAAGCTTATTGAAACTATCTTGCGTGTTTCTATTTCAAATCGCGCTAGCGATATACACATAGAGCCTACGCAAAATGATTGCGTTGTGCGAAGCCGTATAGATGGTATGCTAACTGAACTTTTTGTTTTTGAAAAGGATATTTATCCGCCACTTGCTAGCCGGCTTAAAATGCTTTCAAATATGGACATAGCCGAACGCCGCAAACCACAAGATGGCCGTTTTAGCGTGCAAGTTCTTGGCAAAGAGTATGATTTTCGTATATCTACCTTGCCTATAATTAACGGCGAGAGTATAGTTATGCGTATTTTGGATAAATCCAAAGTAATTATAAATCTTAAAGATTTAGGTATGGCCGAAGAAACTCTTGCAAAATTTACTAAAATGAGCGTTTCGCCTTATGGTATGATTTTAGTTACCGGACCTACTGGCTCTGGTAAGACCACGACCTTATACGCGGCATTAAATGATATAAAAAGCGTTGAAAAGAAAATTATCACCGTTGAGGATCCAGTTGAGTATCAAATGGGACTAATCCAGCAAGTTCATGTTAATGAAAAAGCAGGGCTTACCTTTGCGTCTGCTTTGCGTTCGATCTTGCGCCAAGACCCTGATATTGTAATGATAGGTGAGATTCGCGATCAAGAAACTTTACGCATAGGCATACAAGCAGCGCTTACAGGCCACTTGGTGTTTTCTACCTTACACACAAATGATGCTATTTCAGCCGTTACGCGTATAATGGATATGGGAATAGAGCCTTATTTATTAAGCGGTGCTTTGGTTGGTGTGGAGGCTCAGCGTCTTGTGCGTAAGCTTTGCCCAAGTTGTAGGCAAAAAATCACCTTGCCAGAGGCACAAATGGAGAGAATTGTGCACTTAATTCCTGGTGATTATCAATTTTATGGGCCAGTTGGTTGCGAGAAATGCTCGCAAACTGGCTATGTGGGGCGCGAAATGGTGAGCGAGGTATTGCCTGTTAGCGATAAAATTTCATCTTTAATAGCCAAGAACGCATCAAAAGAAGAAATTGCAAATCAAGCTTATGCAGAGGGCTTTAAGGATTTCTTTGCTGATGGTATGCGTCGCGCGGCTATTGGTATTACTAGTATAGCCGAAGTTTATAGAGTGGCGAAAGGATAATAAGTGAAAAGTTATAAGGTTGTTCAAGTAAAAGGTAGCAAACGCTACACTGATGTGGTTAGAGCAAATAGTTTAGATCAAGCTAAAACTCAAGCTATGCGCAGGCGCGGTGGCACGGTTATAAAAACCACCGAGCATAAAGGTGGCATACCGGCTATTGAGGCTTTGCAATCTAGTTTAGCAGCTATTTTTAAGCCAAAGCTTAAAATGGAGGATTATATCGCCACTTTGCGTCAGCTTACTGTAATGACTGGTGCTGGTATATCCATCCACGACTGCGTGCGCGAAGTAGCCAAAAACACGCAAAATAAACGCTTGCAAGAGATCTTTACTGCCGTAAGAGATGACTTAAACGCCGGTATGAGTTTAACAGAGAGTATGAGCGCTTTTAAAGATGAAGTGGGCAATGTTAGCATAGCCTTAATAGGCCTAGGCGAGCAAACGGGTCAGTTATCTGAATCCCTAGGGCAATTAACGCAAGTTCTCCAAGATGTTTATGATAATAAGCAAAAGTTTAAAAAAGCTATGCGTTATCCAGTAACGGTAATAATCGCCATCATCGCGGCCTTTGTTATTCTTATGATAATGGTTGTGCCAAAATTTAGAGAGATTTTTGAGCAATTAGGCGCTCAGTTGCCTTTGCCTACGCGCATTTTGCTAAGCATAGAATCCGCACTTAGCAATCACGGGCTTTTCATCGCTGGCATTGTAATAGCTACGGTTTTTACCGTGTTTTATTTATACCGCGCAAATAAAAATTTTAAAAAGCAGTTTGATAAAAACATTTTAAGGGTTTATTTGATAGGCAATATCGTATTTTTTGCCACTATGCACCGCTTTAATCTTATTTTTTGCGAGCTAGTGCGCTCTGGTATTCCAATAGTCGATGCCCTTGATACCGCATTTTTAAGCGTGGATAATGATCATTTAAATGAAAAACTTTCATCTATTAAAACCCTAGTTACTCGCGGTAGCAACCTTTCATACGCCGTAGAATCAACTAAGCTTTATGAAAGTATGCTTGTCCAAATGATAAGCGCTGGCGAGCGTAGCGGTAGCTTAGATGAAATGGTAGAAAAAGTTACTGATTATTATAAAATGCGCTTTAATAATATCTTAGATAATATCTCAGCTTATGTGGAGCCTATTTTGCTAGTTTTCATCGCTGGTATGGTTATTCTTATGGCTCTTGGTATCTTTATGCCTATGTGGGATATGGCACAAGCTGTTAAATAGGCTATTTTATTTGCGGCCATAAAGGCTTGCGTTTTGTGGCGAAATTTTAATTTTATTTGCGTTTTAGCAAAGAAATTTTAATTTACGCCACTTAAAATTTTAAACTCAAATCAAGCAAATTCTTACAAACAATAAATAAAATTTTATTATAATACGCACTTTTAGCTAAGGAAGAGTTATGCGATTTTTTTATTTTTCATTTTTTATTACTTTTGTTGGGCTTGTTTTAGCCTTTTGGCTTGGTGGCTTTGCGGCGGCGTATATTTGCGCGTTGCTAGCAGTTTTAGAAATTAGCCTAAGCTTTGATAATGCTGTGGTAAATGCTAAAACCCTTGAAGAAATGGATGAAAAATGGCGCCGGCGTTTTATTGTGTGGGGCATTCCTGTGGCTGTTTTTGGTATGCGTTTTGCCTTTCCTATTATTATCGTTGCCATGGTAGCAAAGCTTGGGATTGTTGAAACCTTAATGCTAGCCATTAACGATGTAGATACCTACCACAAGCATTTAAGCGCAAATAAAGGTGAAATTTACATTTTTGGCGGGGCATTTTTGTTGATGGTTGCTTTGGAGTTTTTCTTTGCTGGGCGAAGCGTGCGCTGGATACGAGCGATTGAGGCAAATCGCGTAATGCTAGCTCTTGCAAAAGCTAAAAATGCAAGCGTTTTTATAGCAGTGCTTGTGGGAATGATAATGCTTTATTTAACCAAAAATAGCGATTATGCGATGGCGTATTTTGCGGCGATTTTGGTTCATATGGCATTAGGGCTTGTAAATGAGTTTTTAGGCGATGATGAAAAGGCTGATATTACAAATTTTAATAACAACGATGATGAAAATGTCAATAATAAAATTACAAATTTTAATAACCATAACCAGGGCTTACAAAATCAAAATTTTAAATCCGCAGCCACGCGCAGTGGTTTTGCTGGCTTTTTATACCTTGAAACCTTAGATGCTTCATTTAGCTTTGATGGCGTAATAGGCGCGTTTGCGATGAGTGAAAATATTTTTATTATAATGATTGGCTTAGGCATTGGCGCGTTTTTCGTGCGTTCTTTAACGCTTTATATGGTTCATCACGGCACGCTAAGTGAGTTTAAATTTTTAGAGCATGGCGCAAATTACGCTATTTTAGCCCTTAGCGTGATAATGTTTATAAATATATTTTATGAAGTTAGCGAGCTAATTACTGGGACTTTGAGTTTTGGCATTATTTTAGTTGCCTTTTTACATTCGCTTTTAGTGCGTAAAAATGGAGCTTAGCCGTGCTTTGTGGCATAGATGAGGCTGGTAGGGGCGCGCTAGCTGGCGAGCTAGTAGTGGCTGGGTGCGCGTTTAAGCCCGGCTTTGATGATGAGCTTAGCGCGCTTGTGGCTGATTCTAAAATATTAAGCGAGAAAAAACGCGAGCAAATTTATAATGAAATTTTACCAAAATGCGATTATTTGGTGCTGTTTTTTTCAAATAATATAATAGACGAGCGCGGGCTTTCTTGGTGTTTAAAGCGCGCGCTAATGACCTTAGAGGCGCATTTTAAAGGCTATGATTTATTATTTGATGGTAATTGTAATTACGGTGAGAGCTTGGTTAAAACTATGATTAAAGCAGATAAATTAATAGCACAAGTTAGCGCTGCTAGCATAATCGCAAAGGTAAGCCGCGATCGCCAAATGCGCCGTTTTAGCGCGCTTTATCCGCTTTTTGATTACGACAAGCACAAGGGCTATGGCACAAAAGCTCACCTACAAGCCCTAGCCAAATACGGCAAAAACGAGCTTACAAGGCGTAGTTTTAGGCGTAGTTTATTTGATTAAAATTTTAACGCAAGCAAAAATTAAAAATAAGGACACAAAATGCCAAAACGAATAGCCGTGATTGATTTGGGTTCAAATAGCGCAAGAATGGCGATTTTTGAGCGCACAAGCCGTCTTGGATTTTTTATTTTGCGAGAATACAAGCTTAAAGTGCGCTTAGGCGAGGGCGCTTATGAAAAGGGCGGAGTATTACAGCAAAAGGCTATGGATAATGTTTATAGCGCATTTAGCGAGTTTAAAAGCTATATTAAATTATACGGCGCAAGGCGCATAATAGCCACTGGCACCTCAGCCTTGCGCGATGCGCCAAATGCCAAGGAATTTATTAATAGAGTAAAAAACGGCTTGGGCATAAATTTGCGCGTAGTTGATGGCAAGAGCGAGGCTTATTATGGCGGATTAGCCGCGTTAAACTTGCTAAGCCCGCTTAAAAACGCCACCACCATAGACATAGGCGGCGGCAGCACAGAGCTTGCGCGCATACAAAATGGCCGTATCACAGCCACTATTTCGCTAAATATCGGCACCGTGCGCTTAAAAGAGCTTTTTTATGATAAAAAGGACGCAAACGGCGCAAGCGAGTTTATAAATAAGCTTTTAAAAGGCATTGATAAGGATTTTGCTAATAGCGATATAATCGCTATCGGCGGCTCTTTGCGTGCTATTAGCACGGCTATTATTAAAGAGCGCAAATATCCGCTTGAAAGCTTACATAATTTTATTTATCCCTTTAATGCGCAAAATAGCGCTTATATCCGTAAAATCGCGCTTTCAAGCGTTTTAGGACTTAAAAATTTTAATATCAGCAAAGATCGCTTTGATACCATTCGCGGTGGCGCGCTTGTGTTTTTAAAGCTATGTGAGAGCTTAGGCGCAAAACGCGTTATAACAAGTGGCGTTGGCATTAGAGAGGGTTTGTTTTTAAGCGCGATTTTGCGCCCTGGCGTGAAATTTCCAGCAAATTTTAATCCTAGCCTTAAAAGCTTACAAGATCGCTTTTGCCCTATTGATAATCGCGCCACGCTAAATACCGCAAAAGAGCTTTTTAGGGTTTTTGCGCCTTTTCATAGGCTTGGGGAAAATGAGCTGTTTTTGCTTAGTGTGGCGGCAAAAATCTTTAATGTGGGGCGCGCCTTGGGTTATTATAAAGAGCGTTTAAATAGCGCGTATATCGTGCGGACGGCGTTAAATTACGGCTACACGCACGAGCAGCTTTGTAATATCGCTGTGATTTGCCAGTTTCACGGCAAGGACTTTGACAATGACGATTTGGGCGAGTTTAGCAAGCTTTGCGCCCCGCTTAAAACGCTAAAATGGCTTTGCTTTTTGCTAGCAAGTGCTAGGGAGCTTTCTACTTTTAAGCAAGCAAGATTTAGCCTTGATGGCTCAACGCTTAAAATTTCTGGCCTAAGCGATCATTTAATGCTAAAACAAAGCCTTAAAAAATTGCCAAAGCCCGCTACAATCGCCATTAGCTTTGAGGATTGATTTGGTTTTTTTATTATTTTAAATTCTGGGCGGGTTTAAAA
>ERZ1034980.1101-NODE-1101-length-16839-cov-41.589371_pt1 | contig 16839 bp, 10 predicted proteins | sample MGYA00520622_ERZ1034980 | MGnify/ENA primary metagenome ERZ1034980 (study PRJEB33766, sample SAMN09781791) | gut metagenome | biome: gut microbiome | host: Homo sapiens | place: Madagascar | study: EMG produced TPA metagenomics assembly of the PRJNA485056 data...
AGCCGGAAATCATAATGCTTAAAATTGTAATCAAACCTCATAAGTCTACTCTTCTATAAATGACTGCCTGCGATGTGATGCTTTCCTTCCAGAATGAGCGGAAGGAAGCACTCACATAAACATGTCTGTCTGTGCTGCACGCACGATTCGTAAATATACGAGGGCGTGCACCACAGAAAGGCAGATGACGATGCTTAGTCGGAAACATTGACCGAGGAAACGTAGGACGCATCCCGTGAAAGGATGGCCTCGAGACTGTCCTTGCCATAGCAGTAATTGTATACGTTATTTGCGAGACTCGCGGCGTTACCGGAGGAATATCCGTACGGTATGTTCACGGTGACGGCGATCTCCGGGTTTTCATACGGCGCGTAGGAAACGAATACCGCATGGTTACCACGGTCCTCACGCTCCTGCGCGGTACCGGTCTTACCGGCGATCGGTATGTCCTGATGGAGGAAAACACTCTTCGCGACACCTTCCGTGATCATCTCACGAAGTCCGGTCTGAACGGCATTCCAGGTCACCGTGCTGAAGTCGAGCTGGTCCTTCACCTTCGGTTCGATCGTCCGAAGCACGTTGCCGTCGGAATCCGTCACCTTATCAAGGATGGAGAGATCGAAGACCGTGCCACGGTTCGCGACCGCCGTAATATAGCGGGCGAGCTGGACGTTGTTGTACGCATGATTACCCTGACCCATCGCAGAACGCTCCGGATCGTAATCCGAGATGTGCGGCTTCGTCTCATCGATTTCGACGCCCGAGAGAGAATCGAGACCGAAGGCCGCCGCATACTTCGCGATGCGTTCGAGACCGAGGGTCTGGCTGTAGATGCCGTTCGGATCCGTCGCCAGTCGATGGCCGACCTCGGCGAAGAAGAAGTTACAGGAGTTCTTGATACCATCGATGATGTTCTCCTCCCCATGCTTCTCCGGGTAGATCCAGCACTTGATGTTCGGTACGACCTCCTTATAGATACCGGTACAGTCGATGATGGTCGAGAGGTCGATGACGCCCTCTTCCATCGCCGCGATCGAGGTAATCGGCTTGAAGGTCGAACCAGGGGCGAGCTGGGTCTGTGTCGCGTTGTTGAGGAGCGGCAGGGACAGGTCCTTGTTTACCTTCGCGAGGTAATCGCTGTCCGTGATCCGGTTGTTGTCGAAGCCCGGATAGGTGACGAGCGCCCGGATCTTTCCCGTCTTCACATCCGTCACGACGACCGAGCCGTTACACGGATCCAGCGCGAGCTGGGCCGGGGTCAATGCAATCTGCCGGACCTTCTTCACGAGGAAGGTATAGGCATAGTGCGCGTCACCGGTCGAGAGCTGAAGATACGCCTGCGCATCCTCCGGGAGAACGCCCTGCTCGAAGAGCGCCATCAGTAAGAGATAGCCCTGGAGGGTGTTGTCCGCAATCGCGTACTTATAGAGCACCTTATCAAAATCCGTATCCTCCCGCAGACGCTCCATCAGCTCCCCGACGAGGAGCTGGTAAATGCTCTCGGTATCATAGTAATCATTCGAAAGGGAGAGCTTCGAGGTATCGAGCCATGCCTCCTCGATGCCGGCGATGATGAAGTCATGGAGACTGATGGTGTCATTTCGCCATGCCTGGTAGGCCTCCGAATCCTTAAACTTCTGATTCGAGCTCTGGATCATATCCGAGGCATCACTCAGAAGGTAGTCATAGATGTAGACGATGAAGGCCTGCATGTCCTTCGGGAGCTCGTTCAGATTACTCGTGCTCGGGTTCAGAAGCTCGTTCTCGATACGCTGAAGCTTCTTCTCCTTATTGTCGGCGAAGATGTCCGCGATCTGGCGCTCGGCGCTGCCTGGGGCTGCCTGGGCGAAATGCGCGGAATCCAGGACGTTGTTGTTGATGAGCTGGAAGTAGGCGTCCTTCACCGGGATGGTGATCTGGGACTGCTTCACATGCTCGTTCTGCGGGGCATCCGATTCGACGATCTTCGATGCGAGTATGCCGGCCAGCTCCTGCTCGAGCAGATGGTAGATCGCGATCTGATCGTTCGCAGAGATGGTGGTATAGATATCATTGCCCGCCTTCGCCTCGGATTCCGAGACGACCTCGAGGACAGAGCCGACGGAGTTCAGGTACATCTCACGGTAGCCCTTCCGACCCTTCAGCTCGGACTCCATGCTCTTCTCGAGACCCCAGACACCGACGGTGTCGTTCAGCTCGTAGCGCTCATCGGTCTTTCGGAGCTCCGCGAGCTGATCCTCCCGGACCTGACCGGTGTAGCCGACGATGTGGCTGAGATACGGCGCATAGTTGTACTTTCGCACGGAAACATTTTCGATATCGACGCCCTGGAGCTCTCCCTTCGACTCGAGGATCTCCGCCATGCACTCCTTCGACACATTCTTTACGATGGTCGTGGTCTGGTAGCGCTGGTAGGCGGTGAGACGCATGGTATAGAAGATACTGATCATGTCGAGGGCGGTCTCATCATCGAGGACGATGGCCATGCCGTTTTCGTCCTTGATGTTATCGAAGCGGTAACGACGCTTCGAGGTGTTGAAGGCCTCCCGTGCACTGACGTTAAAGTCCTTCTCACTGAGGTCCGAGACATTGCGCCCGCGGATGTTCGCGATGAAGCGTTTTCGCTCGGTTTCGGAGCTCGTCGTGAACTGAAACTCATGATTCTCATCGAGCTTTATCTTATACTGTCCGTCGACGGAATAGCCGTACTTCTCGATGATCTGTGTAAGCTTATACAGCATCAGATTCCGGCGGTTGATGCCGCTGTCCGTCGTGTCGTAGGCTCCGTTGTCCGCGATCGTAATGTTGTACTGAAGCTCGTTATACGCGAGGAGACGACCGTCGCGGTCATAGATATTGCCCCTCGTACCGACCGTGGTCACCTTCGTCAGGGTACGGTTCTGATAATCCGAGAGATATTGATCACCGTTCACGATCTGGAGCTCGAACAGGCGACCCGCGAGCACGGAAAACAGGATCGTGAAAATCAGCCCTAGTGCGAAAAGACGGGAGCTGACGAAACGGATGATAAATTCTTTAACTGCGCTCAGTAATTCCTTGAACAATGAAGACTCCTCTAGTGTTCGATCCGCTCATGGGCGGAGAAGAAGAAACGATACAGTACCAGTGTGACGAGCAGTGAAAATACGATGGATGGCAGTACGACGTGCAGTCCATAGTACGGAAGATTCAGCTTCAGTCGGATCAGGAAACGGAACACATAGATGTAGATGTGGTAGATCAACAGATTAAAGACACACATGAACATCGGCAGTGTGATGTACTCTTCGTAGTAGAATCGGCTGAAGAAGCCGTTGAGATACCCGATCAGGACGAAGACGAGGCTGTAAAAGCCGAAGGGACCGGAGTAGAAAAGGTCCATCAGGAGGCCGGCGCCGAGTCCATAGATCATGCCCGGCAGACTGCCGTGCAGGAAGCCGAAGGAAAAGGTCAGGATCAGCAGCAGGTTCGGGGAGGCGGCGAGAAACGGGATCAGCGGAAACACACTGGTCTGAATCAGAAACGCGAGCCCGAGGGAGGCGATATAAAAGAGGATACGAAGACGCTGCTTCGTTTTCCGCTTCAGTGGTTTAAACTTCGGTAATTTTCGTTTCGTAACTGCGTTCATACCTATCCGACCTCAACCTGCATTCTCGTCTGTGCTCTCGTCAGAGGCACTCGTCTGGCCGGTGATGTCGCTGAGCGGCGTCAGCCCTTCCATCCCGGACCACTGTGAAGACGCCTCCGTGGACGCGATGCTCTGTCCGTCTGTTGCAGTGGCACTCTCCTCTGCGGCAGTACTCTCCTCTGCGGCCGTTGTGTCCGTCAGGTTCTTCATCAGGACATCCTGCCCCTCATTCGTGTCGAGGAAGTGGTCGGACTTTACATCCTTCAGCACGAGGACCTCGGTGAGATCATCGAAATCGGCTGCCGGGATCAGATAGCCGGTCTTCATCAGCTTCTTCTCGTCATCCTGGATATCGACGGCATAGCCGATGAGGATCCCCGGCATGAACTTCGAGGAGATGTTGGAGGTGACGATGCGGTCACCGTCCTTAATCGTCGCGTCCTTCTGCATGTCGGTGATGCGGAGCCGTCCCTGCTGGTAAAGGGTCAGGTCGCCGGCGACGATGCAGGTGCTGCTCGACTGCAGGCACATCGCAGAAACGCGGGACTCGTCGTCGATGATGGAACGGACGGTCGCGTAATTCAGGCCGACGTCGGTCACGATGCCGACGAGTCCGCCGTTCGCCATGACGTTCTGATCGACACGGATGCCGTCCTGGGAGCCCTTATCGATACGAAAGACCTGGAACCAGTTCTCGGAATCCTTTGCGATGACGCGGGCGGCTACCTTCTCATACTGAAGGTAATCCTGATCCAGGGCATAAAGATCACGGAGGCGACTCAGCTCGCCCTCGTTCTGGGCGAGCCGGTTGTTCTCCTCCGTGAGCAGATCGATCTGTTCATTTAAGCGCTTGTTCTCCTCCTGTATGGCCTTCAGGCTGCGATGGTCCGCGAGCTCCTCATAGAGCCCGTAGCCCACGCGGTTGACACCGGACTGGAGCGGCACCAGCACGTAGCCGATCGTGTTGCGGATCGGATTCATGAGACCGTCCTTTACGCTTGAAAGGACGATCATCATGACGCATAGAACCGTGAGAACGATAAAGATATACTTACTCTTCCTGTTTTCCACTGATTAATTCCTGTTCTCTGAAGCTGATATAGCGATGGTCGCCGATGATGACATGGTCGATGAGTCGGATCCCGACGAGGCGTGCAGCCTGCTCCAGCTCGCATGTGAACTGAATGTCCTCCTCCGATGGTGCAGGATCTCCGCTCGGGTGATTATGCACCATGATGAAACAGGCAGCATGAATGCTGAGCGCTTCGATGAAGATTTCCCGTGATGAAATCGCAGAACGACAACAGGTGCCGGTCGAAAGGAGCTTATCCTTCAGAAGCTGCATCTGATAGTCGAGGTAGAGGATGCGGACGACCTCATGGTCGAGATAGCGAAGGTCCTCCATATAGTACTCTGCCACCAGCTCGGGGCGTGAAAATACGGTATGCTTCACTCTCTTCGCCCGCTGCCAGATGCGGTGCGCGATTTCACCGACGACGCTGAGCTGAACGGCCTTCACATAGCCGATCCCCTCCACCTGCCGGTACTCCTCCGGCGTAAAGTGCATCATCCCGACGAGTCCGTCAAATTCCGGATTCATGGACAGCACCTTTTCTGCCACCTCCAGCACCGTGTGATTCTTCGTGCCGGTGCGCAGCAGGATCGCGAGGAGCTCCGCGTCGGTGAGGCTCTCCGCCCCCAGCGTCATGCACTTCTCGTACGGCATCTCCTCAGGTTTCAGATTATTCCATTTACTACACATATTTACTCCTTGTCCCAGGGAAGAACATGGAGCCCACGATGCCTTATTCTAACATAAAGCGGCAAAACCGTAAACGCCTAAGAGTTTACGGTTTTGTGATGATTCTGTGTCTTGTTTTTTAATATTTAAATCGTGATGAGGCCCTTTTCCAGCATCTTCTGTACGGACATCATGATGCCGAGCTTTCCGTGGTACCAGGTGAGGCCGCCCTGGAAGTAAACGTTGTATGGTGCGCGGATCGGGCCGTCGGCAGAGAGCTCGATGGAGCTGCCCTGAACGAAGGCGCCGGCTGCCATGATGACCTTGCTGTCGTAGCCCGGCATATCGTCCGGATACGGGGTGACGAAGCTGTCGATCGGTGCGGCTGCCTGGATGCCCTGGCAGAACGCGACCATGGCCTCCTCGGAGCCGAGGGTGATGGCCTGGATGATGTCGTAGCGGGTGGTGTCTGCACTCGGGTGGCACTGGAAACCTAAGCGCTCATACACCTTTGCAGCGAAGATAGCGGTTTTCTCAGCATTGGCCGTGATCACCGGGGACATGAAGAGGCCCTGGTAGAACAGCTTGTTGTTATCGAGGGAAGCACCGACCTCCTTACCGAGGCCCGGGGTCGTGAGGCGTACGGCTGCACGCTCCACGCAGTCCTTCGTGCCGGCGATGTAGCCACCGAGTGGCGCGAGTCCGCCGCCCGGGTTCTTGATGAGGGAGCCCACGACCATGTCGGCTCCGTACAGGGACGGCTCCTCACGGCGGGTGAACTCACCGTAGCAGTTATCGACCATGCAGATCACGTCCGGCTTCAGGGACTTCACGAAGGCGATGAGCTCGCCGATGCTCTCCGGAGAGAAGGTATCGCGGCTTGCGTAGCCCTTCGAGCGCTGGATCTCAACGAGATGGGTGCGCTCATTGATGGCGGCACGGATGCCGTCGTAGTCGAAGCCGCCGTCCGGCAGCAGGTCCACCTGACGATAGGTGATGCCGTACTCGGCGAGGCTGCCGGTGGATGGGCGGATACCGATGATCTCCTCGAGGGTGTCATACGGGCCGCCGGCCGGACAGAGGATCTCGTCGCCCGGACGGGTGTTGCCGGCGAGGGCGATGCCGAGCGCGTGTGTACCGGAGGTGATCTGTGAGCGGACGAGTGCATCCTCTGTGCCGAAGACATGCGCATAGACCTGCTCGAGGGTATCACGACCGATATCGTCGTAGCCGTAGCCGGTGGTGCCATAGAGATGCGCCTCAGATACGTGCGCGTCCTGGAAGGCCTTCACAACCTTCAGCTGATTGTACTCGGCGATGCTGTCGATCTCTGCGAAACGGTCGCGGAGGTCAGCGAGGGCCTCCTCACAGAGTGTATATACTTCTTCCTTTATGCCCAGTGCGCGGAACATGTCTCGATTATCCATTCTACTATCTTTTCCTTCTTATATTCAAAATTCTGGAGCTCGACCCAGTGGACGTCGCGTTCGCGGCGAAACCAGGTGAGCTGGCGCTTCGCATAATTCCGCGAGTTCTGCTGAATCTTAGCGACAGCCTGAGCCATTATAACACGATTCTCCGGGGTTTCAAGCGGGAGGGCACGGAGTTCCGCCTCGGAAACCACGGATTTCGAGGCTTCTTCGACGGACATCCCCTTCTGATACGCGAGGATCGTGTCGAGCGCCGCGAGGACCTCGCGGTAGCCGATGCCCTTCATCGAGGTGCGCTCCGGCGGCAGGTTTCGGGCACGGAGCCGGATGCACTCGTCGAGGAGGCCGTCCGACAGCATCCCCTCGACGCGCTGGTTGATACGCGCGTAGAGCTTCTCCCGTTCGTCATTCAGGACGAAGAAGACACTGTCGTAGATGGCGGTCTTCGCTCTCTCCTCTTCATTATGGGCTGAGATCGGGGTGCCGTGGAGCTCGTAGAAGCTGAGGGCACGGATCACGCGGCGGATGTTATGGGCGTGGATCTTTTCGGTCGATGCCGGGTCGACCTCGCGGAGCCGCTCGTAGAGCTGCGCTGCTCCGCCCGGCTGCTCGGCGATCGCCTGGAGACGGGCCGATACTTCCTGATGCTTCGTAGCATCTTCCTCCGTGAAGTCGATGCCATAGAGAAGCGCCTGGATATAGAAGCCGGTACCGCCGACGAGGATCGGGATATGGCCGCGCCGGTAGATGCCGTCGATCGCTTCCGACGCCATCTGCTGGAAGGCCTGCACGTCATAATCGGTGTCGACGTCGATGACGTCGATGAGGTTGTGCGGAACGCCGTCCATCTCCTGCTTCGTCACCTTCGCGGAGCCGATGTCGAGGCCGCGGTAGACCTGGACGGAATCCGCTGAGACGATCTCACCGTCGAGCGCTTTCCCGAGCGCCACCGAGGTGCTCGTCTTCCCTACGGCGGTTGGGCCGGCGAGGATGATGAGCGGCTTTTTACTGAAATCAATATTCATTTCATAATTCCTTTCGGCCAGGGTGAATTACTGTAGCAGTTCAGTCAGGGGCCCGGAGGGGCCCCCGCCTGTACTGTCACATATTACTAGACGATACGTTTAAACTTCTTCTCGAGTTCTGTCTTCGACATCGAGATGATCGTCGGGCGGCCGTGCGGGCAGGCGTACGGGTTCTCGAGGGTCAGGAGCTCGCCGATGAGGGCGTCGGCTTCCATGAGGCTGAGTCTGTTGTTGCCCTTGACGGCGGCCTTGCAGGACATCGAGGCGATTTTGTCGTAGATGGTGTCCGGGGTCGTCATGCCGGCTTCGTCCGTGAGCTCATCGAGGATCTCGAGGAGGAGCTCCTTCTTGCTGAGCTCCGGAAGGTCTGTCGGGATGGCGGAGATGCTGTAGTCGCGATCGCCGAGACTGGAAATCACATAGCCGAGCTGCTCGAAGTAGTTCATGTGCTCCTCAAGGACACGGGCTTCGTCAGCGGTCAGGGTCAGAAGAATCGGTGGATTCAGGTACTGGCTGGCCGGCTTCTTCTCGCGGAGGCGCTTCATCATGCGCTCGAAGTTCACCTTCTCGTGGGCGGCGTGCTGGTCGATGATGTAGAGCTTATCACCGTACTCGACGAGCCAGTAGGTCTCGAAGACCTGCCCGATGATGCGGTGCGCGGTGCGCGCCTGTTCACTGAGGAAGCGCTCCGAGAACAGGGTTTCCTGCTCCGGCTTCTGCGGCGCAGGTGCGGCGGCAGTGATTTCCGATGACGCGGATGGCGCTGGTGCGCTCACCATCTCAGACGACGCGGATAATGCAGCGTCGGCAGCGGTACTCTTCTCTTCCGAAGAGGCAGAAATCGCAGATGCATCGGTCGCATCCTTCACATCGTGCGCCACCGAAGTGTCGCTCGATTCAGCTGCAGAAGAAATCACATCTGTCGAATGCTGACTACCAATGGAAGCTTGCTGTCCTTCAGAAGTATTCACAATTTCTGTCGAAGCCACGCTGTCTGTGCTTTCCTGCATATACGCCGGGTTTTCGCGGCGCACTGTTTCCATCGAGCGATCGAAATCCTGAAGAGTGAATCCGGAGCTGTGCTCGTTCGGCGAGGTTCGGAAGCTGCTGAGTTCAGAAGATGAAGTACTGTTCTGCGCCACCGAAGCTTCGCTGCTGCGCTCATGGAGTCCGTCAGAGCTTCCGCTGCTACCTATGCGTGGCTGTCCCTGGAGGTAGATGTCCTCCTTCGGGGCGGCGTCCGGGTGCAGCTGCGGGCGGAGGGCTTCCGCGAAGACTTCACGGGTCGCCTCCACGCGCTTCTTTTCGAACGGCTCGACATGCGGCATGGCCGGGGTTTTCGGCACGGCACTTCCGCTGCCGGTCGAAGCTACGGCGTGTGCGCCTCTGCCGGCGTCTGCAGCGTCCAGATCCGTGTTTACGATCAGCTCCGTCTGGCGGAGTGCGTTCTGCACGGCGTCGAGGACGGAGTTATAGATGAGCATCCCGTCGGAGAAGCGCACCTCGAGCTTCTGCGGGTGAACATTCACATCGACGATCTCTGGGTTCACGTCGATCATCAGGACGACGAATGGGAACTTGTGCTGCATGAGGAAGGCGCGGTAGCCGTCCTCGATGGCCTTCATGATCATCGGATTCTTCACGAAGCGCTCATTCACGAAGTAGAGCTCGAAGTTGCGGTTCGCGCGGGTGATGACGGGCTTTCCGATGAAGCCGCGGACGGTAACCGCCGGGAGTCCGGTGAGGGTCGAGCGCTGGTAGGCGCGGTTCACGGTGATGAGCTGATTCGTGACGTCGCGGCCGTAGATCGAGTAGATCACGTCCATGAGAGAGCCGTTGCCGAGCGTCGCGAGGAGCTGGCGGCCGTCCTGCAGGTAGCGGAAGGCGACCTCCGGGTGGGCCAATGCTTCTTTCTCCAGGATGTCCTGGATCCGGGCAGCTTCGGCCTGCGGACTTTTCAGGAACTTGCGACGGGCCGGGACGTTTTTAAAGAGGTCGCGGACGATGAAGGTCGTGCCGTCCGGTGCGCCGATCTGAGCGAAATCCTTCTCGACGCCGCCTTCGATCTGGTAGTGCACGGCCATGAGCGCGCCCGGGGTCTTCGTGATCAGCTCTACACGGGCGACGCTGGCGATGGAGGCGAGGGCCTCACCGCGGAAGCCGAGGGTCTGGATGCTGATGAGGTCGCGGGCATCCCGGATCTTCGAGGTGGCATGGCGGACGAAGGCGTTGCGCACGTCCTCCTCTGCGATGCCGCCGCCGTTATCCGTCACGCGGATCATGGAGATTCCACCGTCGCGGATCTCGACCGATACCGCGGTGCTGCCGGCATCGATGGCGTTCTCGAGGAGCTCCTTCACGACGCTTAGCGGCCGCTCGATCACCTCGCCCGCCGCAATCTGATTGATGGTCTCATCACTTAAAATGTTGATTTTCATGTGTCAATCCTCGATTCATAGAGTTGGAACTCTGTTGACTCCCGAAAGTTATGGGGGTCAGACCCCCTTGCGGATAGATTCACGGGGGCATAAACGTTAGAAGTGGGTCTGACCCCTTGGCCTCTCGGTAGTTTACGGTCGGAGCCCCTTTTGTGCGGGAGGGGAACCCGGAGGGGCGGCAACGGAGACCATACGTAGGGACCGTGTGAAATCAAGCCGGGTCCCCTTAGCGGCACTTGGTACTATTTTCCTTAGCACCCTCTGCAACACTGAGTTTTCATAAAGAAAACTCAGTGATTGCAGAGGGCCTAGTGCCGCTTAGGGTCCCCGGCTTAGATTGAACCGGTCTCGGAGTACTGTGTCTCCGTTGCCGCCCCTCCGGGTCCCCTCCCTCGCCTGCAATGAATAGGGTCCGACCTCTCGGAAGATCAGGACAGCTGGAAGCGGTCCTTTAGTTCGTAGAGGGTGTTCATGGCGTCGAGCGGGGTCATGTGGTTGATGTCGATGCTGCGGAGGTAGTCGATGGCGTCGCGGATTGAAGCCGGGAGCGCCGGTTCGGTACCTGCTGCACCTGCTGCTGTGGCTGCCTTGCTTGTGCCGTCTGTTGCTGTGCCAGCCGCTCCGGTCGCAGCCACGCTGTCCGCGCCGGCGCCGCTCTCCTCGAGCGCGAGGCTTTCCTGACGGAAGCCCGGCTCGCGGTCGAGCTCGCGCGCCTTCGCGAGGATATCCGCGTCGCTGAGCTCCGCGGCGATCTCCTTCGCCCGGTCGATGACCGGTTTCGGCACGCCGGCGAGGCTCGCCACGTCGATGCCGTACGACTGGTCGGCGCCCCCAGGGATGATCTTCCGGAGGAACACGATGTCCTGATCGTGGTTGGTGACCGCGATACAGTAGTTGTTGACGCCGTCCAGCCGTCCCTCGAGCTCGGTGAGCTCGTGATAATGCGTGGCGAAGAGAGTCTTCGCCCGAACGACCTTCGCGATGTACTCGACCACGGCCCAGGCGATGCTGAGGCCGTCGAAGGTCGAGGTACCGCGACCGATCTCATCGAGGATCAGCAGCGACTTCGTCGTCGCATTCCGGAGGATATTCGCCACCTCGTTCATCTCCACCATGAAGGTCGACTGCCCGGACGCGAGGTCGTCGCTTGCGCCGACCCGCGTAAAGATACGGTCGCAGATCGAGATATCCGCATGGCTCGCCGGCACGAAGGAGCCGATGCTCGCCATCAGCACGATCAGCGCCACCTGCCGCATGTAGGTCGATTTACCGGCCATGTTCGGTCCGGTGATGATGGCGATTCGGTCCGCCGCATCGTCGAGGCGGGTATCATTGGTCACGAACATCCCATCCTGGAGCAACTTCTCGATGACCGGATGACGCCCATCCCGGATGTCAATACGCCCCGCCTCGTTGATCTCCGGACGACAGTAGTTGTTGCTCGTCGCTACCTTCGAAAGCGAGATCAGACAGTCCAGCAGCGCCACATAGTGCGAGGTCTTCTGCACGCGCTGCACATTCTCCGCGATGGTATCCCGCACATCGCAGAAAAGCTCATACTCGAGCTGGTGCAGCTTCTCCTCCGCACCGAGGATCTCATTCTGCAGCTTCTCGAGCTCCTCCGTCGTGTAGCGCTCCGCGCCCGTCAGGGTCTGCTTCCGGATATAGTCCGCCGGCACGAGATCCTTGAAGCTGTTCGTTACCTCGATACAGTAGCCGAAGATACGGTTAAACTTCACCTTCAGGGTCTTGATCCCCGTGCGCTCCCGCTCCCGCTGCTCGAGCTCCGCGAGCCACTGCTTGCCGTTCAGCTTCGACTGCATATAGCGGTCTGCCTCCGCGTGGTAGCCCTCCCGGATGATGCCGCCATCGCGGCTCGATACCGGCGGATCCTCCACGATCGCCTGGTCGATGCGCTGGTAAAGCTCCTGCATCTCGTCGATGCCCTCATAGATCTCCTTCATAAGCGGTGACTGGAAGAGCCCGAGCTCCTGACGGATATCCGGCAGCATGCGAAGCGACTGCTTGAAGGCGATGAGATCCCGCGGATTCGCCGTCTTATAGCAGATCTTTCCGAGCAGACGCTCGAAATCGTAAACGGTGTTCAGGTACTCGGACATCTCCTCCCGGTCGATATAGTGCCCGCAGAGCTCCTCGATGGCGTCCTGCCGCGCGAGGATCTGCCCGCGGTCAATGAGCGGCTGCTCGAGGAAACGACGAAGCATACGCGCGCCCATCGCCGTCCGGGTCTTGTCGAGGACCCAGAGCAGCGTACCGCGCTTTTTCTTCTCCCGCATCGTCTCGATCAGCTCGAGATTCCGCTGGGTCGCCGTGTCGATGATCATGTACTGGTTGCTTGCGTAGTAGCGGATATTCGAGATATGCGCGACGCTGTTCTTCTGCGTCTCATAAACATAGTGCAATGCCGCCGCAGCACTCAGGCGCGCGAGATCCCGATCCGCGAGGCCGATCCCCTGAATGCTCGCATGGAAATGCTCCTCGAGCAGCTTCGTCGCCGCCTCATCCTTATACACCCCATCCTCGAGCTCCGTGATGATCAGATTGAAGCGCTCCTTGATGAAATCCGTGTCCGCGCCCGAGATCATAAACGCCTGATTGCACACGATCTCCGCCGGCTGGAAGCGGCTCAGCTCATCGAGCACCTCCTTCACCGTGCCGCAGGTCGTCGTCAGAAACTCACCGGTCGACACATCGACGCTGCTGACGCCGAAGCCCGACGCATCGTAGAAGATGCTCATGAGGAAGTTGTTCTTCGTCTCATCGAGCCCCTGCTCGGCGGTCAATGTTCCCGGTGTCACCACGCGGATGACCCCTCGCTTCACGAGTCCCTTCGCGAGCTTCGGATCCTCGAGCTGCTCCGCGATGGCCACCTTATAGCCCGCACCCACGAGACGCGTCACATAGCTGTCCGCCGCATGAAACGGGATGCCGCACATCGGTGCCCGCTCCGCCTGTCCGCAGTCCTTCCCGGTCAGCACCAGGTCCAGCACCGACGACGCGGTCTTCGCATCCTCATAGAACATCTCGTAGAAATCGCCGATGCGATAAAAGAGGATGCAGTCCGGATACTGCTTTTTGGTTTCGAGGTACTCCGCCATCATCGGCGACAACTTTTTCTCAGCCATCTGTTTCCTTTCACTGCCTGCTCCCCGCAGGCCAATGCACACATCTGTCTTCCGCCCGTTACTGTTGAAACGTTGTTAAGTCAAGGCGTAGCTCGGCGGACAGCAGCCGGAAGCCATACGTAGAGACCGTGCGAAATTAAGCCTGGTGCCGCTTAGGGTTCCTGGCTTAGATTTCACCGGTCTCGGATTACTGTGCTTCCGACTGCCGTCCACAGAGCTCACCGAAGTAGTAGAAGCCCTTCGACTCCGTAAGCTTCACCATCTGCATGGTGCCGATCAGCTCCTTCGGGCCCGGGAAGTGCACGAGCACGCTGTTCGAGAGGCGTCCCGTGAGGTAGCCCTCCTGGTTCTTGTTCTCATCCTCGACGAGGACCTCCATGGTCTTCCCGAGGTCGCGGGTCTCGTTCGCCGCCGAGCTCTCCTGCACGACCTTCAGGAGACGGTCGAAGCGGTCCTTCACGTCCTCCTCCGGCACCTGCTCGTAGCTCGCCGCCGGTGTGCCCGTCCGCTTACTGTAGATGAAGGTGTACGCCGCGTCGAACTGCGCCTTCTGCACGACGTCCACGGTATCCTGGAAGTCCGCCTCGGTCTCGCCCGGAAAGCCCACGATGATATCCGTGCTGAGCGCCACATCCGGCAGCTCCCGGCGGATCTTCTCCACGAGCGCGAGGTAGCTCTCCTTCGTATAGTGACGGTTCATGCGCTTGAGAATCGCGCTGGAGCCGGACTGCAGCGGCAGGTGGATGTGGCGCTCGATGTTCGGATGCGTCTTCATCACCTCGATGAGCTCATCCGAAAGATCCTTCGGGTTTGAGGTCATATAGCGGACGCGCCGAAGCCCCGGCAGCTCCGCCACGGCGGCGAGCAGCTCCGGGAAGCTCGTGCTGCCCGGGATGTCGTTGCCATAGGAATTGACATTCTGACCGAGCAGGGTGATCTCGAGACAGCCATCCGCGATCAGCTGCTCGCACTCACGAAGAATCGCCGTCGCATTCCGCGACTTCTCCCGGCCGCGCACATACGGCACGATGCAGTAGGTGCAGAAATTATTGCAGCCGTAGCTGATGTTCACCGCACCCTTGAAACGGTAACGACGGTCACTCGGCAGCTCCTCGACGATCATCTTCGTATCCTCGAGCACCTCGAAGGTCCGCTTCCCGGTGACGAGCGTCTGGTACAGAAGCTCCGCAAGCTTGTAGACATTGTGCGTACCGAAGACGAGACGCACATACGGATAACGCTTCCGGATTCCCTCGACCTCATCCTTCTCCTGCATCATGCAGCCGGTGATGCCGATGATCATCCCGTCCCGGCGCTCATACTGATGCTTCAGACGGCCGACCCGACCGTAGAGCTTCATGTTTGCATTCTCCCGCACCGTGCAGGTCGTGAACAGCACCACATCCGCATCCCGGTCATCCTCCGTCACCGTGTAGCCGCAGCGCTCCAGGATCCCGAGCAGCTTCTCGCCATCCTTCGCCGACATCTGACAGCCCATGACCTCGACCATACAGTGCGCCGCATAGCCCTCCTGCTTCTTCATCTCCACGAGCTCACGGACACGGTCCATGAAATAGTACTGCCGCGCCGGCTCCTCCGCCGGTGCCTGCTCCACGATTTCCGTATAGTCAATAATGTAATCCATAAATCAAATCAACTTTCTCTGTATATCTATATATTCGTAACAGTTCAGCCAAGGGGCCTCGGAGGACCGACAGCAGACGCCATACGTAGAGACCGTGTGAAATCAAGTCAGGTCCCCTTAGCGGCACTTGGTTCATTTTCCTTAGCACCCTCTAGCAACGCTGAGTTTTCATAAAGAAAACTCAGCGATTGCAGAGGGCCTAGTGCCGCTTAGGGTCCCTGGCTTAGATTGAACCGGTCTCGAAGTACTGTGCGTCTGCTGCCGGTCCTCCGAAGACCTGCAGAATTCAACGGATCTGTCCATCTCCGTAGATCTTATATTTATAGGTGGTGAGCTCTCGAAGCCCCATCGGGCCCCGCGCGTGCAGCTTCCCGGTCGAGATGCCGATCTCGGCACCGAAGCCGAAGCAGCCGCCATCCGTGAAGCGCGTCGACGCGTTCCAGTAGACACAGGCACTATCGATGCCGTTCAGAAACTGCTCCGCATGCGCCGCATCCTCCGTGATGATCGACTCACTGTGTCCGGTGCTGCAGCGGTTGATGTGCGAGATCGCCTCCGCCACCGAGTACACCGTTTTCACCGAGATCTTATAGTCGAGGTACTCCGTCGTGAAGTCCTCCTCCGTCGCCGCATGCACGAGGCGCATGTCGATGCCCTCCCCGGCCTCTGCCGCCGCCTGCACCGCCGCGTAACTCGGCGCATCGCAGTACGCCTCGACCTGCATCTCCTGCAGCTTCCGGATCACCGGCACGAGCACCGTCGACAGCACCTCTGCATCCACGACCAGCGACTCACAGGCATTGCACACGCCGATACGCTGCGTCTTCGCGTTGAACACAATCGGCACGGCCTTCGCCACATCCGCACTTGCGTCGAGGAAGATATGACAGTTCCCGGCCCCGGTCTCGATGACCGGCACGGAAGCATTGCGCACGACCGCCTGGATCAGCCGATGCGAGCCGCGCGGGATCAGCACATCCACGTACTCGTTCATCTGCATGAAGCGGTTCGTCGTCTCGTGATCCGTCGCCTCGATCAGCTGCAGTATGTTCGGGTCAATGCCGGCGGCCTCGATGGCGCTCCGGAGGACCTTCGTAATCGCGAGGTTCGAGTGGATCGCATCTGAACCGCCCTTCAGGATCACGGCATTCGCCGTCTTGAAGCAGAGGGACCAGGCATCGCTCGTCACGTTCGGACGCGCCTCGTAGATGATCCCGATCACCCCGATCGGCACCGCCACCTTCTGAAGTCGGAGTCCGTTCGGACGCGTCGTCTCAGACAGCAGCTCGCCGACCGGATCCTCGAGCGTCGCGATGTCGCGGATCGCATCCGCCATCGCATGGAGACGCTCCTCCGAGAGACGCAGACGATCCCGGAGTCCCGCCGGCATCTGATTCTGATCCGCGATGGCGAGATCCTCTGCATTACCCCGGAGGATATCCGCCTGGTTCTCCGCCAGATCGAGGGCATCCGCCGCCGCCATCAGCACTTGATTCTTCTTCGCTGTATCCAGCACCGCCAGCGTCCGCGCCGCTGAACGCGCATCCGCACCGATTCGCTCAAGATCGATCATCATCTCTTTCCTTTCTACTCACCGAGGCCACGTGGACTTCCCGCTACTCACCGGGGTCAGACCCCCTTGTGACCAAATTCACGGGACGTCAGGCACTACGCGGGGGTCAGACCCCTTGGCTTCCCGGAAGTTTACTTGTAGCCGTTCAGCTGAGGGGACCCGGAGGGGTGGCAACGGAGGCCATACGTAGAGACCGTGTGAAATCAAGCCGGG
>ERZ1034980.1102-NODE-1102-length-16833-cov-49.416617_pt1 | contig 16833 bp, 13 predicted proteins | sample MGYA00520622_ERZ1034980 | MGnify/ENA primary metagenome ERZ1034980 (study PRJEB33766, sample SAMN09781791) | gut metagenome | biome: gut microbiome | host: Homo sapiens | place: Madagascar | study: EMG produced TPA metagenomics assembly of the PRJNA485056 data...
ACGACCGCTACCTGCCGGCGACGGAGAAGCTCGCGTCCGGCGGCATCTACTGCGATCTCCTCGACCCGGATGCGACGAGCCAGTACCACTCAACGGTGGAATATACCGATGGCTGGTATGGCGTAACATTTGACGCGATGCCGTCCTCGACGCTGGCGGATGAGATGCAGATCGCGGACGATCAGGGGCTCGAACTCCTCCATACGATCGCGGCGCAGGGTGTGCACGATGCGGCACAGGCCCGGGATCGCTATATGCGGGGCGGCGGGCGCTCCTATGATCTCGAGGAGGACGATGCGGCGTGTCATAACGTCACGATCGCATGGCACCTCCGGAACGGTCGGACCGTCTACCGCCGCTATCTGGTCAATGTCTCCGGCGTGAGAGCAGCGCTCGAAGCGGTCTATGATCTCGACGCCTACAAGACGGCGATGTATCCGGTACTTTCGCTGACAGCGGATGATGTCGCCGGCATCAACTATAAGGAAGAGGACGAGTGCAGCCACGTGAAGCTCTCCGGAGCCGACATGAAGGCGGTGCTGCTCGCGGCGTACCAGGAGGAGCTGCAGGCGCTGACAAGCGAGACCAGAGCGCGCGAGATGCCGATCGCGGAGATCCAGTTTAAGACGAACGAGCAGCAGGCGCTCATCCAGAAGCTGCGCGACGAAGGCGGCAACTACACGCTTTTCAACCACTATTACTACTACCCGATCTACCCGTCCTTCACGAAGACCATCGCGCTTCTTCGGGCGTGCGGTGTCGAGGTCGGCGGGATGGTGACCCCGGAAAAGACCGCGAGCATCACGCTCTCGTACGAGGGCGTCGCGGTGTCGGAAGATGCGCTGGCACCGGCGGATACGGAGCTCGGCCAGCGCCAGCGGAAGTACCTGAGTGACGACCGCCGTGCGATGCTGACCGTGACGGACCCGGAGCAGATTCGGGAAATCCTCGCGGCCTCCACTTCCCGCTCGGTCGTTTTCCTGAATCCGCTCATGAACACGGATGATGGTATGGAAATCTGCGTGGACATGAAGCGGTCGGCTACGAAGTTTGCTGTGAACGTAGGTCAGCTGAAGAGCAGTGATGCGGCGACGGACACGGATGCTGATGCGCTCGAAACTGCAGACGATGACGATCTGGATACGTTCGATGACGGTGCGGTGCCGACGTTCAGCGAGGATGCGGATGATGACGCGTTCGATGACGAGGACGCGTACGATCTGGAAGAGGATGAGGTAGTTGGGGCCGATGACCGCGGCTCCTTCTCGAGAAACTTCTACTACGGACAGATCCCGCAGTTCGTTATAGATGAATTCGGACTCACGCCGGACATCATGGAGAAGAATAAAGTATAAACGTTAAAGAAGGGAAATTTAATGGGGTTAGACCCCATTAACTCGAAGGCGGAGCCGTTCCGCTTCGAACGGACGCCGCCGGCCCGGTGAGAGATTACGTGAAGGAGATGGCCGACGCGGTGTAGGTAAGGAACCGGCGGGATATCCCGCCGGCTTTTCAGCGCCTTTTTTCGTCTTAAGGTATGGAATCCTCGCCGACATGTGATACACTATGTGAAAGTATGGTCTGGTGGCACAGAGATTATCTGCACGCTTGTATATCCCCAGGGCACGCGAGAAAAGAACGTCTTCTAAAAAACGATAGTTTCTTAAAGGCGTTTCTTCTAAAAAGAAACAGAGATTTTTCTTTATAGGAAAGAACAGGAGACATATATGAAAAAGGCGTTAATTACAGGTATCACAGGTCAGGATGGTTCCTATCTTGCAGAGCTTCTGCTGGAGAAGGGGTACGAGGTGCACGGCATCATCCGTCGTGCGTCGGTTTCCACGACCGAGCGCATCGACCACATCCTCGATCGGCTGATCATCCATGAGGGCGATCTGTCCGACTCCTCCAGCATCATCCGTATCGTGCTTCAGGTGAAGCCGGATGAGATCTACAACCTCGCAGCACAGTCCCATGTACAGGTGTCCTTCGAGGCCGCCGAGTACACCGGTGACGTCGATGCACTCGGTGTGCTTCGTATCCTCGAGGCCGTACACACCGCAGGTCTCGACAAGACCTGCCGCGTTTACCAGGCATCTACGTCCGAGCTCTTCGGTAAGGTCGAGGCGGTTCCGCAGTCCGAGACGACCCCGTTCCATCCATTCAGCCCGTATGCGGTTGCGAAGCAGTACGGCTTCTGGATGATGCGTCAGTATCGTGATGCCTATGGCATCTTCGCCTGCAACGGTATCCTCTTTAACCACGAGTCCGAGCGCCGCGGTGACAATTTCGTCACCCGCAAGATCACGCTTGCTGCCGGCCGTATCGCCTGTGGTCTTCAGGATCACCTCGAGCTCGGCAACCTGGATTCTCTCCGTGACTGGGGTTACGCGAAGGATTACGTCGAGTGCATGTGGCTGATTCTTCAGCAGGATGAGCCGGATGATTACGTTATCGCAACCGGCGTGCAGCACACCGTTCGTGAATTCACCACGCTTGCCTTTGCACATGATGGCATCGAGCTCGAGTGGCGCGGCGAGGGCATCGACGAGAAGGGCTACGATAAGAAGACCGGCAGGATGCTCGTTAGCGTGAACCCGAAGTGGTACCGTCCGACCGATGTCGTAAACCTCTTAGGTGATCCGACGAAGGCGAGAACGAAGCTCGGCTGGAATCCGCAGAAGACCAGCTACGAGGAGCTCTGCCGGATCATGGCCGAGCACGATCTCCAGCTCGCGAAGAAGGAAGCAGGGCTCCAGTGATGGAAAAAGTCCTGATTTTTGGCGCGGGCGGCTTCGTCGGAAGCTACCTTTCGCGCGAGTTTCTCGAGCATGGCTACACCGTGGTCGGGAGTGATAAGGCCACGCGCGGGCAGCTGCCGTCGGAGGTTGCGTTCCACCCGGCGGATCTTCTGAACGCGGAAGAAGTTGAATCGCTGGTCAATGCCATCGCCCCGGACGTCGTCATCAACCTCGCCGCGATCAGCAGCGTCGGGGCTTCGTGGGGTATCCCGCAGACGACGATCGAGGTGAACGTGGTCGGTGCCCTCAACATCCTCGAGGCCGCGCGGAAGGCAGAGAAGAAGCCGCGCATCCTCTTCGTCGGCTCCAGTGAGGAATACGTGATCACGGAGCAGGCCATCGACGAAAAGACGGCGCTCAATGCCAGCAACCCGTATGGCATCTCGAAGGTGACGCAGGAGAATTTCGCGGCACTCTACCGCGAACACTACGGCCTTCGGGTCTACTGCGTGCGCCCGTTTAATCACACCGGCGTCGGGCAGCGCGATTCCTTCGTCCTCCCGAGCTTCTGTAAGCAGGTGGCGGAGATCGAGAAGAGCGGAAAGCCAGGTACGATCAAGGTCGGCAACCTCAACATCGAACGTGACTTCAGCCACGTGAAGGACATCGTCCGCGCGTACCGCATGATCGTCGAGCAGGACGACTGCCGCGTCATCTATAACGTCGGCTCCGGCACGGCGTATAACCTGACGGAGCTGCTCCGGTACGTCACGAAGCTCAGCCACCAGCCGATCTCCATCGAGGTCGACCCGGCACGCTTCCGCCCATCCGACCAGCCACGCATCTGCTGCGACCATAGCCGCATCACGGAAGAACTCGGCTGGACCCCGGAGTACAGCGTCTATGACGCACTGAAAGAAATGTACGACGCATTTCTAGATGCCTGAGCGCCTGCGATGCACTTCGGGAAATGTATGAGGCATTTCTGAATTCCGGAGCACCTGCGACAGGTCATGAAGGAAAAAGCAGGGGTCCCGAACAGGGATGCGTATCGAAACTGAAAATCAAAGATCGAAGTATCAGAAGCCGGCGGGAGATCCCGTCGGCTTCATTTATATACCGAAAAATTCGTGCAACAGGAATTTATTGCTGCACAGATATGGCTGGAGTAAAATGCAGAGTGAATTATCGCATGGCTGAATTGTGAAAAAATAGTCAAAATAAACATAAAATCGGCATTTTTGAAACATGCTTTGTAAAAAAATACCTAAAATCAAGTGAAAACATATTGACAGCCATCATATAACGTCATATAATGGCAATACATTACAAGACGTCTTAAATAACAGCGTGTAACAAGGTGAATTTGGAGGAATAATTATGAAGCAGGAGCACATTGACCAGATCAACAAGGCCGTTGCGGCCGTTGCAGCAAAGAAGCACATTAACCACTTCTATTTCGTGGCATGTGGTGGTTCCCAGGCATTTATGATGCCGGCACAGTTTATGTTTGATAAGGAGCTGGAGACCCCGTCAGGTATCTATACATCGAACCAGTTTGTTCATGAAGTGCCGAAGGCATTAGGCGAGGATTCCGTCGTTATTACATGCTCTCATTCCGGTAATACACCAGAGACTGTAAAGGCAACCGAGATGGCAAGATCTATGGGCGCAACGACGATTGCATTATCAAATCTTGTAGATTCTCCACTGTGGAACGCTGCAGAATACCCGATCCACTATGACTGGGGCAAGGATGCAGATGCAAGCGATTTAAATAAGGCTGTATTATATTCTCTGGTTTTTCGCATTCTGGATGCAGTTGCTCCGTGTGATAAGTATAAGGAAGGTATCGCATCTGTAGAGAATATCAATGATGTTCTCGAGAAGGCAAAGGCTCTGTATTCTGATAAGCTGAAGGAGTGGGGAAAGAAGTACAAGAGAGAGAAGATGATTTACACCATGGGCAGCGGCGCTTGCTATGGCGAGACCTATTCTTTCGCAATCTGCCTGCTGATGGAGATGCAGTGGATCCACTCGAATTGCATTCACAGTGGTGAGTACTTCCACGGCCCATTCGAGGTAACTGATTTTGACGTACCATTTATCATCGTGAAGGGCCTCGGTTCTACCAGACCGCTGGATGAGAGAGCATACAATTTCTGTAAGAAATATTCTGATTGCATTATGCTGATTGATTGTGAGGACTTCGATATGAGCGGCATTGCAGAGAGTGTAAGAGAATACTTTGCACCACTGGTAGCAGGCGCTGTTCTTCGCTCACTTGCAGATGAGTTTGCATATCAGAGAGGTCATGACCTTGGCGTTCGCCGTTATATGTGGAAGATGGAATACTAATCAGATATAAGGACGAAAGAACGACGGGGGTTCTGACAGGAAGATGAGTCAGGATTTCCGTCGTTCTGTCATAAATATAGATAAGGAGAAAATGACATATGAAAATGAAGCGTGCTTTTGCTGCACTTATGGCAGCAGTAATGGGACTTTCCTTAGCAGCTTGCGGTAGCAGTTCCGGAACGGATACAACGACGGCAGCCAACGGCGCAGCGGCAACGGATGACGGAAAGGTTGTCATTAATTTCTTCCACCGCTGGCCGAATGATCCGAAGAACTCGATGTTTAAGGAGCTGGTTCAGGAATATATGGATGAGAACCCGAATGTAACCATTAACATGGATTGCATTCTGAATGATCAGTATAAAGAAAAAATCCGTATGATTGTAAGTACAGATGAAGTGCCGGATATTTTCTCTTCATGGTCAGGAACATTTGCACAGGAAATGATCGCTTCCGGCAATGTTGCATCATTAAACGATATGTATGAGTCAGATACCGACTGGTCCTCTCAGATTGCACCGGCGAGTGTTGAAAAATTCACATTTGATGGCCAGATCTACGGCGTACCATGGTCTCAGGACGGTAAGGCGTTTTATTACAACAAGAAGGTTTTTGAGGAGAATAACATCAGCATTCCGACAACATGGAATGAGTTCATCGCTGTACTGGATCAGTTAAAGGCAGCGGGCTATGAGACACCGGTTATCGCGGGTCTGTCTGATGGCTTCGAATCCCTGCATTATTTAGGTACGATGAATCAGAGAATGATCGATCCGGAGACGCTGGCGAAGGATTATGATCCTGCAACCGGAGAGTTTACAGATCCTGGTTACACGGAAGTGCTGAAGAAGTGGCAGCAGTTAACATCTTATATGGGAGAGACCAGCACCGCTATTGATCATGAGACCGCAAGAAACACCTATTTTGCAACCGGTGAAGCGCCAATCATGTATATGCAGTTTGCGGAGATTCCGATGCTTGAGAAGTCCCTTTCGGATGATTTCGAATATGGATTCTTTAATTTCCCTGCATTTGAGGATGGCAAGGGCGATCCGAAGGAGCTGACCGGTGCACCGGAAGGTTTCATGATCAGCAACAAGGCAAAGCATCCAGAAGAGTGCCAGAAATTCTTAAAGTGGCTGGTAAGCAAGAAGGGTGGAGAGTACTTGACCACGAAGTGTGGTGATATTTCTTCTGTTGCAGGTGCAGTCGATGAGACGAATGCATTGCCGGCACAGTTAGAGGCGATGGATATGATTCAGAACGCAAGCAAACTGACCCCATGGTTTGATAATGCATGCGATCCTGGCGTATATACCGTATATCAGCAGGTGGCACAGTCGATTGCAACAGGTGATGAAACACCGGAGAGTGGTATGCAGCAGGTGCAGCAGGCTGCAGCATCCTTACATTAAAGAAACATGCGGCCAGAGATGGGCGTAAAATAGTGAATAAGAATCCGTCCGAAGCGGGGTATCACCTGCTTCGGACGCGATGAAAAGATGGGATGGATGATTTTGACGAAGAAGAAAAATTTAGAAGCATTTATTTTTGCAATACCAGCACTTGTGATACTCGGTATCTTTGTGTATTTCCCACTGATTAAAAATATTATCTATAGCTTCCAGTCATTTACACTTTCTTCGGTAACCAAGGAATGGGTAGGACTGGCAAATTATAAGCAGCTTTTTACCGACAAGACTATCCTTGCCTGTCTGAAAAATAATATTCTTTATGCTTTGATTTCCATTATCATACAGGTGGGATTCGGCCTGGTTCTTGCAGCGGTTCTGGAGGATATTGTATTCCAGCGAATCGCACCATTTTTCAGAAGTGTATATTTTATTCCGACGGTTATTTCGATGACCGTTGTGTGCCTGTTATTTCAATTTATCTATGATCCTCAGATGGGATTACTGAACAGCTTTTTACAGGCGATTGGACTAGATAATCTTGCGAAAGTCTGGCTGGGAAGCAAAAAAACAGCGATGTATGCAGTCATTGCCGTCTCGCAGTGGCAGAGTACCGGCTATACAACCATGTTGTTTATCGTGGCGATTCAGAAGATCCCGCATGATTTATATGAAGCGGCAGAAGTGGATGGCGCAAGTAAAATCGAACGGTTTTTCTATATCACTGTACCGCAGGTAAAGCAGATGTTCTTTGTAACCATGATTTTAACCGTCGTAGGTGCATTTACCGTCTTCAATGAGCCGTATATTTTAACGGGTGGTGGACCTGGTACTGCAACGATGGTTCTGTCTCTGCACATGTATCAGACGGGATTCATCAAACAGAATATGGGGTATGCATCCGCGATTGCGATGCTGATCTTCGTGATTACAGCCGTATTATCTTCCGTACAGTTCTTTAGTTATGGAACGGATAAGGAGAATGGCAATGGGTAAAAAGCAATTAAAACGAAATAGAATCGGAGTAGGCGAAGTACTATGGTTTGTTGTACTCTGTATTTTAGCAATCCTGATTATTTACCCTCTGTGCTGGATTCTGATGTCTTCATTTAAGGACTATCAGGGGATTTATGGAGATGTATGGGGCCTTCCGAAAAAATGGCTGTGGGAAAATTACGTAACGGCGTGGAATAAGGGTATTTCACAGTATTTTGTAAACAGTTTGATTGTTACCATAGCAACATTGGCTGGCGTTGTATTTGTTTCTTCATTTGCAGCGTTTGGTGTATGTCAGATTAAAGGAAAGCTTGGGAATTTTGTATTTTTATTCTGTCTGTGCGGACTGTTACTTTCGCCACAGGTATGCCTGCTTCCTCTGTTTATGCTCTTAAAGGCATTAAAGCTGAAGAACACCCTGGGCGCGATGATCGTACCATACATTGCGTTTCGACTTCCGGTTTCCATCATGCTGATTCGATCTTTCTTTATCGGTATTTCAAAGGAACTGGAAGAAGCGGCTATTCTGGACGGAGCGACACTGTTCCAGATCTATAAAGATATTTATCTGCCACTTTCAAAGCCGATCATGTCAACTGTGGTCATCATGACAACGTACTATGCATGGAATGAATTCGTTTTTGCGACGATTTTTGTAGACAGTTCAAAACTCAGAACCATTCCGGTAGGTCTGATGGCCTTCAGTGACGGACTCATGACAGAATGGGGCGTTGTTCTGGCTGGTATGGTGATCGCCTGCCTCCCAATCATGATTCTGTTTATCGCGATGCAGAAGAACTTCGTTCGAGGCATGACGGCAGGATCTGTAAAGGGCTGATTTCAGGCAGCTAATCGACAGGTCTGTGTGATAAGTAATGGGACAGAGTGCCTGATATTATAATGGAGGACGGAGAAGATATGAAATTAATCGCAATCGGCGACAATGTAACGGATTGCTATATGGATGAGGGTGTGTATTTTCCAGGCGGCAATGCAGTGAATGTAGCTGTAAACTGTAAGAAAAACGGAGCGGAAAAAGTAAATTACATCGGCGTTTTCGGTGATGACGAGCGTGCAGATTATATTAAGCAGTGCCTGTCAGAAGAGGGCGTTACGTATGACCGATCCAGAAAGGTATATGCACATTCGGCTCAGCCGAGAGTTTACCTGAAGGATGGAGACCGTGTGTTTGCTGCAGGCCTTCGTGATAGCTGTCAGCATCTATTCTCGATTAAAATCGTGAAGGAAGATGAGGAAATCATCAAGGAGTATGATATCTGCCATACCAGCTGCTACTCGAACTTAGAGTACGAGCTTCCAGCGCTGGCGGAACTCTGCGCAGTTTCTTTCGATTTCTCAGATAAAAAGGATGAGGAGTATCTGAAGAGAACCTGCCCATATGTAAGCTATGCGTTTTTCTCCGGTTCGGACATGACGGAAGAAGAGTGCGAAGCGCTATTAAAGCATGTGCATGCATTCGGAACGAAAATTGTAGGCATTACCAGAGGATCGAAGGGCTCGATGTTCTATGATGGAGAGAAGGTATATCATCAGGGAATCAAAAAAGTAGAAGCCATCGATACCATGGGTGCAGGAGATAGCTTCATCGCCGGTTTCTTAACAGCACATGGTGATGGAAAAACGATGGAAGAGGCACTCGATTATGCGGCAGAGCGTTCTGCGCTTACTTGTACGATTCGTGGCGGTTTCGGACATCCACATCCGATGTGAGTTTTGCAATAATGAACTGTAAGAAGAATGGACTGGTGTTGAAATGACAACAGTCCATTTTGATGTATGGAAAGCATGCTGATAGATGATAAACCCATGACTTTCTTTCGTGATTATGTAAAAAGGTAGAGGAGATATACTATGCTTCATATGGATTATCATGTACACTGTAAAAATTCTCCGGATAGCAGTGAGCCACTGGATGAAATCTGTCAAGGTGCAGTGGATGCCGGGCTTACGGAAATCATGGTCACGGATCATTATGAGTTATTCACCGATGATTATGGGCGTGCGGCGTTTGATCCTGCATATCTGGATCAATGTCTGGATTCGGTCATGGAATGCAGAGAAAAGTATAAAGACCGTCTCTATGTGGGTTTTGGAACCGAATTAGGACAGATTCATCTGCAGCAGAAAGCCGCAGACTTCATTACAGCTACCTATCCGTTTGATTTTGTGATTGCGTCCTTTCATAAAATTGACAATTTAGATTTGAAAGGATACGATTACCATAATGTATGTTGTGATAGCTTAAAAGGGCGATATCTGGAAGGACTACTGAAAATTGCTGAAACGGGAGACTTCGACTGTCTCGGTCATGTGGATCTGATCAAGCGCTATGCTGCTGGACAGGGAATCAGCATTCGCTTAGAGGATGACGAAGAGGCGGTCAGGGAACTGTTCCAGATTTTAGTACGCAGAAATAAAGGGATTGAAATCAACACATCAGGACTTCGACAGGCTGTACATGAACAGTTTCCATCGAGTACTCTTTTAAAGTGGTACAAGGACGAGGGCGGAACCATCATAACGCTTGGGTCGGATGCACATCGCAGACAGGATGTTGGTGCAGGAATCCAGGAGGCTGAGAAGCTACTACAGAGCTTGGGATTTCCTTATATTAGCAGGTTCAAGGAAAGAAGACTATTACAAGAGAAAATAAACTAAGGGAGAGAATAGCCGATGCTGGATCAGAATACGTCAATTCCGTTGTACGAACAAATGAAAATTTCAATTAGGAGAGACATTGAAAGAAAAAAATATGCACCAGGAGATCGTATGCCGAGCGAGCCGGAGCTGGAAGAGCAGTACCATGTCAGTCGAATCACAGTGCGTAGAGCGATCAAAGAGCTGTGCGATGAAAACGTACTGGTCAAACGACAGGGGAAGGGAACATTTGTTATAGGTGCAGAAAACAACGCGGCCAGACTGGATCGGGAAACCTTAGGTTTTCATGAGTCAATTCGGCGAAATGGAAAAAGCGCAAGATCGGAAGTTATAAAAAAAGAGATTATCAAGGTTAAAAAGGAGTATGCCGGTGATTTGGAAATCGATCCGGACGATGATGTGATCTTTTTACAGCGGGTCATGTATGCGGATAAAAAGCCGATTATGATTGACAACAGTTATATTCCGCTTAAACGTTTCCCTGGAATTTTCGAAAAATTAACAGAGGATTTTTCGCTCATTGAGATACTGGAGAAGGACTATGGCGTGAAGCTCGAAAAGTATTATCGGGTATTAAAGGTTCAGAAAGCAAATGAAGAGATGAGCCAGCTGCTGAACTGCCAGCTGGGTGATCCTGTCTTTGATCTTTTTAAACTGACCTTTGATGCACGTGACAATGCACAGTATATCTCCATATCGTTACTGAATGGAGCAGATACATACTATGTGATGTCCAATGATGCCGGAAATGAAATCAAGCATAGTGGCTTAAGATGGAAAGTATAGATTCACCGATTTAAAGTGGCCTCCGTTTAGGAGGCTGCTTTTTGTTACTGGTGCTAAAACTCCAGGCTAATCCCTCAGGGAAATGCGAAGTATATATTCACTATAAAACATGTTAAGATGTACATAAGTATGTCCGGTGCAGGAACAGAGAGCGATACTGCTGCGCCGATGGGGGACGTGATGAGGTCTGGAATTCGTAATTTCCTTATGAAAAACTGTTTTTTATATAAGCGCAGTACTCAAAAATATCATACGCGAACATTTTTTACACTGCTGCTCTGTATATCGATGCTGCTCACGCTGAGCGTGGGCACGACAACGGTCTATGCGGAGCAGACGAGCGCTGCGACAGCAGCGCCAGCGTCCGGCACGATGACATCACCAGTCACTGTGCTGGCATCCGGTACCGAGACATCGCCGGTCACCGCGCCGGCATCCGGTACCGAGACATCGCCCGACACCGATACGCCGTCCGAATCCAAAACCGTCCGTGTCGGTTATTTCCCCTCCCTAAATTTTCAGGAGGGTGGCGCTGACGAGCATAAGCGAGGCGCGGGCTATGAGTATCTGCAGAAGATCGCGAGTCTGACCGGCTGGAGCTATGAGTATGTCTACGCGTCGTTCGGGGAGTGCCTCGAGATGCTCGAGAACGGCGAGATCGATCTGATGGGAGAAGTCAATTACACCCTCGATCGTTCCAGACGGATGCGCTTCTCCTCGTATCCACAGGGGTCGGAAGAATTCTGGCTCTTTACGAACCGAAAGCATGAAGCGCTGGTGCAGGGAGGCTACAGTGCACTGGAGGGCTGCCGCATCGGCGTCAACAGTGGCACCTATTCGGAGATGCTGCTGGGTCAGTGGCTGGAGACGAAGCGGATCGATGCCACGATCGTGCCATACGCAGATGATCAGAAGCTGACGCAGGCGCTATCAGATGGTACAGTCGAAGCCATCGTGGCACCTGGCCTCACCATGGACAGCGACGCCATCTCGATCACCAGCATCGGTGGCGGCGACTACTACTTCGTCGTGACCATGAAGCGGAGCGATCTCCTTTCCGAGTTGAACGCAGCCATGGCGGAGATCAACACGAGCGATTCGAATTACAGCCGCAACCTGGTCACCCGGTACGAAAACAAGTCCATACGAAACTTCCTGCTGAACCGGCAGGAGAAGAAGTGGCTGGAGGCGCATCAGAACACGATCCGTGTCGGCTACTTCGAAGACAAGTTCCCATTCAGCGGAACGAGAGATGGCGAGCTGTCCGGCATCCTGAAGACCGTGCTGGATACCATCGAGCAGCAGTATGGCATCACGATCACCACGCAGCCCTGTCGCTCGACGGATGAGATGCGTGCAGCGCTTGAAAAGAACGAAATCGACCTTGCCGGCCCGGTGATCCGGGATCTCGATGTGCTGGAGCGGCTAGGTGCAGTGTCGACCGATGCCATCTATGAGCTGACCCCGGTCGTCATCTATAAGGGCCGCGGCTTCGATGAAGCATCGCCTGTCATCGCTACGACCAACAGCTCTCTCTATTCGGATTATATCGTGCGCATCTTCTCGCACGATTTCACCACCAGAAAATATGACAGCTTCGAGGACTGTCTGCAGGCGATTCTCGATGACGAGGCCGATGCGACGCTCATTGCATCCGCCCGCATCAACGAGCTGAAGGACGAACCACGGATGAAGAAGCTGTCGTATGCGGAGATCGCGGATCGTCAGAAGCTCGTGATGATCACGATGAAGGATGACCGACGGGCGGCGACCATCGTAAATAAGGCGATCGAGCAGTCTGCGAGCCTTCTGAACGGCGTCGTGCTTGCGGAGAACTCGGTCACGAATGATCGGGCCACACTGCATGAACTTATCCAGGCCAATGCAGGCATCGTGATGTTCGTCGCGGTCGCCATCATTGGCATCCTCCTGCTGCTCCTGTCGCGACTGGTGGCCGGGCAGCGAAAGCTCGAGGCGGCGCTCGCGGAGGCACGCGAGGCCAATGCTGCCAACGTGGCGAAGACGACCTTCCTGAACAGCATGTCGCACGATATACGTACCCCGATGAATGCCATCATCGGCTTCACGAACATCGCGCTTTCGATGGGCCCGGAGGAGAAGGTCCGGAACTGCCTCGAGAAGATCATGCAGAGCTCGGACTACCTCATGTCGCTCATCAACGACGTGCTCGACATCAGCCGCATCGAGAGCGGTAAGATCAAGTATGAGCCGGTGCCATGCGATATCACTGAAATCACCGACACCGTACTGTCCGTGGCCCATGGATTCCTGCAGGGGCGGAATATCGAGTTTATCGTCGAGCGCGCGACGCCGACGGCGAAATATGTTTACGCCGACGAGCTCCGCATCCGTGAGGTGCTGATCAACATCCTCAGCAACGCCATCAAGTTCACGAAGGACGGCGGCACGATCCGCTTCGAGGTGAAAGACCAGCCGGTCGGAGACGGGAAGCACGTCGAGGTGCACTACCGCATCTCGGACACCGGCATCGGCATGAGCGAGGAGTTCCAGGCGCATCTCTACGAGGAATTCTCACAGGAGAGTGACGGTGCCCGCACGAACTACAAGGGCACCGGCCTCGGCATGGCCATCACGCAGCGCTACGTCGACATGATGCACGGCGAGATCCATGTGAAGAGTCAGCAGGGCGTGGGCACGACCTTCACCGTCGAGCTGCCGCTTCGAATCGCAGACGTCGCGCCGGAGAAGAAGCCGGAGACGGGCTGCACGGAGCGCGACCTGCAGGGCATCCGTGTGCTGATGGCGGAGGATAACGACCTGAACGCGGAGATCGCGATCACGCTCCTCGAGGAGAAGGGCATGGTGGTGACCCGCGCCATCGACGGTCAGGATGTCATCGACCGGTTCCGCGCCGCGCCGGCCGGAAACTTCGACCTCATCCTCATGGACATCATGATGCCGAAGCTGAACGGCTACGAAGCGACCCAGGCGATCCGAAGCATGTCCGACCGCCCGGATGGCCAGACTATCCCGATCGTCGCCATGACGGCCAATGCCTTTGCCGAGGACATCGCCGCCGCCCACGCCGCCGGCATGAACGGCCACCTCGCGAAGCCGATCGACATGGACGAAGTCATGAAGGTCATCTGCCGCGTTTTAACGGGCTTTGACCCTATGAAGAAAACCTTGCAGAATTCTTAAGCCGGGTGCAAGGGGGTCAGCCCCCTCTCGGATTCAGGTAGGCATCCTCGTAGCGTCTTAAGCCGGTCGTAAGGGGGTCAGCCCCCCCTTGCGAAACGGGGCGGTCTGACTGGGACGTGCAAAATCTGAAAAAATCAGTTCCGTTTCAGCTTTTTCTGCGCTATAATATACAGCTGTAGCGGGGACATAGCTCAGTTGGGAGAGCGTTGCGTTCGCAACGCAAAGGTCGCGGGTTCGAATCCCGTTGTCTCCATAGCGTGGATCGTATTCGAAGCATCGGATACGATCCTTTTTTATACCCATGTTTCGGCCATCCACATCATCACTCCGCGCATGCGTTGTGCCTCGCCACAACGCACTCTGCCGCTCGCTGACTCATCGCCAGGCACCGCTGATGGTGTTCGTCTGCCCATCCTCACTTCTGCAGTATCTGCTTTTCGTTCTCCTGCACGCGCCGCTCGAGCGCGGTATACTGCCGGAGCTCGTCCTCTGTAAATCCACGGAACTTCGCCTGCTCGTAGTCACGCTCCGCGGCCGCGATATCCTGCAGCACCGCATCCGCCGCCGGCAGCAGCTCGAGACGGATCTTCCGCGGCTCGCGTTTTTTCTTCGTCATTCCCTCCGCGTCTGCAGCCTGTGCCTCGCCACGCTTTCCGAAAAGACCGGTCGCCTCGGCTATTTCCGCCGCGTCGCGCCGTTTCCTCGGCACGTCGACCACCTCGAGCATCCCGCGTGTGACCAGCTTCTGCAGCGCGGCGCGCAGATCCCCGCGGCTCATATGCATCAGCTCCGCGAGATCCTTCCGGCTCAGCGCCTTTCCGGCATCCTTTCGATCAGTCGCCTCCACGGCATCTTCCCGCGCAGGTATCTGCGCTTCAGCCCCTCGAGCGAGCGCCTGCCCCGCGTCCTTCCGATACAGCAGCAGCGACAGCTCCGCCATCGTCATATCATACTTCAGCGCCACCGACTCGAGATAGCGCTCGAGCAGCTTCCGGTCCCGGTACTTCTCCACGATGATCCCATCCTCCGAAATCACCTCCTGCAGCGCCTGGCTCCGCTCCTCACCGAGCTTCTGCGTCCCCGGAATCGTCGCCGGGAACACGAAACCATCCTTCGCCGCATCCACCAGAAAATGATAGACCTGCAGCCGCTTCCGCTCATACGCCTCCTCATCCAGCACATGCTTGAAGAAGTCGTTGTAGCACTCGAACATCGCGAGCTTCATCTCCACCGTCCGCGCGAAGCTGATCTTCTGATTCACCAGCGAACCCTTCGTCTTCACATAATAGTAGACCGGCGTCCGCAGCGCATAGAACGTCGTCGCATAGCGCACATACTCGAGATTAAACAGGAAATCCTCGCACCAGCTGAGCTTCGCATCCATCCGGATCCCGTGCGCCTCCACGAGCGAGCGCCGGTAGAGCTTATTCCACAGCACCCCATAGTAGTAGTCCGCCGGGTTCTCCATCATGAAGCCCACGAACGCCTCGCGCCCGATTACCTGGTCCGCGTCGATATCCCCCTTCCGCGACACCATCTCTCCGACGACACGATAGAAATCCGCGATCACCAGATCACAGCCCGTCTCCTCGGCCGCCCGCACCATCAGCTTCGTCGCATCCGCCGTCAGCCAGTCATCACTGTCCACGAACTGCAGAAATGTACCCCGCGCCCGCGCGATCGCCTGGTTTCGCGTATCCGACACCCCTGAATTCTCCTTGTGCACGACCACCACGCGCGCATCCGCCCGCGCATACCCGTCGCAGATCTCCCCGGACCGATCCTTACTTCCATCATCCATGAGGATCAGCTCGAAATCCCGAAACTCCTGATTCAGAATACTGTCCACACAGCGCGCGAGACTCTTCTCCGCGTTATATACCGGCACGATGATACTGACCTTCGGCTCCATAGGCACCTCCATCAAAAAACTACTTCTAGTTGTACCATAAAACCCTCCCGCTGACACATTTATTCGCTCATGAAAGTGGCAGAGTATCAGAAAAACCGCTTAACTCAGATGACGTATTTCTATAAAGTCCTGGCACAAAAAACAGATGAACGTGTTAAACAGAAAAACGATCGGTGAAGTCACGAATTGTGACTTCACCGATCATTTAAGATACGCTCTTTTTCCAGACCACTTCCGGCTGGCGATGATTCTTTATACAATCGCACAGATACAGATTGATCAATGTCTGATATGGGATGCCGATGGCAGCCGATTGATCCTTGAAATAAGCCACGACTTTCTCGTCCAGATTGATGGTCACCTGCTTCTTGAGTGATTTTGCATACGGGTTTTTCACCGCCTTGTTAAAATCAAACTCCTTCTCTAAAAACTCATCTCTTTCGTTCATCATTGCTCCATGCTCCTTTCATAGCCTGCTCTTTCAGTTGCCGTAGCCTTTCTGGATGAAATAATGCGGATGATCGTTTCGTTTTCGCGAAGGCAATGCACTACCAGAAGAACATTTCCTCTGTCACTGCAACCAAGAATACGAAAACGGTCTTCACTTTCTGAATGAAGTTCATCGTACTCAAGCAGTGCCTGCTCATCATAAAATACGGTTTTGGCTTCCTCGAAAGAAACTCCATGCTTTGCCTGATTTATCTGATTTTTACATTCATCCCATTCAAAATCCATATGTATATGTCCTCGTATAATTATATTATAA
>ERZ1034980.1109-NODE-1109-length-16791-cov-9.344467_pt1 | contig 16791 bp, 30 predicted proteins | sample MGYA00520622_ERZ1034980 | MGnify/ENA primary metagenome ERZ1034980 (study PRJEB33766, sample SAMN09781791) | gut metagenome | biome: gut microbiome | host: Homo sapiens | place: Madagascar | study: EMG produced TPA metagenomics assembly of the PRJNA485056 data...
TGAGAGGCCTATGTAACCGGCGGCCTCTCATCAGCCGGGCGGAGAGGCTGGGGGGATCGTTCGCCGACGCCAAGACTCGCCGAGCGGCGAAAGATTATGCGTCAGACGATCATGCATCGCGTCATGCTGCTTACCGGACAGGCTGAGCAGGTTCCACGCACACCAGGCGTATTCGGGGTAATCCTCCGCGGGCCAGATGTGATGCACGGTCGTAGCCTCAACCGTGCGGCCAAACCGTGCCGACTCACGGCACTTATACCCGTCGCGCCGCAGGATGCTGCGCCGCAGTTTTCGCCAGCGCGTTGTGTGATAACCTGCCCAAGCCATACCGACCTCCGCGTCGGCTCCGACCTTCCGGCCATCGGGCTATCACCTCCGGGCAAAACAAAAAGACCGGAACCGACAAACACCCTCTCTCGAGAGTTTCATCGGCTCCGGTCTTCCAGACATCGGCCAGCAGCAATATTCACGATGAACCGGTGCTTGCACTTCCGGCAGTACAGCGGCTGCCGCGAGCTTTGCATATCCGGCGTGATCTCCTGGAGGCGGTTGCGCCGTCCCTGCCGCAGGCAGTCCGGGCACATCGCATATCCATCAATCACTGGAAACAGTGTACCGCATTTTTGATCTGATTGCAACACTTTTTACCCTCTTTTCTGCGTTTGTCACTAAAAAGCCATTAGGTTACAAGTAATGTCGCGCGCACGCGCGCACGCGATTCCTTACGCCTCGATCCAGCTCGCCACCCGGTAGCTGCCAAATTGACTGCCGCCGGTCCGCACCCGTGGGAGCATCGCGTCGAACGGTATCGTGATAGCATCGCTCTCGTCGAGCCACACCTCCGGCGGCGGCAGCTTCGCGCGAAGGCTGCGCGAGCAGCTCCACGGATGCCGCCCCACCGGAATGATGATCCCGTCGCTGCGCTCCTTGGTGAGGTAGCGTGCGAGGTAACGGTAGCCGAGCACCTTGCCGTGCCGCTTATATACCGGCCAATCCGTCACCTCGCCGCACTGCCACAGGAACCGCACCTCCGCCGGCGAGAGCTGCCGGTAGTCCGCGACGAGGTGGATGTGATACCTGTGCGCCCCGTGCAAACCCTCAATGGCCGGGATGTAGTCAAGCCTGCCCTTGCCTCGATAGCGCTCCACGCGCCGCAGGAAGGCCCGCAGCGCCTTGCGCACGTCGGCAAAGCGCTCCGGCAGATGCTCGTCGTCGAACTCCAGAATGTAGTGCGTGGCGTACTTGCCCATGAGCGCGATCATCAGCTCGAGCCGGTCGGTGGAGTCGCGGTTGAGCACCGTGCGCCGCTGCGCTTTGAGGTCGGCCTTGGCGCGCCGGTCCTCGTCGGTGTCGGATGGCGCATAGCGCGGCGGCATTGTCCCGCGGTACTCCTTGACCAGATTCCCCGCGCGCTGGCGCACGCAGTAGAACAGCTCACTCATACACGCTCCCGACCATCCCAGCGACCGCGCCGGTCATGTCGCCCTCAATAATGGACTGCCTGCGCAGTTCGAAGAGCACTCGGGCAAATTCCTCGCACAGGTCGTAATACAGCACCGCGTGTGATATCCTTCCATCGCACAAGTTTGCAGCCTTGACCGCATAATTCCGGTCGCAGCCGAAGCTCATCATCAGCTTGATCATCCGTTTACGCTTCATTCAGACACTTCCTTTCTTGGGCCGTCCGGGCTGCCGCTTCTTCGCCTTTGGCAATTCCACGCCAAGCTGCAATAAGATCTCACGTATCTCGTCCACTGAACAGGCATTTAATTCGGCGAGAATACTGATCTGCTCTTCGGGCTTCGCCGCTTGCTGCTTATACGAACGGACAATCTCGCCGGCGCTCATCGGCAGCGTCCGCTTCGCAGAAGCCTTACGCTTCTGCGCGTCATCGGGCGCACGGAAAACGGTCCGATTTGAGAGGCCTGTTTTTGGAGTTTTCTCTGATTCAGGTAGCGGATTGATTGACTTCGGATTGGTCTCCTCTGCGTGCTCCGGCTCCGGCTCCGTGCCCGAATCGGGCACCGAGCGGACGACGCGCCCGCCAACGACCAGCCCGCCGCCTCCGCCCGCAGGCGTCGGCCTCGGCCCGCCGATCACGACAGGCACGGCGTTCCCCGCGACCACCTCCACCGCGCCGAGCGCGGGGAAGTCTTCGACCGCGTAGGTCGTGCCGAGCGGCAGCACCAGCGCGCCCGCGCCGAGTGCGTCGCACACATAAGCGCGGAACGCCTCGAGCTGCTTGACGTCGGCGTGCAGCTCCGGCAGCTTGACGATCAACACCTTGCTCCCTGTCATAGCTCCATCCCTTTCAGCGCCTTGCGCAGGTCAATGAAGCTCCCGCCGAGGCCCTTGTCCACCAGCTCCTGCAGCGCGTCAAGCGTCAGCTCGGCGTCCTTGGCGCGAAAGACGTCCTCGCACAGGCTCTCCATGTCGCACAGCTTTTTAGCCGCGCCGTAGAGCCGCGCCGGGCAGGTGAGCAGGCTCACGCCCTCGATGCCCCACGCCCCGTCCGGCGTCTTGTAGGTCAGTCTCCGAAATTCAGCCATTGCTGGCACCTCCATCCATCTTGGCCCCGCAGTTGGGGCAATAGTTAGCACAAAGAGGCAGTACCCCGTCGCATTGAGAGCATCTGGCGTAGAACCCCCCGTCGTCAACCTTATGTCCATGCACCACCGGCACGGCATCAACGGTGGGAGCGTTGTCAATTAACCCCAATAAACCGTTCCAACCGGCGCAATACGCCGCAGGGAGAACATCTTTGTTGCACCGGCCCACGCCCAATTCATCAACATCAACCAACCGCATCGTTGTCACCTCCGTCCATCTTCGCCCCACATACGGGGCAGTAATTGCCGCCGCGGACATAGAACGCCATCGCATACGCCTCGTGGTTGCATTGGGAGCACTTCACAAGCTCAAACTGTTCAGAACAGTCCTCGTATCGGCTATGTATCCACCGCGCATGCACCACCGGCGCAACGTCAGCGGCGGGAATGCTGTTAATTTCCTGCGTGCAGATTTCTGGATTTTCGTACCGACGTGTGATTAGATCAATCACAGCTTCTCGCTTAATGTATTCATCCATTGTCAGCACCTCCGTCCATCTTTGCTCCTCCGTTGCTTTAGTTCCTCCAAAAAGCCGAGTAGCGCCTCATGGTCTCGTTTGCACTTCACGCACTCGAAATCATGGTTATCTATGAGTTCCTTGAGATGGGAGATTGCTTCTTCAAGATCCATTTATCTAGCCTCCTGTTTCATCTTCGCTTCGCATTGCGTTCCTCGATTGTATAGATTTTTCCACGAATTTCAATTGCTCTATATTTTTCATTGAACTCAGAGAAATCAATTGAATCGTCAATAATAACTTCATAACGTTCACGAGAATTAAGCGTAAGGCTAAAGGTAAAAATACAACCAATAAGAAAAATTAAAGCAGCCACAGTTGCAATAAAACTCAGGCATTTGTCGACAGCCAATAATGACCCAATAGATATAGCCATAAAGGCGACAAACATACACAAACAAAATATAAATTCAAGTTTACCCGGAGTATAAGTGTAGGTATAAAGAATTGTAACGCCTTCCACAACGCAAGACCTCCAAAAATAATTCTTTTCACCTTATAAGGCAGTATAGCCAGCCAACCGTGCCAATGCCCTTTCGCAGATCGGGCATAGGGCCTCGCGTTTATTCGCTGCCGCAAACCACGACCCGCACGCTTTACAATCAGGCATCGTTCTCGATCCTTTCCCGCAGCCGCCGGACCTTGTGTGCCCGCTGCTCCGCCACGGCGTCCTCGACCTCAAACTCGATCGCCATCTGGTCGAGCATGATACCGACGTCGGCGATCTCTTCGGCGATGTTGGCGAGCGTGTCACCGTCCACACGCCCGCGCAGGAATTTGCACAGCACGTCCTGCAGCTCGGCCATCTCCTCAAAGGCCATCGTGATCTGCGCCTGCGCGCCGTAGCGGCTGAGCGCCGCGCAGAATGTTTTGCGTTCCATGTCAGTCATCTTTCGTCGCCTCCAATGCTTTCTCCGCCTCTTCGCGGGTGAGGAATACGGTCTTGCCGATGTCAGCACCATCATTACGCAGACGATACGCGCAGAACCCGTCCGGCTTTCGATTGCACGTTGACATACACAGATTATCCTCATCCGTGCAAACAGCTCTAATATCCGGGGCTTCAAGCTCCATTTCTCGCGGCACATTGTCACGACCAGTCACCCATAGCGTATTGCCCACCTTGCACGGCAGCACCACCACACGCCCGTCCCTGTCGGCTTCGGCCAGTACCCTTACTCGGCTAATGCCACCGCGCTCTCTGACAATAGTGCAAAGGTCGTTCCAATCTTTAACCAGCATGGACACTTCCACCGGTGTCTTGCCCGTGTCCTCGTATTGCATGAGCCTGCCACGCAGTTCTGCGTATGACCATGCTGCGGTATAAAGCAGGGCAAGCAGACCTGTCGGCTCATCAGGGCCGTCCAACAAAAGCTCACCCATCGCATAGTCTACGCCATCATCATCCATTGGGAAGTCCAAGTCCGGCAGCAAAATTTTTGCGGCTTTGCGGATGAAATCGTAGAGCCGGATGTCCGGGTAATCCGGGCCATCGCCTCCGCCACGCACCCACGTCTCAAAGTCTTTGATGTAAAACAAATTCAGGGCGGCATCAAGGTTGTTGTCTGGGTAATTAGTTGTTAGTCTTTTCATTTACCTTTCCTCCTCCGGCCCTTCGGGCAGCGGCATCCAGTGCGTGACAGCGGATTGTGTGAGATACCATCCTTCAAGCACCCAGCCGTCAGCGCCAAGATATCGCCCGACATCAACGATGTCCCCGTGGATATGCGGGACAAAAACAAGCACCTTTTGCATGGAATCTTCCGGCAGGCGCTCTTCCACGGGGATCCACCGTGTCCGCTCCTGCGCCACGGCGATCTCCTCGGCGTAGCGCGCGCAGCGCTTGGTCAGCTTTTCGAGCAGGTCGGCGGCTGCCGCCAGATCATCACTCAAGGTAATGGGCGCTTCCCACTCATTTGCTTGCGCCCATTCCGCGTGCTCACGCAGGGCCTTGACGATCTCTTCGTTTTTCATGTTTTCCGCCTCTTCGGCTCATAGCCAAGCCGCTTGATCTCCGGGTAACGCTCCGGGAAGGGAATCAGCTCCTGATGCCCCGCGAGAAACGCGAGCGTCGCGCGGTCAAGGCGCTCTTGCCAGACATCCGACTCGTCGGTGCTCTGGAGCGCGGGGAAATAACGATCGTAGGTCTCGCCCCACTTTTCCGCGAGGCGGCTGAGGCGCTCATAGCCCCAGCCGAAATCCTCGTGCATCGTGATGAGGAGCGTGTCGAGCATGTACTGCTTCATCGTCCGCTGCATCACATCGAGCCGCTCCTGCGTCAGCGCGTCGCGCTTTTGCAGCAGTCCAGACCTCTTCATGCGCCCTCCCCTCCGCGCCTGCACTCGGCAAGCGGCATCCAGCGGTCGCAGCGGCACTCGACGATGTCGTCGACCGTGGTCCCCGCGTCCGTCGAGATAAACGGGTACTCATCATCCGCGCCGCCGGCGCAGCGGGCCACGAGGTAGCTGCTGCCGCCGAGGCCGGTCTCGTAGCTGAGCACGACCAGCTCGCCCTCCTCCGGCCAGTGCGCCGCGTCGAGCGGCAACCATTCCGGCGCGGCGAGATCCACGCCAACCCTCCACTCGTCTCGCGGCGGTAAAGGATCGTCCGTCAGACCGCAGAGGTAGCCCACCGTCGTGCCGAGCGTCAGCGCCAGCTTGGGCAGCGAGCCCGCACCGGCAAGGCTGTTGTTTTCCCACGCGCTGTAGGTGCCGGGGTACTCGCCGATACTCTCGGCGAGCTCCTTGCGCGTCAGGCCGGTCGCTTCGCGCAGAGCCTTGACGCGCTCGCAGAACTTTGGCGTCATGTTCTTGAGCCGTGGGTCGTCGGCTGCCGGATTTCGGGGCACGGAAGGCTCCGGCTCCTTCGGCGGCCGCTCTGCGACAACAAAGCGGCAGGCAGAAGAGCAGGTGTCACGACTGAGACATTCGCGGCAGCAGCCGCCGCAGCGCCACTCGCCGTAGCGATAACGGTCGGCGTACATCCGCGCGGCGTTCGGGCAAAAGCCGCCGGTATCCGGGCACTTATGCTTGCAGCAGGTCCAGCAGACCCGAAACTCGCGCACATTGTTGATCGTCCATGTGCGGTGATTGTCTATCACCCAATCCAGCAGACGGTACTGCGTCTCGTCGTCCATGCGGGCGATCTCGAGCGCCGCGGCCTCGGGCAGCTCGCCAGACTCCCATCGGGCAATGATGCCCGGCACCTTGAGGCCCTTTTTGATGACCTGCAGGTTGCCGACCTTTGTCGCGTTGATCCGCATCTCCTTTGCCACCCAGTCGCGCAGCCCGACCGGGAACGCCTCGCCGGCCTTTTTGCGCCGAATGTAGCTCTCCTTGAGTTTCTCCGCCTCATGCGCAAGCAGCGCGTTGGACTTCACGCGCTGACGGTTCGCCTCGATCACCGCGCACAGCTCCTGTTCCTCCGTCATCGCGGGCAGCACGCGGCAGAGCACGGTGGAGAACTGCTTCGCGACGGCCTCGTCCCGGTTCGCCGCGAGCAGCCGCAGCGCCGCCATGCGGCTGTGGCCGGAGATCAAGCGATACTTGCCGTCCTCCGCCGGCACGACGGTCGGCGGCTCGAGCAATCCGTTGGCTTGGATGGACTCCATCAGCGCGGCGAGCGCCTTGTTGTCGGGTCGCGGGTAGAAATTGCGCGGATTGTCGAGGATGTCGCCCACCGGGATCTCGCGCGTCATGCCCGATTCGGGCACGGACGCCTCCGGCGCGAGGTATGCGCCGAGGTCGAATTTGCCCTTAGCCATTGTCCTCGCCCTCCTGTTCCAAAAATTCCTGCGCGAAAAGCTGATAGCTCAGCGCGGCAGGGCTGCCGGGAAAGTAGTCCCGCAGCGCCACGCCCGCAACCGTGCTCTCGGGCACCACCGCGCGGCGCGGGATCGTCTGCAGGAATACGGGGATGCTCGTCGCGCGCAGCGCGGCCTCCGCCTCGTCCTGCAGCTTCGAACGGTAGCGCTTGGTGATGAGCGCGCCGGCGACGCGCAGCCGGGGATTGAGCCGGCGCAGGCTCTCCACCTGCTCGCAGAGGTCGCGCGCCCCGTCAAGGGCAAAGCCCTCCAGCTCCACCGGGATGATGACCTCGTCCGCCGCCGTCAGCGCCGCCACCGTGGCCGCGCTGTACGAGGTCGGGCAGTCAATCAGGACGTAGTCCGCGCCCTCGTCCTCGGCGACCGCCTCGCAGAAGCCGCGCAGGCCGTTTCGGTTGACCACGCCTCCGGTCAGCGCCGCAAGGTCTGCCTTCGGCAGCTCCGCGCTCGCGGGGACGATGCGGATGTCGTCGTGCCCGGTCTCCTGCACAACGTCCTCCCAGTAGGCCTCGGCGCTGCCGGTCAGCAGGTCGTAGGTGGTGTTTCCGCTCTCGGTGTCGGCCTTGTAGAAGCGGCTGAGGTTCCTCTGACCGTCCGCGTCGATCACGATGACGCGCTTGTTCGCTGCCGAAAGCTCGGCCGCGAGGTTGATGGTGGTGGCCGTCTTGCCGACGCCGCCCTTGTAGTTGCAGATCGCAATGGTTTTCATAGCCTTTTCTCCTGTCTGTCTCTGTCAAAATTTGAAGCCCTCGCGGACCGTGACGCCGTCGCCAAGGTCGGCCTCGACGAGGAACCAGCGGTGCGCGCGGTTGATATACACGATGCGCCCGGGGATCAGCTGCGGAAGCTCCCGCTTCCCGGGCCCGGCAAATGCGCCGATATCCGCCCGAATGGCGTGGGTATCTCCGATTCTTGGCATTTTGTTTCTCTCTTTCTCTCAATTTTTCAGAACGGCGCGTTCTTGTCCTCGGGCACTTCCTCAAGCGCCATCTGACCGGGCGCTTCGCCGTCCGTTTTCTCCTTCCGACCCTTCTCGTCGTCGCGGGTATAGGGCGCAAAGGTCTGGTGCCTGCCGTCAAAGGCAAACACGCCCTTGCCGCGCCGGCCCTCCTTGCTCTTGGCGATCTGGATGACGCGGCATTTCTCCTGCGAGTAGTTCTGCTGCGGGTCGGGCCGGTAGATCATCACAATCAGGTCCGCGTCCTGCTCGAACTGGCCGGTCTCCTTGAGGTCGTGCATATCCGGCGCGCGCCATGCCCCGCGCTCGGGGCGGGAGAGCTGCGCCAGCTCCACCACCAGCACGCCGCGGCTTTGAGCGAAGGTGTGCAGCGCGCGGGAGACGGTCGCCATCTGTTCGCTGCGCAGGTCGCGCGGATTGCCCTCCGGGACGATCAGCTGGACGTAGTCCACAAAGATCACGTCGTAGCCGTAGGTCAGCGTCTCGGCCATAATGTCGCCGGCGGTCATGCCGCTCGCCTGGATCACGTCGAGCCTGCGCTTGGCCGCGTCCTCCGAGCAGACCGCGAAGGTGCCCCAGTCGCGGTCGGTCAGACGGCTGCGCTTGATCGCGTCGAAGTCGATGCGCATGCCCTGCGTCACGATGCGGTCGCCGATCTTGCCGGCATCCGTCTCAAGACTGAAAAAGCCGACCTTGAGCGTCTTGGCCATGTGGTAGGCCATCATCAGGGCGAGGGCCGTCTTACCGTCGCTCGGGTAGCCGCCCAGCACCACCACGTCGCCGCGCCGGATGAAGCTGTTGTGGTCGAGCACGTCCAGCCCGAAGCCAACATAGTCCGCGGCCGCGCCGTTCGCGTGGCGTGTGGAGAAGTCCTGCAGGAGCTGCAGCATCGGCACCACCTTGACACCGCGGCGCGAGGTCATCTGCGCTTGCAGCTCCGAGAGCAGCGGACGGACGTCGTCGAGCGTGGCCGCGCCGTTGATCTGCGCCGAGAGAGCGCGGATGCGGCCCAGCGCCGCCTGCTCGCGCATCAGCTGCGCGTATTCGCGCCAGCTCGCGCTCGTGGGCGTGACCTCCATCAGGTCGATGAGCTGTTGCTGCTGCGGTGAGCCGGAAGCATAGCCGAGCTTCGCGTTGATCGTGATAGCGTCGGCGTGCCCGCCCTCGCGGAACACCTCGCGCGCCGCCTGGAAGATCAGCCGGTTGGCTGTGCTGGTGAAGTCGCGCTCGTCCACCTCGGCGAGCACCTGACTGACGATGCTCTCGTCGATCAGCATGGCACCGAGCACGGCGCGCTCGGCTTCCAGACCGGCGCTCGGCTGCGCGTCTACTCGGCCCATGTCCATCCTCCGTCCTGACTATCCGGCGGCTGCTCGATGCGGCGCACCGGCTGCGCCTTGGAGCTCTGTGCCGGGCGCTTGGCCGTGGCATCCTCCCAGCGCCGGCCGTTGAGGAAGGTCGAGGCATACGGGATGCCGACGCCGTCCCGCCACGCGGGCGAGGCCTTGAGAACCTGCAGCGCCCTGCCGATGGTCTCGATCAGCGCGTCGTCTGGCTTGAGTTTGTCCCAGGCGCGCACCGCGCCCATGCGGTTCTCCCCGCGGGGATAGTAGGCCCAAAAGCCCTCAAAGCGCTCCGGCTTCCATGTCGGCGTCGTTTTGCTGCGCCGTTTTCTCGGCTCCGCGCCGTCCCCCTTGGGGGGACTATAGGGGGGTATAATATAAGCTTTAGTCTCTACGTTCTTACTTTGTGTCGCGAAAACCGATAACGGTTTTTCACGTTGTCGTGTTTCGCCGATATCGGCATTTCCGGACAACGGTGATTTTAAGGGTTCACCGTCGTACTGGTTTCTGGACAACGGTGGTTTTTCCTGCAGGACATACACGTTCTTCGCAAATTTGCCGCCGTCGTCGTGAGCCTGCTCGCGCAGCAGGTAACCAGCCTTCTCCAGCAAGCCGACCAAGCGCCTGACCTGAGCAAGCCCCACGCCGCGCTCCTTCGCCATGCCGGAGATCGTGAACTCCCAATCGGGAGGCTTGTCCAGCATATAGGTCAGGAATCCGAGCATTTCAAAGCTCAGGCGCGTGTCTCGGATCGCGGACTTATACAGGACGGTAAACGGCTCACGATGGCCGGACTTTATTACGCCCTCGCTCATACTTTCCTCCATCCAAATAGACGATAATCTTCATCAGCCGCTCCGTGAGAGACGTGACGCCGACGAGGATCAGGAAAATGTCCAGTCCCGTCATGCTCTCGCCTCCCCTCGGAAGGTGTTGACATTCGTCTTTTTCTGCGGTACAATAGCCTTGCAATGGTTTTCAGAGTTTCTCTGAGAGCAGGAACGCTTCGAGGTTGCCGCCTCGGGGCGTTCTTTTTTTGCGCCGTCCGCGTAGATCACCTGATACGCCGCGGCGATGGTCTCGCGCAGATCCTCCACAATGTCGTCGAACTCCGGCCGCTCGGTGTCGTCGATTACGCCGTCCTCGGCGATGCGGAGCAGCCCGGCCAGCCGGTCCGCTGCGTCGCGCAGGCGGTTGGTCAGCGAGATGGTCGCCATCGGCAGCGGCTTCTGCTCCACCGGCGGCAGGATGCCAAGCGTATCGGTCGCCTTTGCGTGCTCCAGCGCCAGCCACCTCGCGCCGTAGACCTCGCACATCCGCGCCACGGTCTCGTCCGGCGGTGTGAGCCGTCCGCCCTCGTAGCGCTTTAGCGTTTCGGGCGAGATGTGCAGCCGCTCCGCCGCCTCCTCCTGCGTCAAAAGTGTCGTTTTCCGCCCTCTTTGATAGATATTTGGGTATAGCGGTGCCATTGTGTTTTGTCCTCCTTTGTGGTAATGTCAAGCTACCAAGTAGCCATCCACCGCGCGAGCGGCACGATGGGGATGATGTACTTTTTGCCGACCTTCTTCGCCGGAAAATCCTTGTCGCCGAGCAGCGCCGCGCGGTCAAGACCGAGGAGCTTGCTGCTCTGGTCCAGCGTCAGCACCTCCTGCCCGGCAAACTGCTCGCGCAGGGATTGCAGCTGGTCCCGGAACGCCTCACGCTCTCGCATAGTCTCCCTCCTCACTTTCCTGCGGCCAGCGCTCTCGCGTCGGCCGCGCCCTTGGCCGCCACCGCGGCCCTCGCCGCCTCGCTCGCCGCGCGCAGCGTCTCGGCGGCGTAGAGGTCGCCGATCTCGCAACCGAACATCGCCGCCAGCGTCGGCAGCTTGTCCGAGGTGGGAGCGATCACGCCGTCCTCCCATTGGGCCACGGCCTGATAGGAGACCTCCGCCGCCTGCGCCAGTTCCCGGCGCGTCATGCCGCGCGCCTCGCGCAGCGCACGGATTCGGAATCTTGCCAATTCTTCACACCCTTTCTATTGATTTCGACAAAATTGTGTGGTATAAGTTAAAGTGTGGCTTTAATCTTTCGCGCCGCGCGCGCGGTCGATCGCGCCCTGATCGACGCAGACGCTGCCGGATGAGAGATCTCTCTCCATTTCCGCACCCTTCATGACCGCCATCATCAGCAGCTCGCGCGGGATGCCGCACCTCTCGCTGATGGAGTTTGCAAGGATGCCAAACTGGACAATGATGGTCGGCGTGCTCCCCTGCACGGTGACGACCGCGCCGAGCGGCGCGGACTTGATGCTGATTTCAAACTCGTTCATGTTTCTTCTCCTTTCGCTCGGTTAAAGTCTCGCTTTAACCTTGTACGCCTATCTTAAATCCCCAATTCGTGATTGTCAATACAAAATCCCCAATTTCTGATAATTTGGAGGATTCACCAATTTCTGATTCGGCAGGTTCCCAATGAATAAAGACGTATTTGTGCAAAATGTGAAAAAATACTGTGCATTAAAAGGCGTTAAGCCCACTGTCGCCTGCGACGAAAGCGGAGCGGGAAAGAATCTCATTGGGCAGCTTGTAAATCGTGATACAGTCCCATCGGTTGAGCGTGTCCAGCTGCTTGCGCAGTACCTCGGCGTGACCACGTCCGACCTGCTCGGCGAGCAAAACGAAAACAGCCCGCTCCCCGAAGAGGGCGGACTGCTGGCCGATTATGACGCGCTTACGGCGCGGAATCAGGAAAAGGTGCGGGAATATCTGGCGCTGCTTTTAGCGTCTCAAGATAAGCCCTGAGACGCCCGCGGTTCTCCGGCGTCAAGCGCCGGTAGTCCTCTAAAAGCTGTTGGCGTTGATCCATCTGGTCCTGCGGTGCGTAGTGCTGCTCCGTCATGGCTATGTACCTCTCTTTACTCGTATTGCAGCCTCGGCCAGATATTCCATTTTAGGTCGGCTCCGCCGCCTCTGCAACAAACGGCGGAGCCTGCGCAGGTCAGCTCAAGTCCCGGGGGGCCTGCGGTGTTCCTCCACCATAGCACCTTTCAGGCGGTTATTGTGTCGAAACAAGGGACGAACTCATAAATTCCCCGCAAATTCGCGGAGAAAATAAAAATTTGTGCCCGATTCGGGCATGAGGGAGGTATAGCATGGACACAAATCAAACTTTCGCCATCGACTCCTACTTCGACGGCGAAGCGATTTTTTATCTCGGGAAGATCCTGCTTGCCGGACTTTTGACGGTCGTCACGCTCGGCATCGGTTTCCCGTGGGCGGTGTGTATGATGATGCGCTGGACAAAAAGCCATTCCGTTATCAACGGCTGCCGCCTGAAATTCACGGGGACAGGGCTCCAGTTGCTCGGCATGTGGCTGCTGGCCGAGGTCCTCGTGGTATTTGCAATCGTTGGTGCTGTCATATTTTCTGCGTTTGGGGCCAAGACCTTTGTACTTGCTGCGCTCGCTGTCATTATGCTGCTCGCGTGGATCGCCGTCTATATGCACGGATGGACCGTCAAGCATACGGAGTTCGAATCGCCGGCCGCCGGATACACAGCATCCCCGGAGTCTCATCGCGTAGCCAGCGAAAGCGTGAGCGCGAATAACTATGCCGTTTTATTGGCAATGGGCATACTGATCTCGCTGATTGGCTTAATCTTTATACTGGTCGCTCCTTCGGTTTGGGTCGGGGCAAGCGTTGTTGCGATCGGCTGCATCGTCCTTACATTTGCAGGGAATCAATAAAGATATCACAAGGCCGCCACCCGGCAGGGCGGCGGCCTTCGCACAAAAAAGTAAAGCGCTGCTTTACGCAAACGCTTGACAATTTCACATCCGGCGGCTATACTGGAAGTACAAACGAAGGGCGCTGCCGGTAGACGGTAGGCTCCTCGTGCTAGTTACCTAAAAGAGTAACCGCTTGCTTGGAGGCTGGGCGGTTACTTCTTTTTTGCCTGAAAACACAGGCCAATAATGCCGATCACGACAAGACAGAACTCGAACAGCTCTGAATATGTAATCATAAGCATCACCCCTCTCTTGGAGGGGCAAGAAGTCCCTCCGGGATGGAGGAGCCAACCGCCTACCCTGTACCGTTGTACTGGCAGCGCCACAGATAGCATAGCAAATCCCTGTCGAAAACGCAAGAAAATTTTCCGAGAGGAGGCGGCGCGATGCCAAAATATCCCAGCTATTACGTCCGACCGGACGGTCTGCATGAGACGATTCTCCGCATCAACGGCAAGCGCAAGGCCTTCCGCGGGAAAACCGACAAGGAGGTATGGGAAAAGGTCAAGGCGTTTGACCGAGCCCAGCTGCAAGCGGAGATCGACGCGGAGACGACCTTCTCGAGGATCGCAGAGCAGTGGTGGGATGAAGCCGAGCCGAAGCTCGAGCCGAACTCGGTGAAAAACTACAAGCCGGCGCTGCGCCGAGCCGTGGACGAATTTGGGACGCGGCAGGTCGGCAGCATTACCGCCAAAGAGATCGACGCATTTATTCGGGACTTCGCCGCCGCGCGGGCACGAAAGACCGTCGCCATGCAGCTGCAGGTCATCCGCCAGACCCTGCGCTGGGCGGAGCTGCAAGGAAAAACAAACTACAATCCGGCGCAGGCTGTCCGCGTGCCGCGCAATCTTCCGCAGACGCGGCGCGAGGCTCCCGACAAAGACCAGATCGCCAAAATCAAAACGTCCGCCAATTTACCCTTCGGCCTGTTTCCGGCGCTGATCTACTACACCGGCTGCCGCAGGGGCGAGGCGCAGGCCCTGACCGGAGCCGACATTGACCGCAAAGCCATGCGCGTGCATATCCGCCGGTCCGTCTATTACGACCACGGCGCGAAGATCAAGGAACCAAAGACAGCCGCCGGTGTGCGGGAGGTCCCGCTCCTGCCCGCCTTGGATGCGCTTCTGCCGAAAAAATTGCCGCAAGGGTACCTGTTTGCCGAGCCGGACGGCTCGCTGCTGACAGACGGCGATTTCCGCAAGCTCTACAAGGCGTACTGCGTCGCCAGCGGTGTGACGGTCTCTCTGCATCAGATCCGGCACGGCTATGCGACCGCGCTGTTTGAGGCGGGAGTTGACCCCAAGACGGCACAGAAATTGCTCGGTCACGCGAAGCTGTCCACGACAATGGACATCTATACGCACGTCTACGGTGACGCGATTTCCGCCGCAGCGGAGAAGATGAAAAAGAGCTTTTGACCAAGCCTGTGAACACAGTTGCAAACACAAAATGCGCAGAATGCCTGATACGCAAGGGGCGAAAATAGAGTTTCCTCCTCTCGTTCGTTGTAGAATGAAAATCCCTGCTATTGCTGGATATTTCAGCAATAGCAGGGATTTTCCTCGTTTTCATCTTGCTCGTTTCTGCCCGTTTCTGCCCGTTATGCGGCGTACTGTGAACACAGCGGCGAACACAGATAATCAATCCTTGCCCTTGACGATGCCGCAGTAGTAGGCGGACATCTTGGCCTTGGGGCCGGGACCGTCCTCGTCGAGCAGGAACGCCTTGGCCAGCTCCGCAAAGAACTCCGGGGTCGCGACGCCGAAATGAGAGGCGACGCCGAAGTAGTCGGAATACATCATGTTGACGGCGATCCACCAGCACCACGGCGAGACCGTCTCGCGGCTCACGCCGAGGCTCTCGGCGAGCGATGAGGTCTGCTCCATGCTCCAATGTGCGCCAGAGCTACCGTCGGTGTTGAGCATGTGCTGCGCCCACGCTTCGGCGTCCGCCTTCGTGAACTCGGCGCAGGTGCCGGCCTCGGCGGCCTGGAGCATGGTCAGGCATTCCCACATCGCCATGATGCCCTGCGCGGAATTGGGCGAGGGCGGCGTCTGCGTCATGTAGGACTGGATGCTGCGCTCGAGCTTGGGAATATATGCTTTAAGCTGTTCGTGAAGATTCTCCATTTTCCGTCTCCTCTCCGGTCAGGGGCGTCTGCACGACGTCCTTGACCTTTTTGATGGCCGCGTCGCCGATCTGATTGCCGATGCTGCGCCCCGTGGGCGTGGCCACCATCGCGCCGAGCAGCATCCCGATCAAGAGCTGCACCATAGCGCACCTCTCAGATCCGCTGCACGCGCAGCGCCACATTATTGACCGTAGCAGCGGCACCGGTGAGAACCAGCGTCAGGGCCGAGCCTGCCGCGCAGCAGACCTGGCGCACGAGAGCGGGGATGTTGAGGTCGACCACATCGTCCGCAGCGGCAGCGGTCGCCGAAGCGGTCGCGCCGGGAACGGCCACGCCGTCCTTGTAGAGCGTGACGGTGACGGTGTCGGCCGCGGTGGGCGCGACGGTGATCGAGGCGTCGACGTCGTAATAGCCTGCGCCGGTGATGTTGACGGCATTGCCGTTGAGATCTACGTCGCAGCCGTAGCGGCGGATGAGGCTGCCGAGAGGGATGACGCCGCCGATCGCGACCGCGGAGGGCGTCTGCATGGCAGCATAGAGAGCGGATTTACAAGACATTTCGGTGTCTCCTTTCAAATAAAATAGGCGGGGCATTTGCCCCGCCTGTTACCCGGCCAGCAGGGCCTAAATTCCTCTTGACTTACAGGTTTCCATGTGCTAAAGTAAATATGCAGGCTACCTTTTTCGTCATTGGGAACTCTGCGTTGAATGCTTGGAGCGCGAAGGCGTTTCAAGCATTCTTTTTTAGAGATTGGTGCTGCCGTTGCAGCCGCAGGACGCGGGGATGATCTGGCCCGCGCTGGTGGATGCCACGCCGTAGAGGGCGGGCTTGGTCAGCATACGGCCTTCGATTGCGTCGAGGCGGCGGTTAAAGCCGCAGCAGCAATCGGAGACCTTGGCCGACAGCGCGTCGGTCTGCTCCTTGACGTAGGCGTTGCTCTTAAGCATCTGCACCTCATTCTTGAGGTCGTAGATGGTCTCCTGCAGGCGCTGCTCGTAGATACGGCTTGCCTGCGAGGTGATGGCATCCGTGCTGGCGTTGATGGCCATACGGGTGTCGTTGCTCTGCTGCTCAATGAGATACTGCGTGCGCGCCGCGTCGACGATCCCCTGCTTCTCGACCTGGCAGTTGCTCACGCGGTTGCAGCCGCTGCCCTCCTGGGCGGGATAGGGGTTTCCGCTGCGATTCCAGCCCCAGCCGCCGCCGAGGTTGCCGCCAAAGAGGGCGACGACCACGATGATGACAAACAGGACTGCGATCCAGCTCATACCAGTGCTGCGATCTTCCATGTGTGTTCGTGCTCCTTTCGTAATTTTATTTATTCCGACGGCTACTTGAGCCGGGGAAATTTTGTGGATTGCCCCGCCTTGCCCTTTTGCGGGGCCTGTGAGGCGTTCTGCGCGCCGCCGAGTATTTTATTGGCATCGGAGCGCAAAGCCTCCGGTGTCGTGCCGAGGAGGCCGCACAGGGCCTTTGCCTGCATCGTGCGCCCGTAGCGCGTATAGAGACTGTTGGCGATGTTCGGGTCGATGCCGAGGCGGCGCGCGGTGCTCTGCACGCCCTCGAGCGTGTCAGCCGTCCCGCTGATCGCCTGCTCCGCTCTCGCCGCCGCGCCTTGCAGGTCGGCGCTGGGGAACATT